>Ga0210082_1000268_pt1 | contig 10418 bp, 6 predicted proteins | sample White_ThreeSqA_D_2_FD_185592 | JGI IMG/M metagenome (GOLD analysis project Ga0210082, IMG submission 185592) | Wetland microbial communities from the San Francisco Bay, California, USA, that impact long-term carbon sequestration -... | ecosystem: Environmental > Aquatic > Marine > Wetlands ... | reverse complement strand
GAAAAAAAGGGGGAAAAAGAAGGAGAAGTAAAGGAGGGCGAAAAAGAGAAGGAAGGCGAAAAAAAAGGGAAAAAAGCCAAAGGCAAAAAAGATGCCGAGAAGAAAGAGGGTGAGTCACCCGCACAGGATCGCCGTTTCCAGGGTGTTATGAAACGCCTGAAAAAGAATGCCCAACAGGAGAGAACCCACGAGCCCGGTCAAAAGAAAGTAAACGATGCCCGCGCCGCCGTCGTACCCCCCGACAATGACCGCTCCAGCCGTGCCCAGGCCAACCAGGTGGACGAGATGGACAAACAGGAGGCCAAGAAACCCGAAACCGACAGTTTCCTCGAAATGCTGCGTGCCGAGTTGGAACGCATCACGCCCAAAAACATGGATGAGATGAAAAGTTTCAAAAAAAAGGGCCAGGCGGGGAAATTAAAGAATAAACTCACCTCCAAAGTCGAAGGCCAGAAAGCCGCTGCCGCCGGAGGTATCAAAACCGCCGCGGAGACCAAACCGGACCCAAATTCCGTGGAACCCAAAGAAGTCGTGGAAATGCCCAAGGAACCGCCGAATCCCGATCAAATAAATCTCCGCTCCCAGGACGTACTTCCCCTGCCCAAAAAAGAAAAAGAAATTTCCGTCGAGGATAACAAGGAAAAAGCCGAACAACTCATGTCGGAAAACGATATCGACGAACAACAATTGAAAGATGCCGGGGAACCCCAGTTCGACGAAGCACTGAACGCCAAAAAAGAACTCGAAGAACACGCAGACAAAGTACCCGAAGAATACAGGACCCAGGAACAGGCCCACCTGGACAAGACCAAAGCCGATGTCAAGACCGATGAGAAAAAGAAAAAAGACGGCATGCGCGCCGACCGTGAAAAAGGAAAAGAATCCGTAAAATCCAAACAACAGGAAGCAAAGAAAAAGGAAGAGGATGAGAGTACAAAAGCCGCCAACAAGATCCAGGCCATGTATGAAGCCACAAAAGAAAAAGTCGAAAACAAACTCAAAAGCCTGGACGAGGAAGTGAACACCCTCTTTGACAATGGAGAGAAAAAAGCCCGCGATGCCTTCGAAACCTATGTGGACGATCAAATGTCCGATTACAAACGCAGACGGTACAGCGGGGTTATCGGTAAAGGCAGGTGGCTCAAAGACCGGTGGTTCGATCTGCCCTCCACTGTCAACCGGTTCTACGAGGACGGTAAAAAGCAGTACATCAAAGACATGGACGTCGTCCTGGTCAACATCGCCAATCGCGTGGAAACCGTCCTCAAAGAAGCCAAAGAGGAGATCAAGACAGGTAAAAAGGAAATCGCGGAATATGTGGAAACCCTGGACAAAAACGTGAAATCCGCCGCCCAGGACACCCTGGACGATGTCAATTCCCAGTTCAAGGACCTCGAAGAGGGGGTGGACGACAAGAAAAAAGAACTGGCCCGCAGCATGGCCAAAAAGTACAAAGAATCGCGGGATAAACTGGATGAGAGGATCAAGGAACTAAAAGCCGCGAACCGCGGATTATTGAGCCGGTTCGTCGCCAAAATAAAAGAGATCATTCAAATACTGAGGGATTTTAAAAACCGGATCGGTGCCATTCTCCAAAAAGGCGCGGGGGTCATCCGCGCCATCGTTAAAAACCCCATCGGTTTCCTTGGAAACCTCCTGGGCGCGGTTAAAAAAGGATTCAATCAATTCTCCGGGAGAATCCTGGCCCACCTTAAAAAAGGCCTGATGGACTGGCTTTTCGGCACCATGACCAAAGCCGGGATCCAACTGCCCACGGATTTCAGCGTCAAATCCATCTTCGGGTTGGTCATGCAGGTACTGGGACTCACCCCCGAAGGTATCAAGCAGCGGGTGGTCCGGATCATCGGCGAAAAAAATGCCGGGCGCATCGAAAAAGCATGGAGTATTATCTCGACACTGGTCAGTAAAGGTCCCGCCGGTTTATGGGAAGAGATCAAAGGGTACCTGGGAAATTTCAAAGAGATGGTCGTCAGCGGTATCCGCGACTGGCTCATTACCAAAGTGATCGAGCAGGGCGTCATCTGGGTGGTCAGTCTTTTCAATCCCGCTTCCGCCCTGATAAAAGCCATTAAATTGATTTACGACGTGGTCATGTTTTTCGTCGAGAATATCAACCGCATTATGGACCTCGTAAACGCCGTGATCGAGTCCGTCTCCATGATCGTGGCCGGTAAGACCGGTGCGGCGGCCAACTGGATCGAAAATGCCATGGCCCGCACCCTGCCCATTATCATCGGGTTTATGGCCAGGGTCCTGGGGTTGAGCGGTATCAGCGACAAGATCAGGTCCATCATCAAGAAAATTCGGAGGGATGTCGAAAAAGCCGTGGATAAAGTACTCAAGAAAATAATCGGCAAGGTCAAAGGTCTTTTGGGCAAAGGAAAAAAAGCCGTTAAAGCCGTTAAAAAAACCGCTAAAAAAGCAGTAGAAAAAATAAAACGTTTTATTTTCCCGAAAAAAGAATTTACAGCAGGAGAGGAATCCCATACCATTTTCTTTAAGGGCACGGGGAGGTCCGCGAAAGTGATGGTTGCCAGCGGTCGCCCCAAAACCCTGACAAACCTGCTGAATGAGCTCAAAGCAAAACCGGAAAACAAAGAGGAAGACAAGAAAAAGGTCATCCGTTCTGCCAGGACGAGATTAAGACAATTGGATAAAATACAGGATAGATTGGACAAAGAGACGGATGAGAAAAAGCAAGAAGCCATCAGGGGTGAGATCAGGGGAAAATTGAACCAGATTGCACCATTGTTGGCTGAATTGCTGCACAGTGAAACCTTCGGCACCAAGAAATATCCCATTGAACTGGAATGGCCGAAACCCGCAAGTAAGGATTATCCGAAGTTGTATTTCGGTCCGAAAAGCGACAATCGAATTCCCCAATCGTCCCTGAAAAAAGCAAAAGAAGGGGACAAACGATTTATCGCCGCAACCGAAAAAAAATTGTCCGCTGATAATTTAACCAAATGGAGGAAAAAGAATCACCTGGTACGTGAATATATTCCCCACCGGTCGGCAAATCTCCCGGAGGGAGAAGGCCCCATCGGGATTTCATCCGATTGGCGAATAGCCGTGGGTAAAGAACTCAAACTACCAAAAACGCCTCAAACAACTCCTGGCGGCGGTCTATTAAACGACATATTGAGACCTTACGGATTCAGCCCGAAAATAGAGAATTTGGATGCCGACCATGTTGTCGAGATGCAAATGGGGGGGCAAAACGTGAGAGAAAATATGTGGCCCCTGAATAGTAAGATCAACCGTGCATCCGGGAAAATCCTGAGCCGAAGGGTTTTCGATATCAAGGGAAAACGGATTCCCATGAAAGTGTTAAAGGCCAGGGCGAAGAAAAAATTAGTATACTTCAAGATCACCAGCACGAGGTAATATAATATAATATATCGAAATGAGAAACCTGGCGTCTTTTCAAAATATTCATAAAGGTGAAACCATCATCGTCTGCGGGTGCGGCTCGTCGTTGAATGAGTTCGACCGGCCGGAACAATTTATTACCATCGGGGTAAACGATGTGAGCCGGCGGTTTCACCCGAATTACCTGGTGGTGGTGGACCACCGGCGAAATTTTTCAAAAAAACGGTTCGAGTTCGTTGAAAACTCCCGGGCCCAATACCTCTTCTCCCAACTGGACCCGGGGCAGGTGCAGCCTGAAACCGTACGGTTCCGCCTGGGACGGAAAGGGGGTACGGATTTTTCCAACCCCAATGTCCTGCACTATTCCCTGAGCTCGCCTTACGTGGCCATGTGCCTGGCCGTCCACATGGGGGCGTCGCGAATCGGGTTGATCGGCGTGGATTTCACCCTCGACCATTTTTTCGGGAAAACCGGTGTTCACCGGCTCACCCCACATCTCCCCCGCATCAACTCTCATTTCAAACGCCTGGGCGACGAACTGGAACGCCGGGGTATCCGGGTGATCAATCTGAGTCGCCAGAGCCGAATAACCGCCTTCAAAAAAGGAGATATAGAAAATTTAGCCGGAAGTGAGAAGTAGCGTTGTATATTCGCCGAGGTACCGTTCTTTCAGCACCCGGCACCCTCGTTTTACGAAAGCGGTCTTTACATCGTAGTTGTACTCGTAGAGAATACCCGAAAGCAGCAGGTAACCCCCGGGTTTCAGGCGTTTCCATATCCCGTCGGCCAGTTCCAATATAATGTCCCCGTAGAGATTGGCCATGATCACATCGAAATTTTTTTCGTTCACCATGTCCAGGGTCCCTTCCAGGGGAATGATTTTTCCTTCCATGTTGTTCAACCGGATACTTTGCTTCGTGACCTCTATCGCATTGGCTTCCGGATCGAAGGCCGTTACGCGGCGGGCACCCAGCTTTATCGCCGCAATAGAAAGGATACCCGTACCGCAGCCCACGTCCAGTACATTTGCATTTTTGACAACAGGGATATTCTCCAGTTCTTCCAGGCAACTGGAAGTGGTCTCGTGGTCCCCGGAACCGAAGGCCCTGCCCACACCCAGGATAATGGGTATCCGTTCGCCCGGTTCCACAGTCTCGTTTGAACGAGCTATTTCAAAAGACGTCCCGATCTTAAAACTCATGGTTTTATTATCTCATAAAAGTATCTTACCCGCAACTCGCAACTCGCAACCCGCAGCACGTTTTTTCTTGCACAAACCGAAAATGTTGTGTATAATAAATAATGAAATACAATCCAACATTTCAAAGCAAGAGGAAGCCCATGCAGCGGATTATTTTTTGTGTAGTGTCCATGGTTTTACTTTCGATTTTGTTGGGACCCGGCGGATGTACTCCCGCGCCCGATACCGGGTGGCGATGGAAGCAATTTCAAATACCTTTCGATGTGATGAACTTTTTAAACGGTACCGGTCCACACCAATTTCCCGTCAGGGATGCCCGGGTGACCGTCGTCCGAAAAGGCAGGCAGTTCGAGTTTACCGTATTCTACCTGCCGGGCCGGGTGGAACAGCCCAAGGGACGGTGGGCCTGGATGATGGTAACCACTCCCGAACAGGTTTACAGTCATTTGAACGGTTCCGGTCCGTCGCAGCGGCCCGCGGCGGTGGAAGATACCAGGATTTGTGCTGCCTGGGAAAATGACCATGCCGAGTACTTTATCTTTTATAAAACCGGGACCCCCGTGCAGCCCGCTGTTCCCTGGGACTGGCGAAAGCTCACCGCCATCGGCGATGTGGTGGATTTTTTAAACGGGAACGGGCCCGGTCGTGGTCCGTCGTTCGCCGTTTCTATCGCCCGGATTGCCGCCCTGGAAAAGAATGGGACCTTAGAGTATCATCTTTTTTATAAACGGGGTGCCGGTTTGAAAAACGACGTCACCTGGAAAGAGCAAAAGACCTCCCCCGGTCCCGATGATGCCGTGAATTATTTAAACGGCCGTGAGCCGTATAAACAACCGGTAAAAGCCGCGGAAATCTGCGCCGTAAGCACCGGGGAAAACACTTCATACCATATCTTCCCCAATCAATCGGGATAAAAAGTAATCCTGTTTCTTCGTGTTACCTCGCAGCTTACGCGGACGTTTCCCGGCCTGACCCCGTTTTCTTCACTATTGGAGGGTACGCTGGGCCGAAGGCGCCGGGGGGTGATGCGGCGGCGCCTACGGGGATTGGTCCAATCCCTCTCATTTTATCGTTCCTTAAAACAGTCTATTCTTATATTTTTGACATTCCCCGGATATGGGAGACGTTTCCTGGCCTGACCCCATTTTTGCCCTTATATTTTTGACATTCCCTGGATATCGTTTTCCGGCCCGGCTCCTTTTTCCACCTTTTTTCGAGAAATAGAAAAAAAGTGTTGACAGAAAGGCAATTCGGGTTTAATATTTATCCATGGAGGACTTAATGAAATTGAAAAAGGCCGGTACAGTAGAAGAGATCGGCGAGTTTTGGGATTCCCACAGCCTTGATGATTATCGAGATCAGACAAGGGAAGTTGAATTTGAAGTCAGGGCCAAACATAGACGACGTATAACACTTGACCCGGAAATCTATGAGCGGGTTGAGGTTCAAGCGCACCCGGGGTATTTCAACGGAAACATTGATCAACCTGTGGGTAGTTGAAAGACTCCAGAAGATTTGATCCCGCCCCGACCCCATTTTTTGACCTTTTCAAGGCCCGTTTCCTGGCCTGACCCCATTTTTCTTACTGATATGGATGAATTGTTTGAAGAACGATGCGCTGGTTGTTGGGCAATACGCCTTTGTATGAAATGCATAAATGATGTTAACAAAAATGGTGAAGTTGATCGTGAAAGCTTCGAAACGTTTTGTAGTGCTAGAAAACAAGCAATCCTAAGTGAAATAAAGGATTATATAAAAATAAGAGAGAGCAATTATCATGCATTGGATTACCTTGAGGAGGTTACCTTAATATGAACCAACGCATTCAATATGGCTTAATTACCGGGATTTTGGCCGTTTTGTTCCTGGTTCCCGCATGCGGCAAAAGTAAAAATGAAACCAATGAATATCCAGTCAAAATCAGGAAAGAGAATAACGTGATTCATATTGTAAATCCGAATTTTCCCAAAGTATCACTACGGGAATTTACCTTGAAGGAAGAATTGTCTATTGGAAATGATACCGATGACGATTTCCTATTCTTAAAGATTAGAAAACTAAAGGTCGATGGTAAGGGAGATATTTATGCAGCCGATGCCCGAAGAAATCACGTACACATTTTCGATGAGAAAGGGATATTTAAAAAACGCCTGGGGAAAAAAGGGATTGGCCCCGGTGAGATAGGCAGACTCAGCGATTTGATTATAGATGAAAAAAACAGCCTGATCCATATTTTAGACGGTAAACTCAGGAAAGTCGTACGGTATGGTTTCGATGGAACATTGGAATCAGACCTGAAACTTATTGACGGCGCACCCGATCAGCTTTTTCTCGATCCCAATGGCTTGTATGTTGTCCGATATTCTTTTTTGGATGATAACGGGTATGAAAAATTCAAAATACTGAAATATACCGGCGACGGTAAACGGTTACCTTATACCCGGGAATTTGAGGCATCGAAATCAACAGACATACAGGGGGAAGGTGGGCTGGTTATAAGTGCTTCGATTCCTTTTGTACCGAAAAGTTACTTTGCTTATGACAGGAACGGTAACCTTTATCACGGCTTCTCCGATAAGTATGAAATCTCTATATTCGATGCGAACTTTAACATAAAAAAAATTATTCGCAAAAGCAATCATGAACGGCTAAAGGTATCTGAAGCCGAATTAAAAGAATTCAAAGATTCCCTGATCGAGGGATTGAAAAAGAAAGGTATCGGCGCCGCCATCGATAAGTTCGAATTCCCGGATTACCACCAGGTTTTTACAGCCTTATGGTTGGATGATAAAGACCGGCTTTTGGTTGAAACGCGCACAACAGACGATATGTCGCAAATCGATGTATTCAACAGTGAAGGTATATATGTAGAAAAAATGGTAATCGAAAGACCGACTGACGGCATATCGCTAAGGTGGATTTTTTATCTGCCGGTATTCCTGGATGGATACGTTTATGCGGTGGTAATGGATGAAGATGACGTAATGCTGGTGAAAAAATACAGGTTAATTGAGAAAAAGTCAACAAAAGAAAAGTAAGCGCTTAATAAACCGCCCCCTCTTAAATTCCAGATGTTGCTGACTCTCCTCTTTCCTGGGTGTAAATAAGGGGCCAGGCGCAAATAGGGACGTTTTCCTGGCCTGACCCCGTTTTCCATTCTTGTATTTTTGACATTCCCTGTCTTTTGGATTATAATGCCGTTGGAAGTGATTGATGCAGGAGACTGAAATGAAGCGTTTTTTTAGCACCGCCGGGCCGGTTAATCCTGGAAAACATTATTACATCGATTCCCTGACCCGTATCGACCTGGATAAGCTGATGTCCCTGGTGCAACAGGAAAAGTATTTTGTACTTCACGCTCCCAGGCAGACGGGAAAGACCACGTTACTGCGTTCCTTCATGTCCCACCTGAACAGCGGCGGCAGGTATACCTGTTTGCACGTCAATGTCGAGAAAGCCCAGGCGGCACGCGAGAATGTAAAAGAAGGTATCCGTGCCATCCTCGATACCCTGGGGGAAAAGGCATTCGATTACCTGGCGGACCCTTTTGTTAAAAAGAACTGGCGTCGTATCGTGGATGAAAGCGGCGAATACGCCGCGCTTCAAAATATGCTGAAACATTGGGCTAAACACAATCGACGCCCTATCGTATTATTGATCGATGAGATCGACTCCCTGGTAGGGGATACCTTGATCTCGGTGCTTCGCCAACTACGCAGCGGTTATGAAGACCGACCCGAACTTTTCCCGCAAAGTATCGTTTTATGTGGTGTCCGTGATGTCAGGGATTACCGGATTCATTCGGATAAAGAAAAATCCCTCATCACCGGCGGCAGTGCGTTTAATATCAAAGCCGAATCTTTAAAGTTGGGGAATTTCACCAAACAGGAAATAAACGAGTTATATGCGCAGCATACGAAAGAAACCGGGCAGGAATTCGCGGAGGAAGTGTTTCCATTGGTCTGGGATTTAACCGGGGGACAACCATGGCTGGTCAATGCGTTGGCATATGAAGTATGCTCTAATATGAAAGACGGCCGGGACCGGAAAAAAAAGATTACCGGCGATTCCGTCAAGCAGGCCAAAGAGAACCTCATTCTAAGAAGGGAAACTCACCTGGATCACCTGGCGGACAAATTGAGCGAGGAAAGGGTTCGCCGGGTGTTAGAGCCTATATTGAGCGATTCCTCCGCACCCGAAAAAATAGCGGAAGATGACCTGGATTATGTGACCGACCTTGGGTTGGTGGTCAAAGAGGGGCAGGTGAGGATTGCCAACCGGATTTACCAGGAAGTGATCCCCCGACAGTTGACCCATAGCACCCAGTTGACCATCCACCAGGAAGCGCCCTGGTATACGGAACCGGACGGCCGCTTAAACCTGGATAAATTGTTAACCGCTTTCCAGGGATTTTTCAGGGGACAGTTCGAGAGTTGGGTGGATGGTTTCGATTATGCCGAGGCAGGGCCTCAACTGCTGCTGCAAGCTTTTTTACAGCGCATCGTCAACGGCGGCGGACGGGTGGAGCGGGAATACGGTTTAGGACGCCGGCGCACCGATCTCCTGGTGAACTGGCCCTATCCCGGCGGCGTTCAGCAGGCCGTATTGGAATTAAAGATCAGGCACGGCAGCATGGATTCAACCATTGAAAAAGGTCTTGAACAGACCCATGATTATATGGATAAATGCGGTGCTTTTGAAGGATATCTTTTGATCTTCGACCGGCGGGAAACCGTTTCCTGGGAAGAGAAAATCTTCAAATCGGAAAGAACCTGGAACGGTGTCAAGATAAACGTTTACGGCATGTAATCCATTTATATTATACAAACCCTCTTTTCGCTTGCTCGATCAGGTCGTCTACATTCTCCGGGGTTACACCGTACCGGCGGCATACCGATTCCGCCGCTGCCAGACGGTCGGGGATGTCCATGTCTCCCAACCCCTCGAAAAGCCCCATACGCCGCCCCACCTGGTAAACGCACCTCCGGTCCGGTTCCATGGACAGGAATGTTTGTAAAATGCCCAGCATCCGTTCTTTATCTTCCGGCAACCGCCCTTCCAGGTCCTGGAAAAGATTTAATATATGATCGCTTTTGACCATACTTGTGATCCCGTCCAGGCCTTCGATGAATAAACGGATTTCCTTCACCGTTTCAAATTCCGTGCTTTTTACAAATTCCCCGGATTGGAAATCGTCATAGAGTTCCAGGTTGGTGGGAAGCGCCAGGGTACGCAGACGGATGAAATCGGGATTGATTCGGTTCAGTGCATCCGCCGTTTCCCGGGCGTGGGTCTCCCAGAGGGTTTTGCCGCCCAATCCCGGCATTACGTATTCGGAAAGCTCCATTCCCGCCTTTTTCACTTTTCGTCCGGCCTTTATATGAATCGCTTTCGTCACTCCCTTTTGAACCCGTTTAAGCACTTCGTCCGAACCCGATTCCATGCCGATGTGTATGCGGTTCAATCCCGCTTCCGCCATGGCCTTGAGGTCCTCATCCTTGATACGGGCAGCGGTGTCGGAACGGGCGTAAGAGGTAATCCGTTCCACGTGAGGAAATTTTTCCCTGAGATGCCTGAGGATGTCGATCAGGTTGGCCGGCTTGATTACCAGGCTGTTTGCATCCTGTAAAAAAATGGACCGCATGCCGCCCATGATCCAGTGGACCGCCGCCTGGAACGCGGCGTATTCATCCGGTTCGCTTTTCCCGGCCAGCTCGGCCACCGCGGCCCGGGGAAAATGGTTGGCGTTCCCGACGATTTCCCGGGCCAGTGTCACATACTTATGGACCGTATCGATATCTTTTTTAACGTGTTCCACCGGCCG
>Ga0210082_1000267_pt1 | contig 10427 bp, 8 predicted proteins | sample White_ThreeSqA_D_2_FD_185592 | JGI IMG/M metagenome (GOLD analysis project Ga0210082, IMG submission 185592) | Wetland microbial communities from the San Francisco Bay, California, USA, that impact long-term carbon sequestration -... | ecosystem: Environmental > Aquatic > Marine > Wetlands ... | reverse complement strand
CGGGAGTTCGGCAGCGATCAGGAAGAGGCCGCCGCGACGCTGGGTGCGTCGCAGTGGCAGACGTTTCGCCGGGTAACGTTTCCCTCGATCAAGTGGGGGCTTGCCTATGGCGTTACCCTTACCATCGCCCGTTCCATCGGCGAGTTCGGGGCGGTCCTGGTGGTCAGCGGGAGTATTATCAACAAGACACAGACGGCCACGTTGATGATCCACGACCAGTTTACCGGTTTCAATTATGCCGGTGCGTTTTCGGCGGCCATGGTACTGGCGGTGGTATCGTTTATTGTCCTTAACGTTATTCATATCGTGTATGAAAGGAAGGAAAAAAATGAATTATTATGAGCCGCGGGGGCACATTGCTCTATGGGAAGCCGCGCCTGTAAACCGTATGTGTTCCCCGCGGCCGACATTTTAGACATTTGAAACAGGTGGAGTAACATGAGTGGAATTCGAGTCGAGCATTTAACAAAAACCTTCGGGGATTTCGTCGCTGTCGGCGATGCCGGGTTTTCCATCGAGGAAGGCGAACTGGCCGCACTATTAGGCCCCAGCGGCTCCGGCAAAAGTACCATACTGAGAATCATCGCGGGACTGGAAAGACCCGACAGCGGGAAAGTATTCCTCACCGGTAAAGACGTCACTTCCGCCCGCGCACAGGAACGGAATATCGGTTTCGTATTCCAACACTACGCCCTTTTTAAACACATGACCGTCGAGCAAAACATCGCTTTCGGCCTGGAACTCCGGAAAAAGAATAAAGCATTTATTAAGGAAAAGGTCGATGAACTCATCGACCTCGTCAAACTCAACGGGTACGATCATCATTACCCGTCACAGTTATCGGGCGGGCAGCGGCAGCGGGTGGCATTGGCAAGGGCCCTGGCCTCCGAACCCCGTGTCCTGCTGCTGGATGAACCCTTCGGTTCCCTGGACGCCAGGGTAAGGAAAAACCTGGCCCATTGGATACGGGACCTGCACAAACGGATTAATGTTACCGGTGTTTTCGTTACCCACGACCAGGATGAAGCCATGGAGATTTCCGATAAGATCATCCTGGTCAACCGCGGCAGGATCGAGCAGGTGGGCACGCCGCATGAAATTTACGAATTCCCCCAAACGAAGTTCGTCGCCAGTTTCGTGGGAAACGTAAACGTTATCGATGCGTGTTTTGAAGAGGAAGGCATATTCATAAAGGGCCTGCCCGGGGGGACCGGCGGGGAATACTTCCTGCGGCCGGAAGAAACCGGCCCCGAGGTAAATATACGGGAACACGGGGACATCGTACTGCTGGCAAGACCCGAAGAGATTTCCATCTTAAAAGAGAACGGTAAAAGGAACGCCTTCCCCGGCGCCGTCAGCGACGTTCACTACCGGGGCGGATTCTACGAGATCGAGATCACCGTGGGTTCCAATCGAGTTAAATCCACCATCGATAAAGATGTCTTTTTAGAACAGCCCCTGGAAATAGGGCAAAAAGTATATGTGCGGTTTAAACAGTACAAGGTTTTCGATGCCCCCGAAGGCAGCCGGAAAGTGCATGCCATGTTAAAACAACTGGGCTATATCGAGTAGGAGGAGAAAATGATATTCGGGATACCCAAGGAATTGTCAATGTTCAAGGACATCCCCGAGAGCCGGGTGGGACTGTGTCCCATGGGGGTAAAAGAGCTGACGTTACTGGGGGCGACGGTCTATATCGAAAGTAACGCCGGTGAAAGAGCCGGGTTTTCCGATGCCGAATACGAAGCCGCCGGCGCCGCCGTCGTCTACTCCAAAGAGGAAACCTACCGGCGGGCCGATATCGTTCTGAAGGTCCGTTTACCCCAACCGGAGGAGTACCTGCATTTACGGGAGGGCCAGGCCGTATTGGGATTCATCCACCTGGCCACCGCGCCGAAGGAATTCATCCGGATCGTAAAAGAAAAACAGGTCACCCTCATCGGTTACGAGAGTATACGGAAGAGCGGGGGCAAAATGCCCATCGTCGTCCCCATGAGCGAACTGGCCGGGAAGCTGGCCGTCCAGATCGCCGGACGCCTGCTGGAATCCGACGGTCACGGGCGCGGTATTTTACTGGGGGGGATACCGGGCATCCCGCCGGCCAACGTGTTGATCCTGGGGGCGGGGACCCTGGGTTCCAATGCCGCCGTTTGTTTCGCCGCCATGGGTGCCAACGTTCATATACTGGATATCGACCGCGACCGGTTGGAGGCCCTCCCGGCGTATACCTCCGGCATGAAGATCACACCTCTTTTTTCCAGCCGGTTGACCATCGAGAAACTGATCCGCACCGCGGACGTGTTCATCGGCGCCGTATCCATGGACCGGATGCCCCCGCCTTTCCCGGTGACAAAAGAAATGGTGGCCTCCATGACACCGGGGTCCGTCATACTGGATTTCTCCATCGATGAGGGGGGGTGTGTGGAAACGGCCAGGATATCCCCCGGCGGCAAATTTATTTATTCCGTGGACAATATTGTCCATTTCTGTATGCCCAATGCCACCACGCTGGTGGCAAGGACCGCTTCCCAGGCACTGACCATGGCCCTTATTCCTTACCTGACATTCATCGCCGGTGTGGGGCTCGACCAGGCCGTCCACAGCGTCCAGGACCTCGATAACAGCATTTATGCCGAAAACGGGTCCATAAGACGGGGAGGGTGACATGAACTGGTATAACGATTACAAGAGCAAATGCTGTTCCATCCAACAAGCCGTGATGGAAATAAAGAGCAAAAACCGTGTTTATGTCAGCGGGAACGCCGCCACACCCTTTCGCCTCCTCGAAGCACTTGCCCTTCGTAAAGATGAACTCGAAGATGTCGAGATATTTCACGTCCTGCTGCTGGGCAATGACCCCTTATCCAAACCGGAGATGTACGGTCATTTCAGGCACCATTCCCTTTTCGTCGGCCCCGCCGACCGCGATGCCGTCAATGACGGCCGCGCCGATTACTACCCCATGTTCCTCTATGAAATACCCGGTCTTTTCCATTCCGGGGCGCTTCCCCTGGATGTGACGTTACTGCACCTTTCCCCCCCGGACGAACACGGGTTCATGAGTTTCGGCGTCGAGTGCCTGGCCTCCAAGGCCGCCGCGGAGAATTCAAAAGCAGTGATCGCGCTGGTGAACGATAAAATGCCCAGGACCCTGGGGGATTCCTTTATCCATACCTCGCGCATTACCAAAGTGGTGGAGATATCCGGGGAACTGCCCGAACTCGCCACCCCACCCTTTACCGGGATCGAAGAGAAGATCGGCGCTTATATCGCGGATCTCGTGGAGGACGGCTCCACCTTGCAGCTCGGCATAGGCGGCATCCCCAATGCCGCGTTAAAGGCCATGTTCGGGAAGAAAGACCTGGGTATACATACCGAAATGGTGTCCGACGGTATCATGGAAGCCATGGAAGCCGGGGTCGTTACCGGTGCCGTGAAAACCCTGCACCCGCGTAAAAACGTCGCTACCTTTTACCTGGGCACGAAAAAACTTTACGAGTTCATCCATAATAACCCGGCCTTTGAAACCCACCCCACGGATTATACCAATCACCCCTTTATCATCGGGCGCAACGATAAAATGGCCGCCGTCAATTCCGCCATCGAGGTCGACCTGACCGGGCAGGTTTGTTCCGATTCCATCGGCACCCGGATATATTCCGGGTTCGGCGGACAGGTTGATTTTATCCGCGGCGCCGCGCAGTCAAGGGGCGGCAAACCCATTATCGCCCTCCCTTCCACCACGAGAAACGGTGAAACCTCGAAGATCGTACCCTCGTTAAAACCGGGTGCCGGGGTCGTCACCACCCGCGCGGATGTACACTATGTGGTCACCGAATACGGCGTCGCCTACCTGCACGGTAAAAACCTGCGCCAACGGGCCGGGGCCCTGATCGACATCGCTCACCCGGATTTCAGGGCCATGTTGGAAGAAGAAGCCGAAGCCAGGAAGTTATTGTAAGGAGAAAGAAGTAAGGAGAAAGAAGTAAGGAGAAAGGACAATGAACGCGAAATTTACGTCGTTAAAAACTCGCCTTATCGTCCATTTTTCCGTGGTGATACTGGTGGGGGCGGCCCTATACGTGATCTTCGGTGTCCGGTTGATCGGAACCACCGTTATCCGCCAGGCCCAGGACAAGGTAAAGCTCGATCTCAACACCGCGAGGGAAGTTTACCGCGGTGAGATTGCCACCCTCAAGCAGACCGTCCGGTTGACGGCGGAACGGTTTTTTTTAAGGGACAGTATCCAAAACGGGGAAAGGCACACCTTGCTCGCCGAACTGGAACGCATCCGGCGGCGGGAATCCCTGGATATGCTCAACCTGACCGACGGGGAGGGCCGTGTTATCGTAAAGACACAACGTCCCGGCGTGTACGGCGACCGCCTGGAGCGGGACACCGTGGATTGGGCCATAACACATAAAACCGCCGCCGCATCGACGCAGGTCATTCCCGGTGAAATACTTGAAAAAGAGGGAACCGCCATCGCTGAACAGGCCCGGGTAAAAGTGATCGACACGCCCAGGGCCTATCCCCGTCCGGCGGCGGCGCCCGGTGAAGAGCGGGCCGGGATGGTCATCGGGGCCGCGGCACCGATATTCGATCGCGGTGGGGCGCTTACCGGTGTGCTGTGCGGGGAAACGCTGCTTAACCACGGTTATTCCATGGTCGATAAGGTCAAAGCCATCGTCTTCAAAGGCGAAAAATACAAAGGGAAAGATATCGGCACCGTGACCGTTTTTCTAAAAGACCTGCGGATTTCCACCAATGTCTGTACTTCCGACGGGAAACGCGCCGTGGGCACCCGCGTATCCCGGGACGTTTACAACCGGGTACTGGTAGAGGGGCTCCCGTGGACCGGCCGGGCATTCGTGGTCAACGGCTGGTATATCACCGCCTATGAACCCCTGAGAAACCTGGCCGGCGAGATCGTCGGCATTCTTTACGTGGGCGTGCTCGAGGCCCCCTATATCGACCTGAAAAACCGCGTGATATTCTATTTCTTCGGCATTACCCTTTTATGCGTCGTCCTGTTGATAGGGACCGCTTATTTTACCGCCGCCCGCACCACCCGGCCGCTGAACGCACTGACCCGTGCCGCCGGGAAAGTGGCGCATGGGGACCTCGACTACCGCGTGCCCGTGGAGTCGGGGGATGAAACCGGGCAGTTGTCCGAGGCCTTCAACCGCATGACCGCGGACCTTGAAAAAATGACCGAGGGATACCGCGAGTTGAATCGGACCCTGGAAAACCGCATCGAGGAAAAATCAATGGAATTGGAAGAGGCCCGGGACCGGTTGGTTCAATCGGAAAAATTATCCGGGCTGGGCAAAATGGCCGCCGGTGTCGCCCACGAGATCAACAACCCCCTCACATCCATACTCATCAATGCCCATCTTTTAAAAGAGGAATTGAACGCCGAACCCCGGTTCGCGGAGAACTTAAAAATAATCGTCGATGAGACCGCGCGCTGTGCGTCCATTGTCAAAGACCTGCTTGCTTTTTCCAGGCAGACCCCGCCGCGGATAGTATCCGGGGATATCCGGCCGGTGGTGGAAAAAGCGGTTTTGCTCTTGAAGAACCAGGCATCGCTGCAAAAAGTGACCGTTTTTAACGAGTCCGCCGCCGGGCTCCCCAATGTAAAGATGGACGCCGGGAAGATCGAGCAGGTATTTACCAATATCATCCTGAATGCCCTGGATGCCATGCCCGGGGGCGGCGGGTTGTTCATTACCACCGGGTTGACCGGGGACCGGTTCATCGCCGTCACGTTCCGGGACGAGGGGTGCGGTATCCCGGCGAAAGTTTTAACGAAAGTGTTCGACCCCTTCTTCACCACCAAGGGCGTAAAGGGGACCGGGTTGGGCTTGTCCGTCAGTTACGGCATCGTGGAACAGCACGGCGGACGCATGGACATCCGGAGTGAAGAGGGGAAAGGTACAACGGTAACCGTTTATTTACCGTTTAAATGAAAAGGAGGATAAAATGATATACAAAGCAAACATTTTAGTCGTTGACGATGACCGGGCGCTATGCAAGAGTGTCGTCGCCGCATTGGAAAAAGAGGGGCACACCGTGGACTCGGCATTCTCCGCCGAGGAGGCCATGGAGAAGATCGAAAAAAACGTATACGCCCTGCTCTTCGTGGATTTAATGCTGCCCGGGAAAAGCGGGCTCGAGCTTTTGACCGAAGTCAAGGAGACCCGGCCCGATGTCACCGTCATCATGATCACCGGTTATCCATCCATAAAAACCGCCGTTCAGGCCATCAAAGCCAGTGCTTTCGATTATATACCCAAACCCTTCACACCGTTGGAAATACGCGGCCTGGCCGCCCGGGCCCTGGAGGGGAGGTATACTTACGAGGAAATGGCGTCCAAATTGCACATTAAAGAGGAGCGGCTGGTCGATGTGTCTATCCCCCCGGGTATTTACTGTATCCACGAGCATTCGTGGGCAAAAGTGGAAGATGACGGGAACGTGCGCATCGGTATGCACCATGCCCTTGCGCGGACCGTTAAAGGGGTCGCTTCCATCGAGTTTCCCGCCGTTAACGAGATGAGGTTCCAGGGCGAAGCCTGTGTCCGTATTGTCGATACCCACGACCAGGTGCTGCGGGTGTGGACCCCCGTTACCGGTATGGTCGTCATGGTGAACGAGGCATTGAACGAGCAGCTTTCGCGCCTGATCTACGACCCCTATGAATCCGGGTGGCTGGTAAAAATTCAACCCACTCACCTGGAAGAGGAACTTAAAAACCTGTCCCCGGTGATGCAGGAATAATGGCCGGGGCGAAGGAGGATAACATGAAATACAAAGCAAATATTTTAGTCGTGGACGACGAAGCTTCCGTTTGCAAAAGTATTGCCGCCGCCCTGGAGACCGAAGGTTATCTCGTCGATACCGTCCCGGGCGGAGAGCAAGCACTGGCAAAAGAATCGCGGACCAAATACGCCGTCGCCCTCGTGGACCTGGTAATGCCGGACATCGGCGGCATCGAGTTGCTGGAAAAAATAAAAGAGAGGAACCCGAACATTACCATCATCATGATCACCGGGTATCCGTCCATCCAGACCGCCGTGCAGGCCATAAAGTTCGGCGCTTTCGATTATATCCCCAAGCCTTTTACCCCCGATGAACTGCGCACCCTGGTGGCACGGGCCCTGGGCAGGAGACATTATTACGAGGACGTGGCATCCAAGATCGGCACCCCGGTTGAAAAACTGGTGCATATGGAACTACCCTCCGACCTCTACTGCATCCCCGAGCATTCGTGGGTAAGGCTGGAAAAAGGGGGTAATGTACGGGTCGGGATTCACCATAACTTTATCGGCACCATATGCCGGATCGTTTCCTTCGATTTCCCCAAAGTAGGCGAAACCATTCACCAGGGGGACGTGTGTCTCAGGGTCACCGATGGCCGTAACCAGGTCCACCGTCTCTGGGCCCCTGTCTCGGGGAAAGTGATCGCCGTGAATAAAGGTATCGTGGAAGATAATTCGCCCCTGGCACAGGACCCATATGAAACCGGTTGGCTGCTGGCGCTTGAGCCCCTGAACCTGGAGGAGGAGCTTAAAAATTTAAGACCCGTTGATTCGAAATTGGATTCCGAATACTATATCCCGTGACAGTCACTGGTTGGATACGGTTACGGGTTTATCGATCATAGCCGCGCCCCCGTTGTTGTCGGTTACTTTTAATACCACGGTAAAGGTGCGGCTGTTGGTATCGTCCCAGTTGTAAACATGGGTCACGGTTTCGCCTTTGCCCGTGCCGCCGTCGCCGAAATCCCACTGCCATGAGACGATATAACCGTCGGTGTCCGTGCTCAGGCCGCCGTTAAAATAGATGGTTTCACCTTTTTTGGGGGATGTGGGGGAGATGGAAAAATCGGCGGTGGGCAGGATGTTTTCCACTTTTTCTTCCACGGAAATCTCGACTTCGGCGCTGATGTCGCCGGATTCGACTTTAACCGTGGTGGTTTCGGTGACCGTCAGGACGTCTTCGACCATGCCCCCGGCGTCGGTGGTGTAAACCGAAGTACCGTTCTCGAAATAGCCGGAGGTGGCCGAAAGGATCAGTGGGACACCTTCCAGGAGGTTGCCGGAACTATCGAAGGCAAAGGCGCGGATATGGGACCGTCCGCCCCCGGCGGCGAAACCGGACGGGTTGGCGGTTATGGACAGGCTCTCCAAAGCGGCGCTCCCGATAACGATTTGCAGGGGGTCGGGTTCGGCGGTGATACTCCCGGACCGGGCCCTGATATCGGCCACACCGCTGCTGTCGCCGGAGACAAATTCCACCGACGCACTGCCGCCCATGAGTTCTACTTCCGGCGGTTCCACCCGGCCCAGGGTGGCGCTGAACAGTACCGTGGTATGGTCGTGCAGGGCCTGCCCTTCGCCGTCGAATCCCACGACACGTAACCGTGTCCGGTCTCCCCCGGTCTTTAAAACCGCCCTGTCCGCGGATAAGATCAATACGGCCCCTTCGGACGCATAAAACGGTACCTTCTTACACGTAAAATGCCCCATTACCAATACGACTAAAAAAAATATCTTTATCTTCATTATTATCTTCGTGTTCCTTCGCGTCCCTTCGCGGCTATTTTTTTAATTTGACATCATCCTCGGTACCGGATTCGATGGGTGAGAGGTCGATTTCCCGGATATCCGGCATACGAATGATATAAGGGGTCACCCGGAGAATGATATCCGTCTGGGCCACCTGTCTCAGGTTGGAGGAGAGGATGTCCCCCAGTATGGGTATGCGATTCAGCCCGGGAATACCTTTTTTGGAGCGCCGTTCCGAGTCCCTGAGCATACCTGCCATGATACCGGTTTCCCCGTCTTTTAAACGGATGCGGGTCTTGACCGAGCGATTGCCCACCGTGGGGGGCAGGGTCGAGGTGCCGGGACTGGTGATAAAGGTGAGTTTAAAATCCAGTTCCAGGCTGATCTCGCCGTTGTGGTGGACGTGCGGGGTGATGGTTATCTCGATGCCCACGTCCTGGAGATCATAGGAAGTGATGGGCTGCTGGTCCACGCCGCCGGTGGCAAAGGGGACGAAACTGGTGCGGGGAAAGGGAACTTTGTCTCCCAACTTGATCTGTATCTTCTCCCCGTCTTCGCCCCTTACCTGCGGCCGGGCGATCACTTTGGAATCGCTGTCGCTTTCGAGTAATTTGTAGATGATGGTGGGGACGGTGTATTTGAAATCGGAGGAATCCAGGTAATAAAAGCGGTTCCCCTTGATTCCACCGGTGTCGGTCCCGGTGGACAGGGACTGACCCAACTGGTACTGGCTGAATTCGGTACCGTATTCGGAAAGACGGTCTTTGTTGACTTCCATGATATCGACCTTGACCAGTACTTCGGCCTTGCGCTTGTCGTAAAAACGGATGAGCCGCTCGGCCAACGCGACTTTTTCCGGCGTCTCGCGGATGGTGACGGTGTTCTGGTAGTCGTCGGAAGTGACGTTCTTGATCTTGCAGATACGGGTGATCAATTTTATGCAGTCCGCGGCTTTCATGTTGGATAGGTAATAGTTTTTGATGATCTGCTCGTCGTACGCTTTCCGCTTGGCCGGGGTGTCGGGGATGACGATGATGGTTTTGGGGTCCAGGAGCTTGTAAAAAAGACCTTTTAATAAACAGATGCGGTCCAATGCCCGGGAAAGGGTCACGTCGTTCAATGTGATGGCCAGCTTGCTCGTTTTAAAAGCGGGGTCGAAGATGATGTCGATACCCGCCATTTTTGCCAGGGTGTCGAATACATTGTCTATGGGTACCTTCTTGCTGAATTTTAAACTGATCTTTTCCTCGTCGGCTTTGGTCAATAAACCGCGGGAAATGGCGGTCTTCTCCTTGATCACCTGGATCCAGGTCTTTTCATCACCGGCGCTCTCACCGGATACCTGTTTCAATAACTCCCTCTTTTCCAACCGGGCCAAATTGTTGGACGGGTTGTACTCAAGGGATTTGTTCAATTCCAATAAGGCCAATTGAAGGTTCTGCTGGTTCTTATGCTCCATTGCAAGACGGTAGTAATGATTGGACGCATCGATCATGGTTTCCATTAATTTGAGCCGGTAACGGGCCTCGTCGGGCTTCTTACGGATGGCTTTCATGTAAAAATCGACGGCCTCCTGGTACTTCTCCTCCCGCCGAAGCTCCTCGGCCCTCCGAAACGTCGCCCGCCCCGTGGCACAACCCATATATACCGACAACGAAAAACAGACGATTATCCTTAATTTTCGATTCATTTCCTCATTATCCGTGACTTCTTATATTATAAATAAAAATTATTTTCAATATGCCTTCGGCGACCACAGTAATTCTAATTTTACCACGAAGAACACGAAGAGCACGAAGGGAAAGATAAGAAAAGACTTTAATTACCTGCTTTTTCTTTATTTTATCTTCGTGT
>Ga0210082_1000266_pt1 | contig 10437 bp, 7 predicted proteins | sample White_ThreeSqA_D_2_FD_185592 | JGI IMG/M metagenome (GOLD analysis project Ga0210082, IMG submission 185592) | Wetland microbial communities from the San Francisco Bay, California, USA, that impact long-term carbon sequestration -... | ecosystem: Environmental > Aquatic > Marine > Wetlands ... | reverse complement strand
CCTATCCCGGGATCATTAAAAACGGTAAACTCTACCAGTTGGTGGAAAACGAAAATAAAGAGGCCTGGGAACTGCACGTGTCGAAGATAAAATAAAATCCACGGTCTTGACATCGCGGGAAAATTGGTTTATAATATTACCTTGCCTCTGATTCAACGACCGGATTCTCATATCTTGCTTCCCAATCGTCAAAGCCGAATTGGTACCGGTCGAAGTCATGCTTCTCAACTTGTTCTTTTTTTGTTGAACCCGGCAGCACAAAAAAAAAATTTAAATAAGGAGAAGTTTCATGAAAAAAAAGTTAGTCCTGAAAGCGTTAACCGATCCCAAATTCAGGAAACTACTGCAGGAGAACCCCGAAGAAGCCCTGAAACTCGATGAACTCGCAGGAATCAAGGCCGGTGCCGAAGTCGTGCAAAACATCCTCGACACCGTCTACCAGATCAACGAGCAATCACAGAAGATCTCCGACTACATTTTCTGCATCATCCAGGATGACGACGACAAACCCGTCCTCGCCTGAGAAGAGGCTTCGATCCGCCGAGGTGCTGGTCGCCCCCACGTGGAAGTGCAACCTCGATTGTTCCTACTGCTTTGTCCGTGAAACCAACGTGAAGGCAGAGGCCGGCGTAATGACCCCGGACACTGCCGTCCGGGTCATGGATGCGTTGGCCGAAGGTCTCGGCGACACCAAAAAAATCTGTATCCATCTTTATGGAGGGGAGCCGTTTACCAATCTTGCGGCCATTCGAGCAATGGTGAAGCGGGCAAAGGAATTCAACCCGCCCCGTTTCACTTTTGCCGTGACCACCAACGGTACCGTACTTTCCGACGCCGTCATCGATGTACTGGACGCCGGGAAGTTCCAGGTCGTCCTCAGTATCGACGGTCCGACCGCGGTCCACGACGAATGTCGCAGGGGGGTGAACGGCGCCCCCACCCATAACGATGTGATGCGTTTCCTCGACGCCGTACGCTCGCGCACCTCCTGTTACGTCTGGGGGGCCGCCGTCGTGCGGTCCGGGTGGCGGCTTATCCAGGCCACCGAGTACCTTCGCACCCTGCCCGTTCACGCCATTAAAGCCCAGGCCGTTCGCCTTGCCGCCGGTACCCCTTACGCCCTTACCCCCGAAGAACACGAACTCTACAAGGAAGACCTCCGGGCCGTGGGCCGCCGTGTTATCGAAGAACTGGAAGCCGGTAAATTTCCCCTGGATAACCGCTTCGGCAGCCGCGTCCTGCAATTGCTCGTGGGAGGGGAACGCGTGCGTTTTTGCGATGCCGGGAACACCAATTTCGGTATTACCCCCTCCGGCAGCGTACTGGCCTGTCTTTTATTGGGCAACGACGCCCGGCTGGGCCACATCGACGACGATCCCCACACCTGGAGGGAAGCCGGACGAAAGTGGAAAGCCCGCCCCCTGCGCTCCAAATGTCATTCGTGCAAATACCTGGCCATGTGCGGCGGCGGGTGCCCCGCCGCCCTTTCGGTCTGCGGCGAGGAAGAGTGCGATATCGTCGCCGCAAATTGCGATGTGGCCACCGCTATTTTCGAGCACTTCAAAGACAACAAGGAGGACCTGCTCACCCTGGCGGGAATCACCGATTAGTGAAGGAGTTACTTTGAGTTATACGGATCGAACGAAACCACCCCCAGGTTTCGATCCCGAAGGGATTGAACCGCCCCCCCTGAAGGACGGACCGGCGAGTATTAAAGGAATGGCCGTCGATATCTCCGGCGGCTGCAACCTGGACTGCCTCTACTGCCAGGAAACCGCCGCCCTGCCCAGACGCCGCCCCATGGCACCCGACACCTTCGAGGCCGCATGGCGATTTCTTTTCCCTCCCGGCCAAAAAAGAGTAAGAAAGGAATTCTCCATCCACCTGGGAAGCGGCGAACCCTTCCTCAATTTCCCTCTCCTCAAGCGGACCGCCCAATTGGTGGAAGAGACTCAAAACCGCGAAAACGTAAAAATCGGGGTTTATATCACCACCAATGCCACCCTCCTGGACGAAACCACCACCCCGTGGCTCATCGATTCCGGTTGGAATATAAAAGTCAGTTTCGACGGCCCGCCCGCCGTCCACGATAAATGGCGCGTGTCTCCCGGGGGAAAAGGAACCTACACACAGGTGGAAAAAGCATTGACCCGGCTGGTTGAAAAAATCCCGGACCGGGTCACCGTCGTTACCGTATTGTGTCCCGGTGCCGATCCCGCCGACGTTTTCCGGGCCATCGAGGCCCTGGGCGTCGGCCGCATGGAAATGGTTCCCGTGGCCCATTTTAAAGAATCGCTCCATCCTTCGACGGAGGATATCCGTAATTACAGGACCTTTATCATGGATTATGCCGCCCGCGTACTGGAAGAGGGAGATCGAAAGCCCGTCCCCGTACTGCACCGTTTCAACCAGTGTGTCATGCGGTTGATGGGATATCAACTGGGTGAAGTTTTCTGCGGCGCCGGGCGCAATTACATCGGTGTCGGCCCCGAAGGCGACATTTATCCCTGTGCCCGGTTTATCGGGCAGCAAGAGTTCCGACTCGGCCATGTGGCCACCGGCCTGGACATGGAAGCCGTGTATGCCTTTCGCAAGGGGGCCGGGTGTTCCTTCAAGGAGCGTGATGCCTGCGCCGCCTGCTGGGCCGCTCCCCTTTGCGCCGGTCCCTGTTTTGCCTTTGCCGAACAGTTCGGACCCGGCGACCACAATCCCGTCGATTTTCACTGCGACTATATCACCGCCACCGCCGAAGCCGCCGTATTCCTGGTCAACCGGCTCAGGGAAACCGCGCCCGAACGGCTGCTCGACTTTTTGCCCGGCATGGACGACGTCTTTACCAATATCCCTGAGAAGCGTGCAAAAAAAACAAGTTTTTGAGATGATGTTCGAACATGGGAAAAAGATTTGCCGTGCAAGAGGGGCGGGGTGCCACCCCATTTGAACCGAATGAACGAAGCGAAATATAAAAAACTCGTTTTAGTCAAACCCCCGGAGCGTTCCGCCGTCGATTTCGGTGCTTTCAGCATGGCCGTCCTGGCCGCCGCCGTCCGCCATATCACCGACGTTACCGTTATCGATGCCACCGACATGACGCCCGCCCATGCCGTCGAGCGTGTATGGGCGTTGAAACCCGACCTCGTGGGTATTACCCTCATGGGCCTTCCTTCCGTCCCGCCCGGCACCGCGTTTATCGGGGAGTTGTTAACCGGCGGCCCCCCCGGTTTCCCCATTATTGTCGGCGGTCATGGGGCCGCCCTGATTCCCGGGACCCTTCTCGAAGCCGGGGCCGACGGTGTGGTTATCGGTGAAGGGGAGAACACCCTGCGAGAGATCATCCAAAAGGGAATTACCCCGGGAATGGCCGGGACCGCGGTCCGCGTGGACGGGCGTGTGATCATCGGTCCGCCTCAAACGCTTATTTCTCCGCTGGACGATCTTGAGAGACCGGCCCGGGATTTAATCCCTTCTCCCGGGGACGGTATCCATCTCATGGAGACCAGCCGCGGCTGCCCGCACCGGTGTGCCTTTTGCGAGACCACCCGTTTTTTCGGGGTCCGGTGGCGGCCGCATTCGGCCGAACGGGTGGTGGAGGAAGTCAGGCGTATTATCGACGAGTATGACGGCTGGATGATCCATGTGGCCGACGATAATTTTACCGCCTCTTCCCGCAGGATAAAGAAGATTTGCGAACGATTGATAAAGGAAGATATTCTGCCCGCTTATTTTATGTTTTCCGCCCGGGCCGACGATCTTATTTCCGACCCGGAATTGCTTCCCGCCATGGCACGGGCGCGGATGCTGCGCGTCCAGGTGGGTATCGATACCCTGGATTCCGATGTGGGCAGGAGTGTCGAGAAAACCATATCCATCGACACGTATCGCAAGGCCTTCGACCGGATGCGGGAGCTGGGAATGTTTTCCGTCGGTTCGTTGATCGTCGGGCTGCCCGGCGAGTCCGCCGAAGCCAGGGAAAGGGCCGTCGAGCTTGCCGTCCGTGCCGGTCCCGATTCCGCCCATTTCCTCCCGTATCTGCCGCTGCCCGGTTTGCCCCGGGAAGAGAGACACACCGGTTTCGACCCCCATCCCGGGGATGTGACCGATTCCCGGGCCTTTACTTCCGCGTTTCTCCTGCACCCCGAGGTACGGGCACGTCTCGACATCCTGGCCCGGGGGGAAGATATCCAGGGCCAACTGGCCCGCGGCACGCTCCAAAAGATAAGAGAACGTGAGAAACGGGCACAGCCGGCCGAATGATTACTCTTACATTCAATGCCGGGGGTTAAACCGGGAAACCCCGATCATTTAAATGTTTTTAATTTACTTCACCTTTCAAACTTTCCACCATGAACAGTCAATCCGATGAACTGTAAATGATGACATCCTGCCCCACCGTGTCAAACATGGAACTCCCGTCATAGGCAATACCCCAAAGCGGCTCATCCGTTAGACCGTCTTCTTCGAGGGTCCAGGTGTATCCATTGGTACTGGAAACGATCACCCCGAGATTCCCGGAGGCCTTAAACTTTGAGTTACCGTAGGCCACCGCATAAAGATGTTCGTCTGTTGCCCCGGTGGCTACTCTTGTCCAACTGATACCGTTCGTGCTGAGATAGACATACCCGAGTCTCGACACCGCAACGAACCGGTCGTCATCGGCCCCGTATACGACATTGAAAAGATAAACCGAAGGTGAATTGGGCAGTTTCCGTGACGTCCAGGTATATCCACTGGTGCTTGTCAGGATTTCCCCGGCATATCCGACCGCAACATACAGGTTGAGTTTATCGCTGTAGCATACGCCGTACAGCCTCGTGGTCACCCCGGAATATCTCTCCGTCCAATCGATTCCATCGTGGCTTGTAGCGATCAAACCGTTATCGCCCACGCCGACAAACAAAGAGTTGCCATAACAGACACTCCGAAAATGGTCGCTTATCCCCTCCCATCTCCGGATCCAGTTGATCCCGTTGGGACTGTTAATTATACAACCGTCATACCCCACGGCCACAAACCTGGAATTACCATAGACAACTCCTCTAAGGTTCTTGGTAACTCCTGAAGTCCGTACAGTAAAGGTTACTCCATCGGGGCTGGTCTTTACAAGCCCCCCATCTCCGACAATTACCCACAAATTGTTACCGTGGGTAACGGTGTGGTGATTTCCACTGCTTGTCACCAGTGTCCAGTCCTCTCCGTTGACATGTGCTGCCGACAGCAGAACCGCCACACAAAACGCGAGCATTGTTACTAAAATCTTTTTACTTTCCATCTTTATTCTCCTTTAATTTGAAATGTTGTTTTGAAATTGATGTTTCCCGGTTTCCCCCCAACATTTTATTTATCTCTTTTACTTACTTTCCTATTTTATAATATACACTTCTTCTCTCCTTTTTCCTTCGGGTCATGTGAGTGATTAGAAGAGCCGGTCCCCGATTCGGCGTTCGACACCGGACCGGGAACCGGCCCCCTGATCCCTCTCCCTTAATCTTCCCTTTAGCTCTTTTGTTAAGCGCTAAATTGCTGCCCCGGCATTGTGATGCCGAAAGGTTTCTGTATTTCGTTTCCAGTGTCGTCGTATTGATAAGATAACATAATTTTTAAGTTTGTCGTTAAGATAGATGATTCTTTATCTTTTTTATTTCAAGTGAAGTGTCAACGCGCGTTCCGGGATGTTAATAATTATAAATTTTAATTTTTGAATTTCATACCGGGAGCAAAAAATAGGGAGTAAGAGAGTAAGAGGGAGGGCGTGTTTTCCTTTCGAAGATTTTCGAGGAAACGATTGACATTGTGTTGCCGGAGTGATATATATGATATGGAGGAAAAATGGCTGAAACGACTGGAGATTGCCGGTCGCAAAAAACACCGGTAATTATCGAAGACACGTTGGTCCCGGTAAAGAACCCGGGAGTAACGGTCCGGGAAGAATTGGAAGAGGATGGAAGATATATATTATTCCTGCAATAACGGATGCTATACCGGATCCGGCGACGGTAAAATACCTGGGATTAAACCACCCATTTAGTAAACACTTAGAATACTCGGCCACTTTGATAGTCGGTAGAGCCGAAATGAGATTGATCAATGTAAACGGTTGATTATCCTTAATTTCCATCCATCTGTTTTACTGCCTTATGCTATAGCCGTAGGCAAAAAATCAATGAGGCAGGAAGGTGTACCATATGTTTAAAAATTATTTGAAAGTTGCGTTCAGAAAGCTGCTGCGACACAAAGGGTACTCCACGATCAATATCGTCTGTCTCGCCGTCGGTCTCGCCGCCTGTTTGCTGCTCTTTTTGTGGGTGCAGGATGAATTGAGCTATGACCGGTATCATGAACACGCGGAGCGTATCTATCGAGTGATCTCACAAGAGGAAGCGGACGGCCGGGTGGACCATTCAGCAGGTACGCCTATTGCCCTTGCCCCCGCATTGTTGAACGAATTCCCCTGGATTCAAAAAGCCGTACGGTTTGGAAAATTTAATCTCACTATCAGATACCGGGAGAAGATTTTCGAGGAAACCGTCTTTACCGTCGATCCCGGAGTGCAGGATATATTTACGATTCCCCTGGTGCAAGGCGATCCGAAAACCGCTTTCAATAGCCAGGGAACCATTCTTATCTCGGAAAAGATGAAAAAAAAGTATTTCGGCGAAGAAAACCCCATGGGAAAAACGCTCAACCTGTACGAAGAATACGATTTCACGGTTACCGGTGTTTTTAAAAATCTCCCGCGGAATTCCCATTTCAGGTTTGACTTCCTGCTCCCGAAATTGAAATACCGGGCGGATCACGTCAAAAATTGGGGTGTTGCCAATTATCGCACATATATATTAACGTCCGATAATTCCGCCGGGTCCCTGGAAACGTTCTATAAGAAATTACCGCAATTTGTCGAAAAGTACAGGGGCAAAGAAATAGCGGATAAGTACAAGATCACGTATTTCCTTCAACCCTTAACCGACATCCGCCTGGGCTCGGGCATCAGGGGCAACTTCGAACCCGGCGAAGATGTGCGGACCCTCTATATACTTTCCGCTGTTGCTCTCTTTCTCCTCCTGGTCGCCTGCCTGAATTACATTAATCTTGCCACTGCCCGGTTTGTCACCCGTGCCAGGGAAAGCGGACTGCGCAGGGTGCTGGGCGCTACCCGGTCCCAGTTGATCCGACAATCCCTGGGGGAATCATTCCTGACCGCGTTGGTCGCCCTCCCGGTCGCCATTTTAACGGCAGAATTGTTTTTGCCATTCTTTAATTCTCTCTCCGGTAAAACATTGGCATTCCATTATTTTAATAACCTGTTTTTATTGGTGGTCCTGGCAGGTATCATCTTGTTTGTGGGGCTGATATCGGGCATTATCCCCGTACTGTTTATCATCCGCTTTCGTCCCACCGATTCGTTAAAAGGCGTTGTGAGAGCGAGTTCCGTGATCTCGTTCCTGCGGCGGATACTCGTGGTATTCCAATTTTCCATGTCCATTATTTTCATCGTTTGTACCCTGCTTGCGTCCGGCCAACTGCGGTATACCCAAAGGAAAGACCTGGGACTTAACAAAGAAAATGTGATCCAGGTTCACCTGGGGCGTGACAGGGAAGCCCGTTTGAAATATAAGACCCTGAAAAATGAATTTTCGAAACACCCGGATGTAAAGACTGCCGGCGCTTCGGGATTCATGCCCGGGAGACCCGCCTGGAATAATAATTATTGGATCGACGGTATGGCGAAAACGGAAACTCGAATGATCGGTGGTATCCCCGTGGATTACGACTTTATCGATACCTTTGGACTCACCCTTATCGAGGGAAGGGGATTTTCAAAAGACTTCTCCACCGATGCGGAACGTGCGTTTATTATCAATGAAGCGGCGCGGGAAGAATTCGGTTGGCAGTCTGCCGTGGGCAAAACCATTCAAGTCTCGGTCGGCTGGAGAACCGGGACGATCATCGGGGTAGTAAAAGATTTTCACTACGACTCGCTGCACGGCGAAGTAAAACCGGTGGTACTCTATATCGACCCGGAAAATTTTCAATACATTTCGGTTCGAATCACTCCCCACAATATTCAACGAACGATTGATTTCTTAAAAAATACCTGGGAGAAATCGGTTCACGGTCAACCTTTCGTTTATTCCTTCCTGGATGAGGATTACGATCGATTGTACAAACCGGAGGAGCGGATGTTAAAAATTCTGTTGGCGGTCACGTTATTGGAATTAGTCATCGCATGCCTTGGGTTGTTGGGGTTGGCGGCGTTTACCACGGAGCAGCGCACCCGGGAGATCGGTATTCGCAAAGTATTGGGGGCATCGGTATTCGGGATCGTTCGTTTGTTGTCCAAAAATTTTGCCCGGTGGGTCCTGGTATCCAACGTTATTGCCTGGCCCATTGCCTGGTATGCCATGCACCGGTGGCTGCAAAATTTTGCATTTCGAATCGACATCTCGCCGTGGCCGTTTTTATGGGCGGGATTACTTGCCCTTGCCGTGGCCCTGTTGACCGTGGGTTATAACGCTTTCCGGGCCGCTTCCGCCGACCCGGTAAAAACCCTGAAATATGAATAATATAAAATGGAATACATAGAAATAGTGAAATGATTCGTAACACAAAGGTCCCACATACCATACAACTCCTGCTGAGCAGCCGGTGTAATTTACATTGTGGATTTTGTTTTATAGATGCCCCCGGTAAGGAAAACAAAAATGAATTGACCACCGCGGAATGGCTGTGACAGAAAAAAGGGGACGGGCGCCGGGACGCCTTTTTATTTCACTCTTTTTTTGCCTCCCCTTTTCTGGTATAATAAAAGCCATGAAATACTTACTGTACTATATCGAGGGATTCATCAAGAAATTTCCCCTGGATAAATCCATTGTTACTATCGGGAGAAACTACGACAACGATCTCGTCATCCGCGAAGACTTTATTTCACGGAATCATGTCCGTATCACCCTCGGCGAGGATTCCATCGTGGTCCGGGACCTTAAGTCCACCAACGGGATTAATGTTAACGGCGAAAATGTCAGGGAAGCACATATCCGGGTAGGGGAGTCCTTTATCCTCGGGAAAATGGAATTCTTCCTTAAACGGGGCAGCCTCGATGAATTCAAACTGGCAAAAGAACTGATCCCCATCTTCGATACTATCGGCAGCGATAATGAAAAAAAATTCGACGATGCCAAGACCCGGTACATCGACGATATCTACAACGAAACCCTGCGCGTCGTCATGCTCCTGGGACTGAAAAAAAACGACTTCAACGACTTTATCCTGGACCTGCCCAACTATCTCTCCAACCTGGGCAACCTGGGAAGCCTTTTTATTCTCTCCAAACGGGAAGAAACCCCGGGGCCTTTCGATCTACTGCTTTCCGTAAAAAGTGAGGCCCTTCAAATGGAGAAGTTAAAGCAAATCGTCGAATCCCACCCGGAGGTGTTCACCCGGGCGGTGGAAGGTGGTGAAAGCGATTGTTTCTTTGCTTACCCCTTGAAAAATGTGCGTGATCTCACCGCCCTTATCTTCATCCTGGATACCCGGAAACAAAAGGAAGAGCTGAAATTAAAAGAATTCCTTTCTTCCCTGGTGGGCGAGATCGACCTCCTGGCCCAGGTCCTGGCCTCCCGGGAAAAATCCGGGGGAGGGGGAAGAAACGATTCCCCCCGTGAACTCCCGCCCCTGTCGGATGACGATATCGTGGCCGAGAACAGCCGGATGAAAGAACTGATCAAACAGGCCAAAAAGATCGCCGGAAGCGATATCTTCGTACTCATCCAGGGTGAGAGCGGTACGGGCAAGGAGTTGTTCGCCCGCCTGATTCACAAGCATTCCGGCCGCGACAAAAAAAAATTCATCGCCATCAACTGCGCCGCCATACCCGAGAACCTCCTGGAAAGCGAGCTTTTCGGCCACGAGAAGGGTGCCTTTACCGATGCCCATGCCCTGAAAAAGGGGAAGCTGGAAATTGCTTCCGGCGGCACCCTGGTATTGGATGAGATCGGCGATATGCCCGTTAATTTGCAGTCCAAGCTGCTGCGGGCGCTGCAGGAAAAGGAGTTTTACCGGGTAGGGGGGACCACGCCCATTACGGTGGATTTGCGGATCATCTCTATTACCAACAAGGATTTGAAGCAGTTGATCGCCGAAGGCGGGTTCCGGGAGGATTTGTATTACCGGCTGGTTCACCGCGGCATTATTATCCCGCCGCTGCGCGAGCGAAAGGAAGATATTTCCGCGTTGATCAATTTTTTTACCCATAAGTTCTGTCAAAAGAGCAATAAAAAGATCAACGGTTATTCCGTGAAAGCTTTCGAGGCACTGCAAGGGTATCATTGGAAGGGCAATGTCCGGCAGTTGGAAAACGAGATACGGAGTATCGTCAATCTTACCGACGACGGCGAGACCGTGGGTTACGATATTCTTTCCGAGGAGGTCAAGGCCGAG
>Ga0210082_1000265_pt1 | contig 10465 bp, 9 predicted proteins | sample White_ThreeSqA_D_2_FD_185592 | JGI IMG/M metagenome (GOLD analysis project Ga0210082, IMG submission 185592) | Wetland microbial communities from the San Francisco Bay, California, USA, that impact long-term carbon sequestration -... | ecosystem: Environmental > Aquatic > Marine > Wetlands ... | reverse complement strand
CCCTGGACAACCTGGGACATCCTGCATAATCTCGAGCAGGCGGAGGGGAACCGGGAGGCGGCGGAGGGCGTTTAAATCAACCAAACATACATTCCTCTTTAAAACCCTTAATCCCCAAACTCCAGGCCATCCTTGCCGGTTCCCGCGATCCCGGCCTGGCTGAGGACTCCGAGTTATGGTTTATGGATGCGGCGGAGATTTTGTTTTTGGTGGAAATTCTGAAAGGAGTGCCTAAAGTTTTGGAGCGCCGGAGGCGCGGTCTATTAAATTTAAAAGAGATTGGCGCGGAGCGCGGCCGCGTTATTTTTCCCGTACTTGATTTTAATCCCTAACTATGGTATTTTGGGTACGTTTTGGTTTTACCGGTTAAACGATATGAAATGAACAATTGATAAGTCGGAATTAGTAGAGATGAGCTTGTTAAAAAAGAGAAAATGTCCCGAGTGCGGTGGGGAAATGGTCCCGAAACTCATAAATTTACTCTATAAAAAAGAAAATAACGAAATGCAGGTAGAGGTCATCGGTATTCCCGCAAATGTTTGCACCAAATGTTTTTACAGGATTATTCCAGGGAAGGTGGCAAAATATATCGATTCATTGGTGGACCCGATTTTTGAATCTCAAAGTAAGCAAAAGGAGATGATATTACCCGCACCGCACGTCGATATCCAGTTTCCTTCCTTCAAAATTGCCTGATTCCTTATTCTCTCCAATATGGAACAAAACGGTCTATCCGGGAAAGGAAATTTTCTATTACGCCGATTAAATCTTATACAGGGCATTCGTGCCTGTTATGAAAATAGATGAGTGGGACGAGTGAGTTGAGTGAGTTGAGTGAAGAACGCTCGGTGTCCTCTGTGGCCTCTGTGGCAGAATTTTCATAATTCTACAGGCGACGGCGCGCCGTCAGGCATGACGCTTATACGATTTCGCCCGTGAGGGAGTCTCAATTTCGTAAATGTAAGTCCCGATTTTGAGAATTCAGAGAAAAGGGAAAAACAATTTAAAGCCTTATATACTCTTTGTTTTCGATATTTCACCGGTACCGCCGCGCGCACCCGGTTGGTCGGCACCGATATTGCATACGGGTTAGTATGGCGAATGGTATACACGTTGAATCGACCGGAGGTTTTGCACGATGACCTGGAGTACCCTGTCCTGGGGCTTATTCGGCTTTTATCTCATGCTTACCTGCGGAACGTCCTGTAACCTGAAAAATAATCAAGATTCACAACAACCACAGGACACACCGCCGGAAACACGCTGCGAAACCAGGGGCACCTGGCTGTGGGCCAGCAGTATCGATTCGGAAAATAAACGCGCCGCGGTCCTGCAAAAAATATCGAACGCAAACCTCAACACGGTATTTGTCAGTATCCCCCCCATTAACGGCAACCACGGCTACGGCACCGCCGGTGCTTTCCTGGAATTTATCAAAGAAGCCAAAATCCTGGAACTCAGCGTCCACGGATGGATGGCAAACGGACGGAGAAAAGGAAGAGACGTGCAAGCGGATTTCAGGGACCCCGCGGAACAGGACGCCCAGGTCCAATGGGTAAACGACCTGATGAACCTCTACGGCGATTACCTGGACGGCGTTCACCTGGACTATATCCGGTATGTCGATGGCGAAGCGGTGAACCTGGATAAAAAAATGGACGGGGTGACCGAAACGGTCCGTAAAATTGCCAACCGGCTTAAAACCGATTTCCCCGGTAAATTCCTGACCGCCGCCGTTTTCCGCGAGGAACCCTCGAGGGAAGAAGTCTACCGGGACCCTCCGCTCTGGGTGGAAGACGTACCCCAATGGTTCAGGCAGTGGTACGCCGCCCACCCGGGCAGTATCTATCACGGTTCCGGCTGGGTCTATGTGCCCATGCACATGAAGTACCAGCAAAATCCCGTCGGATGGCTCAAAGAAAATATCATGGACGCGGTAATGCCCATGAAATACACCATCCATGACGACGAATGGAACCAAACGGCGGATTATTTCAAATCCTTTAATACCTTCGTGGGAAACGAACCCACCGCCACTTACATGGGGATCGGATGGCTGCCCAAAACCTCCGATTCCTCTAACCGGGGATTCGACCCCCCGGGGGTGGTCCGAAAGATCAGGTACGGCCGCTCCATCGGGATGAACGGGTTCGTGATCTTCATCCTGGCCAACCATGAAACCGACGATTCGGCGTTGATCGATGCCCTGACCGTGGATTCGGCGACCAACGGTAACGATGCCCCCTTCAAAGAATGGGTGCCCTCATGCCTGGAATAAATTCGAGAGGAAAAAACAACCATGCTGTTTAATTCATTTATTTTCTTATTCTTTTTAGCGGCCGTTGTTCCTGTCTATTATTTGCTGCCGCACCGGTACCGGAACGCCTTTCTCCTGGTTTGCAGTTACTTTTTTTACGCCTACTGGGACTGGCGGTTCCTGTCGCTCATCTGGATATCCACCGCCGTGGATTATGCCATCGGGAAGAATATGTACAAGACCACGGAAAAAAACAAACGGAAACGTTTGCTGGCCGTCAGTGTCCTTTGCAATCTCGGCCTCCTGGGATTTTTTAAGTATTTTAATTTCTTCACCGAGAGCTTTAACCGATTCATCGGCACCCTGGGCTTCCGGCCCCTGGACTCCCTGCATTTGAATATCATCCTGCCCATCGGCATCTCCTTTTATACCTTCCAGACCCTTTCCTATACCATCGATATTTACCGGGAGAAATTAAAACCCGAGGAGTCGCCGGTCAATTTTGCCCTGTTTGTCGCTTTTTTCCCCCAGTTGGTGGCCGGCCCCATCGAACGGGCCGTCAATTTACTGCCCCGGATTCAAAGCAAAATCAAATTCTCTAAAGAGAAATTCCGGGAAGGAGTGGTACTGATCTCCGTGGGGATGTTCAAAAAGGTCGTGATCGGAGACACCTGCGGCCGCATCGTGGACCATATCTTTGCCCAGCCCCAGTATTACTCCTCCATGGAAATGCTCATGGCCCTGCTGCTCTTTTCCGTGCAGATATACAACGACTTTTCCGGTTACAGTCACATTGCCCGCGGTACCGCCAAATTATTGGGTTTTGAATTGATGATCAATTTCCAGCAGCCCTACCTGGCCGTAAGCATCGGCGATTTCTGGAAACGGTGGCATATTTCGCTCTCCTCCTGGTTTATGGATTATCTCTACCTGCCCGTCGCCTACTCCCTGTCCCGGCACATTAAAACCCGGACCCTGCTGGGCTTTAAAGCCGAAACCTGGGCCTACGTGGTGGGGATTTTAATCACAATGATATTGTGCGGACTCTGGCACGGCGCCGGGTGGACATTTTTTATATGGGGACTGATGCACGGCCTCTATATGACCCTGTCCTTTGCCACGCGGAAGCTGCGGGCGAAGGCAAGAAGAATGTTCCATATTAAAAAAAACGCGCCGGTACCGAATGTCTTCCGTATCCTGACCGTCTTCGTGATGGTCAATTTTGCATGGATATTTTTCAGGGCCGACAGTTTCGGGACCGCGTTTTATTTTATCGAGAGTTTCTTCAAATGGATTCCCGGGGGCGACATTACGGCCATCCTGGGGATCATCGGGACATATTTCCTGGCAACCGTGGTCATCGATCTCTTTGAACGGTATACCGGCAATCACGCCTTCTTACTGAAGCTGACCCCGCCCTTCAGGTACGGTATTATAACGGCGGGCTGGTTCCTCACCTTGCTCTATCTCTACGGTTCGGAACCCATGCCCTTTGTCTACTTTCAATTTTAGGGGCGAAAAGATATGAAAAAGAAAATTGTGTTTATGGTTAAATTCAGCCTGGCCTTCACCGTTTCCCTGATGGTTTTGGAAATATTCTTAAGGTTGACCCAGATCAGCCTGCCGTCCACCATTACCATCGATGAAAAACTGGGACGGAAGTTCAAACCCAATGCCAGGATCATGTTGGCGGCCGAAGGGTTCCGGTTGGGGAAAACGAACAAATACGGCTATACGGGCACCCCTTACCCGCCGGAACGTAACCGGGATGCCCTGCGAATCGCCCTGGTAGGGGATTCCTATGTCGAAGGCCATTACCTCCCCGAACGTTACTATTTCGGAAAGATCATGGAGGAGAAGCTTCCCGGTCTTATTCACCGGGATGTGGAAGTGTTGAATTTCGGTCTGGCCGGCCTCAATTTCCGGCGGATGTATATCAATTACACCGGGTGGGTCACCACATACAAGCCCGATATTACCCTGTTTTTCATCGCCCCTTTCGACCTGTTGGAAAAAGAGACTCACCTGGGACCCCGCTGCCGCATGGATAACGGCTCCCTGGTGATCAGTTACGATTTTAACCGGTCGCGGTCATATAAAATAAGGGAGAAGTTGGAATTTCTACGAAATTTTTCATTTTACTCCCTGTTTCAAAAAGCCTATGCCATGTTTCAACTGGGGCGGACGAGCGGTATCCTCCTGGGTTCCTTGAATCCCTTCAGCGACGGCGACGGTGAAGGAAACGGAGACGGGGGGAATCCCCCCTCGATGGAAAACGACGATTATCTCGAGATCAACCGGGCGATATTTAAAAAACTCCGTGCCGTTAACGATACCGGTAAATCCCGCAATATTATCGTATTGAAAAGCGCTGTCCCCGCCTATTATAAAGAGATGATCGACGGGATGGGGCTTCCATCGATCGACCTGGGTGGAGAACTGGAAAAAATGGAAAAGGAGGGCATCGATCCCTATTATTGGAAGGCCACCAGGAAAAGGGGACATTGGAACCACGAAGCCCAGCGCATGATCGGGAACTACCTGGCCGAACGGCTGTCCCATGGAGAATTAAAATGAAAAAATTAGCCGCTGAGCCACAACGACATATAGGGATTTTTTTATGATTAAAAAAAAGAGAGGTAAAAATGAAGAAAATTATAACCGTACTTATCGTTCTTATCGTCCTTGCCGCCGGTGTGTTCGGCTATCTGTATTTTCAATACAGTAAAGGAGACGACATGAATTATGAAAAAATACCCCCTGAATCTTTTTCGGATATTCCCGTAGAGAAACTGGAGGCGCTTTCTCAAAAACGGATATTTTTCGGCCACCAATCCATCGGCGCCAACATCGTGGAAGGACTGGCGCGGCTCGCTAAAACCCATGATGAACTGAACCTGGATATCGTTGAAACCACCGACCTGACCGGCCACGAAGGCCCGGTGTTCGCCCACGCGAGAGTAGGAAAGAACCTGGACCCGAATTCAAAGGTAGACGATTTTGCCAGGATTATGAAAACCAATTTAAAGGATAAGGTGGATATTGCTTTTTTTAAGTTCTGTTACGTGGACTTTCGTTACGATACCGACCTGCAGCCTGTACTGGACTATTACAAATCGGCCATGGACCGATTGAAGTTAGAGTGTCCCAATGTGACGTTTGTTCACTGCACGGTTCCCCTGAACCTGAAGGCCGGCGGTTTGAAAGGGTTCGTAAAAAATATCCTGGGCCGCGATCACAATATTAAACGGTCGGAGTACAACCGGATGCTCCGAAAGGTCTATGAACCCGGCGAACTCTTCGACCTGGAACGCTTCGTCTCGACTTACCCGGACGGCAGACGGGAAAAAAGCGGGAAAAACAGTTTCGCCATCGTACCGGCGTACTCCAGCAGCGGCGGGCATTTGAATGAAAAAGGACAGGAAGTCGTTGCCGTACAACTCCTGGATTTCCTCGCATCGTTATGAGAGAAATGGGAAAAAAAGCAAAGGAACTGATCGACCGGTTGACGAGTGAGATCGACAGTACCGGTGAAGAACTGTTGACACATTTCCCGGTGGAAAGGTATATCGACCACCTGGAACACTACCCGCCCACGGCCCATTACCGGTATGTCGGCCCACATGTCCGCTCATACTGCGACAGGATCATCCGGGAAAGCGGCGAAAAGGTCATGGAATCGTACCATCAACTGGTGCTGGCGACCCTGGTCTCCCGGGCACCCCACCGGCCGGAACTGTTAAAACTACCGGAAGATATCCAACAGTTGTATCGCCTGAATTTCACCCGCATCCTGGAACAAATCGAAGGCGGCCGCTCAACAGAAGGGTATTACCTCTATCCCGGCGACAAATTCTGTAAAGACCTGGGCATTTGCCGGACGACCATGATACCCCTGGGCGCGCAAAAAGTCTACCCCGGCCGGATGCCCCGGGGCTTTTTACTTAAAAAAGGATTGCGGCAATTCCTGCGTAGTCTCTACCTCCTACTCTTCGAAACCCGGGGATTCAAACCCGTCTACCGCATGCACATGGATTCCAGGGACCGCGACCTCATGAAAGAGTTTAATCCCGAAGGATGGAAACGTTTCTATGACCGCACGGCCAAACTATTGGAAATGAACGAAAATATTAAAGGGATCTGCGGCAGCAGTTGGTTTTTCGATCCCGTTTTAAAAGAGATCAGTCCCGAATTGAGCTACCTCCGCGAACTCGCCGAAGAAAGAGGCGCACGCTTCTTTAACCTGGGACCCTCCGAAGGCGATGTAAAAGACGCCACCTTCATGTCGCCCAAACGTATCAAATTACACAAAGAAGGCAAGTACACGCCCGTGGGTTACATGATGGTTCTCCCCCGGAAACAATTATTAAAGCGGTCCAAATAAGAGGATATTTCATGAAGTTGAAAACAATCACCGGTTTTATTTTGTTAATAGTGTGCCTGCCCCTGCCTTTTTTTGCCGAAGGTATTATCGTCGATCATCGGTGTACCGATCTGTCCGAAGTGCCGAAAGCATATATTATAAAGGCCAAACAGCAGTTCAAGGTAACCTACGGACGTTCTTCCCACGGGAGTCAACTGGGGGCCGGGATGAACGCCTTAAAGGAAGAGAATCCGTATATTTATAATTTCGGGAAATATGCGGGCAGGGGTTCTCTTTCCTTCTGGGACGGCACACCCGAAGGCGACCTGGGAAATGCCGGCAGCGACCGGTGGTACCGGTTGACCGAAAACCTGCTGCGGGGTGACGGCAAGGACCGCAATATTGTCATGTGGTCCTGGTGCGGGCAGGTGAGTTCCGCCTCGCCGAAAGGTATCGAAACGTACCTGCGGCTGATGGGGCAACTGGAAACCGAGTTTCCCCGTGTCGTTTTCGTTTACATGACCGGCCACCTGGACGGTACCGGTAAACAGGGGAATCTCAATCGATTCAATGAACGTATCAGGAAACACTGCCGGGAGAACGGGAAAGTACTCTTCGATTTTGCCGATATCGAGAGTTTCGACCCCGACGGTAAAATAAATTACATGGAATTGAATGCCGATGACCGCTGCCGGTACGACAGCGACGGCGACGGGCGGCGGGACGACAACTGGGCCGACCAATGGATTGCCGCCAATCCCGGCCATGAAATCGCATTACCCCCGAGGGCGGCCCATACCCACCCGCTGAATGCCGCCTTAAAAGGCCGGGCCTTCTGGTGGATGATGGCCCGCCTGGCCGGATGGAAACCGGATGTACGGGAAACACCCCCGGCTGCGAAAACACCACCGGTACCGAAAGCACCCGTGGTCCGGGCAACACCCCCGGTTACGGAAACACTGCCCGTCATAAACGCACGCACCCCCTTACTTCCGCCGGGACCCGCGGACCGGTTTTATAATTTTAAGACCGAAGCGGATTTCTCCGATTGGGAGATTTCGGGTGCCACCGAAACCGTTTCCCGGGGAGTAGGCAAAGGATTGATCGTACCGCACGGGGGGCGGCCCGGCGTGGCGATCAATAAAAACCGGTTTTCCGTCCGCATCCTGGAGTTCACTGCCCGAAGGGAGACCGGTAGTCATGTCAACTGGTATGTCCATACCGTATGGACCGGTTCGTACCGCCCGCCCGTCGGTATTGGGGGTTTCATCAATAAGAACGGGTGTTCCCTGGTCATTAACGGACGGGTATTCGCCCTGCCCGATTCTCCGAAGATCGACCGTGGGGAGCACCATCACAAGATCGTTATCAATGACGGCCGGGTATTCTGGGGGATTGACGGCAGGTTGGTAACCGAACGGTTGATCCCGCCCGGCCTGGAAAAGGGCAGCGGCCGCGTGGCCGTGGGTGGGTGGAAATCCAGGGTGGTTTTCACCGACATCCGTGTCGTGGGGACCGTCCACCCGGACGCATAAAAAAAACCTACTCCATTATGAATTAATCTTCCCTTCCATTGTTTCTTGAAAATTATGCTTGATTTAATGGTAAAATGGGTATATAATCGAAAATACAAGAAGGTACAGGAACCTACGAATGAACGAATCAAAGGAATCGACAGGAAATATAAAATGACGGATAAGCATCTAATCGCAGTACCCGAAGCGCTTGAATATATAAAAAAAGGTAAAATGATCATCATCGTGGATGATGAAGATAGAGAAAACGAGGGCGACCTGATGATCGCCTCGGAAAAAGTAACGCCCGAAGCGATCAATTTTATGGCCACCCACGCACGCGGCCTGATTTGCGTCTCACTCACCCAGGAACGAAGCGATGAACTGGAACTGCCGCTGATGGTCAACGACAACACGTCCCCTTACGAAACGCCCTTCACGGTATCGGTGGACGCCAAAAAAAACACCACCACGGGCATCTCCGCCTTTGACCGCGCCGAAACCGTAAAATGCCTCATCGACCCCGGCGCCCGCCCGTCGGACCTGGCAAAACCCGGTCATATTTTCCCCCTCCGGGCCAGGGACGGCGGTGTGTTGGTAAGGGCAGGCCAAACAGAAGCCTCCCTGGACCTGACCAGGATTGCCGGTCTTTTCCCATCCGGCGTGATTTGCGAGATCATGAACGAAGACGGCACCATGTCCCGGATGCCCCAATTAATAGAATTCTCCCAGAAGTTCGATATCCCCATCATTACGATCGAAGAGATCATTAAATACCGCATCCAGGAAGAAACCCTGGTGGAAGCGATGGCCGAAGCGACCCTGCCCACCCGCTGGGGAATGTTCACCATAAAAGCCTTCGAGGACGAGATCCACAAAGAGACCCACGTGGCGCTGGTACACGGCGACGTGGCCACGAACGAGCCGGTACTGGTACGGGTCCACTCCCAATGTTTAACCGGCGATACTTTCGGTTCATTAAAATGCGACTGCGGCACTCAACTGGACAAAGCCATGCAAATGATCGTGCGGGAAGAACGCGGTGTGGTACTCTACCTGTTGAACCAGGAAGGAAGGGGCATCGGCCTGGTTAATAAGATCAAAGCCTATAAATTGCAGGAAAACGGTTTCGATACCGTGGAAGCAAACCTCGAACTGGGATTCAAAGAAGACCAGAGAGATTACGGCATCGGCGCCCAGATACTACGGGCCCTGGGTATGCAAAAATTGCGGATCATTACCAATAATCCCTCCAAGTATATCGCACTTTCGGGATACGGGCTGGAAATCGTCGAGCGTGTTCCCATCGAATCCGAACCCACCTGCGAAAATACAAATTATATGAAAACCAAAAAAGAGAAAATGGGCCATTTACTGGAAAAAGTATAAGCACAATGGAAAAAAAAATTAAAGGTTTTCTTGAGCTTAATACACTTAAACAGTTGGAGTTTCTCAAAAAAGGCGAATTCCCCGGCTGGGAGCAGGAAGAAAAGATCGCGTTTCTAAAGTGCGCATTAAGATCGAATCTCTCCTCCAAAACCACTGCCGCCGCGCTCAAAATACTGAGGGAATTGAAATACAACGATAAATATTTCTTCAGGAAATTCCTGTTCCATATCGACAGTTCGGTCGCCAATGCCGCGCGAAAAGCCGTCAACCAGAAGATCGACTGCAATGAAAGTCAATGTGCGAAATTTAAAAAAATGTTCAGGGAAGGCGACGCCAGCGACCGTGAATTGATCGCCAAACATTTCCTCGAAGGAAAGGGACGGTTAAACGAAGATGCGTTAATTTCCCTTTTAAGTTTCAATGATCTCCACCTCAGGGAGATCATTGTCAGTCGAATATCCATGGAGCATGAACTGGATGAAGCCAAACTGACCGATATTCTCAAAAGCGGCGGCAGTCTCGCCTGGTATGTACGGTCCACCCTGGTGGAAATCCTGGGAAAACGCAAGAGCAAATACCTGTTGGATATCATGGATCACCTGGTTTGCGATGAAAACGTGGAAGTAAGATTTAAATTAGTGGGCGCACTGGCAAAACTGGAAGCGGACAAAACCAGGTTTTACATGCAAATCCTGGCCGACGACGCGATCATCTGGGTCAGGAAAGAAGCCCGCCGCGCCTTGCAGACCATGTAATTTGTAAATTGAACGGCAGACCTCTTAGAGAAGGGAGTGATCAATGAGATTTATTAAGGAAGACTTTCAAGAAAAGCAGAGAAAAAAACGGATGATCGCAGTCGTTGTTTCAACGGCACTAATGGCTGCGGCGGTAATCTGGTACGCATTTATTCGAACCTCTCCCGGCCCTGGCGGAGAGTCCGCG
>Ga0210082_1000264_pt1 | contig 10482 bp, 7 predicted proteins | sample White_ThreeSqA_D_2_FD_185592 | JGI IMG/M metagenome (GOLD analysis project Ga0210082, IMG submission 185592) | Wetland microbial communities from the San Francisco Bay, California, USA, that impact long-term carbon sequestration -... | ecosystem: Environmental > Aquatic > Marine > Wetlands ... | reverse complement strand
GTGCAAGAAACGCCGGGCCCCGCCGGAGAATCCTACCCCCCACGATCCTTCCCCCTACGACCCTTCCCCCGCAATCCTCAAAAAAGCCGCAAGAGCCAACATCACGATGAAGTTGATCGTTTTCCTCATGGCCGCGGGAATCGCCGGGCTTATCAAGGTCGGGGCGGAAATCAACCGGTTTGAAACCGGGAAACGACTGACCGTGGAAACATACCTGGAAGCCTATGACGGCATTAAAAAAGACGTGCCCCGCCCGCCCTCTTACGTTGGCTATATACTCGGACAAATCCTACTGGTGGTGGGGCCCCTGGCCGGTTTGTATGAATTGACCGGGAAAACCGTGGAATCCATATCCCTGCTGCGGCACCACAAGAAATTACCCATAACCACCCATTTGATCTTTAGCCTGGGATGGACCGCCCTCGGTTTTTTCGGCGGCAGTTTGATCTGGATGTTTTCGGTGGTTCCCCATGTACGGGGAATGGAGCAGGGGATGAAGCTGTTTCTCATCTTTGCCGGGCCTGTTTTTATTGCGCTTCTTCTAAAATTCGTATTTAACGCCGTACCCGCGCAATGCCCCCAATGCGGCGGGAAAGCCTATCGCAGAGGCTATCGGCCTATAAAATATATCTGCCGGAGCTGCGATCATGTCCATAAGACAAAAATCAACATCGGCAGATAAACCCCGGGGAGAAAGCAGTGGTGCGGTGATAAACCGTGACTTTCCAACCTGTTTATGTTAAGATTGTGCCCATGAGCCGGTATATAACGATACTATTCATTATCAACTGCGCCGCCGCCGTTCACGGGATCGTTCTTTCGATTATCCTGTGGACCCGGAAGAAAAACCGCCGGGCAAATCATGTCCTGGCGGTCCTGGTTTTCCTGTTTTCCATCGGTATGGCCGGCCCCTTTTATTTTTCCAACAGGTTTTACCTCCACGTCCCCGCCCTCGCTCCTTTTTTCAATGCCCTGCCCTATACCTTCGGTCCCCTCTTGTTCCTCTATGTCAGGGCCCTGACCCATCGACGGTTTACATTGACTAAAATAGACGGTTTACACGCCGTTCCCGCCGTACTCGTCTTACTGTATTATTCATCCCTTTATTTTATGCCTTCGGCTGAGAAGATTGCTCTCCCGGAGAAAATATATTTTCAACAAACGGTTTTTTCTTATACCTCCATTGCCGCCGGCCTCTTGCAGGCGCTGATCTATGTTGTTCTCTGTTTCCGCCTGCTGCGCATCCATACGCGGAAGATCAAAGAATCCTTCTCCGCGGTGGAAAAGGTCAATCTCTCCTGGGTTCATCACCGGGTGTCGATATATATTGTGATCTGGGCCATCGCATGCGGTCTCCAGGCCTTTCCACCCGGGGGCCCCACGGCGGAAAACCCGGATGTTGCAATTGCTTATTTCCTGATCTCTCTTACACTTTTTTCCATCGGTTACCGGGGGATGGATCAGCCTGAAATTTTCAAGGGAATACCGGATTACTCGCCGCCGAAAAAAAATAAAAAATTTGAATGGACCGGTTTGTCACGGGAGAAGGGTAAACAAATAAAAGAGGACCTGCTCCGGGTGATGGAAGAAAAACGACTCTACCTTGCCCCGGATTTAACGCTGCCCCAGGTGGCGGTGGTCATGGATATCCCGTCTCACCGGTTGTCACAGGTGATCAATGAACGGATGAAACAGAATTTCTTTCAATTTATCAACGGTTACCGTGTGGAGACGGCCAAAGGGAAGTTGAGCCGCCCGGGAAACGAAGGGGACGAGTTGACCAAAATTGCCCTTGATTCCGGTTTCAATTCCCTTGCGGCGTTTAACCGTGTGTTTAAAGATATAACCGGCGAATCGCCGTCGCAATTTTGCAAACGTTTTGCAAAAGGGGGCCACGCGCCGCGTGGTGCCTTCGGCGACCAGGGGGCTCTTTTGAAAAACCGCCCCCTGGACCCCCGCAAAACTTCTGATTAAACAAACGTTTTTGGAAGTCCAGAAACCTTTTTTCAAAAAGGTTTCTGGCCGCCGGAGGCATTAATATTTAATCTCTTCGGATGGACCGGACGATCTCGCCGTTTTTGTCCCTGAAATTGACGATCATACGCATGTCGCCGGGTAAACTGTGCGTCGCGCACGAGAAACACGGATCATAGGCACGAAACGCCATCTCGACCATGTTCAGGATACCGTCGTCAACCGTAACACCCTTCTTAATGATACCCTGTGCCGCCTTCTTCAACGACATACAAATGGCCGCATTATTGTTGGTGGTACCCACGATGATATTGGCTTTCGTTACGATGCCCTTCTCATCGGTCCAATAATGGTGCGTCAACGTCCCACGCTGCGCCTCGACAATCCCGACACCCTCGGTGGGCGTTTTATCCAGTTTGGCTTGCAGATCGTCACCCGTGATCTCCGGGTCCTGTGCCAGTTCAAGACAGTGCTCCGCCGAGTAAAGCAGCTCGACCAACCGCGCCCAGTGCATGGCCAGCGTATGATGGACCGGCTTGCCGCCCAGGGTCGCATACATCTGCTCATAATGCTCCTGGGCCAACGGGGTGGCCATACCGTCTGAGGCATTGAGACGCGACAACGGCGTGGCATGATACACACCCGAATCCTTGCCGTCGACAAAGCCCTTCCAACCGACTTTCTTCAGGTAGGGGAATTTCAAATAGCTCCACGGTTCCACCCGTTCGGCCACGAAATCCCTGTATTCGTCGGGCGCATACTTGCAGTGTTCTTTTCCGTCCTGGTCCACCACGCGGACTTTGCCGTCGTAAAAATTGACCTTGTTGTTCTCATCCACGAGACCCATGGAATAGAGGTCCAATTTGTAAGGTCCGTTGAGAATGATATCCACATATGTTTTGTTTTCCAGCACCACATCATTGAAAATCTTCAGCGAGAATTTCGCGAACTCGACGAAACCTTTCGCCTTCTCTTCGATATCTTTGCGTTCCTCTTCGGTCAGGCCTTTCCTGACACCGCCGGGGGTATTCATGACCACGTGGGTTTGATGTCCACCCAAAAGTGCCTGGATTTCCTGTGCGATACGGCGCTGTTTGATCACTTCCGTGCCGATTTCCTTGCCCACTTTCCCGATGACCCCCAGGACGTTTCGTTCCGCCTTCGGGGCCGTGGGGCCGACCACGAAATCGGGGGCTGCCAGCGCATAAAAGTGGGCGATATGGCTGTGTACGTAATGGGCCATGTAAAACAACTCACGCAGTTTTTTGGCCGTGGGCGGCGGTTCCACACCGAAAACCGCATCGGCGGCTTTACCGGACGCCATGTGATGACACCCGGGACACACACCGCAAATCTTGGTCACGATCTGGGACAACTCCTCGACTCCGCGGCCTTCGCAAAACTTCTCGAAACCGCGTAACTCCGGTACCTGGAAGTATACGTTATCCACGTCGCCGTCGTCGTTACAGAATATCTCTATCTTTCCATGACCTTCCAGCCGGGTAATGGGATCGATGGTATATCGTTTCATGTCATTTTCCTCCTTAAGATCGAGCCGGGCAGGCTGAACCTGTAGAATATACCGGCGGGATCATCGATTGTTCCGACGATTTTCTGAATTTCACCGGGGTCGTCCGAATCGATCATGGTGGCAATGGCCGACATCATCTTGGAACCGGGGTCCGGCGCATTGACCGGCGGACCGTAACATCCCCGGCACGGCGCGTTACCTTCTATACAACGGACCCCGCACCCGCCGCGGGTGGCAGGTCCCATGCATATAACGCCCTGTTCCAGGAAACAGGTCTCCCCGTCATCCTCGATCTGCCACGGCCGGTAGAACTGTTTGATCTTTTTATTATCACTCTTCTTCCGCTTGCACTCGTCACATTGGGTCTTTTCCAACGCCCCGACCACGGACCCCGGGGGCGGTAATTCCGCACCGGTCACAATGGCCATGAACACTTCCACCAGCCGTTCGGTCTGGGGGGGACAGCCGGGCAGGTAATAATCGACATTCACCACCTGGCCCAACGACCGTACGTCGTTATAGAAGACGGGAATTTCCAGTTTGCCCTCGGGGACCTCGTACTCGGGCCGGGGGAAGACTTTATCGGGGTTCACCGTGGATTCGCTGGTGACGTAGGCCCGGTTGAAAATCTCTTCTTTGGTGGTAAAATTGGCCAGGCCGGGGATACCGCCCATGTGGGCGCAGGAACCGTAGGCCACCAGGACTTTTGTCTTTTGCCTCAGTAGTTTGGCCATATGCTCGTTTTCACTGTTCCTTACCGCACCGTTGAACAGGGTCACGTCGATATGACCGTCGGGCATGGCTTCCACATCGGCGTACTTGAAATCTAAAGCGATGGGCCAGAATACCAGGTCCGCATGTTCCACTACCGTAAACAGCGATTCGTGGACATCCAGTACGGACACGCAGCAGCCGCCGCAGGCGGCGCCCCAATAGACAGCCAGTTTTATTTTGGGTTTTTCTTCATTTGCCATAACGTTGCCTCCTTTACACCGCTAACCTGTCCATCACGGGCTTGATACCCGCGGGCCCCAGTTCCCGGACCTGCTCGGTCATGTCGTTCACTATATCGGCAAATTGTTTTCCTTCACTGGCGCTGACCCATTCCAACCGCAGGCGGTCGGCGGGGATACCCATTTGCTCGAGGTATTTCTGGAGCAAGTGGTAACGCCTCAGGCATTTGTAATTGCCCTCATGGTAATGACAGTCGCCGGGATGGCAGCCGCAGATCAATACTCCGTCCGCGCCTTCTCTCAGGGCCTTGATCACAAAGGTGGGTTCCACGCGGCCGGAACACATCACCCGGATGACCCGGACGTTGTGCGCGTATTTCATACGGGATGTCCCGGCCAGGTCGGCACCGGTATATGAACACCAGTTGCACAAAAACGCGACAATTTTAGGTTCGAATGTTTCGCTCATGCTACCTCCTTTGACAAAAGACCCTCGATCTGGGAGAGAATCTGCTGATCGGTAAAATGCCTGCTGCGAATGGCCCCGGTGGGACAGGTGGAGCCGCAGGTGCCGCAGCCTTTACACAATACCTCGTTGACCGTGGATACGTTCTTCTCTTCATCGTAACTGACCGCCGTGTAAGGACATACGCTGATACAGGTCTGACACCCGCAGCAGAGGTCTTCGTTCACCACGGCGGTGGTGACTTCCACGTTCACTTCTCCCTGCGCAATGGTGGCAAGGATACGGGACGCCGCGGCCCGTGCCTGGGCGATGGAGTCGGGGATGTCCTTGGGACCCTGGCACCCGCCGGCGATGTACACACCGTCGGTGGTGGTGGCCACGGGGTCCAGCTTGGGGTGCCTTTCGATAAAGAAATCGTTACCGCACATACTGACACCCACGGCATGGGCCACATCCCTGGCATTCTCCTGCGCCTCGGCAGCCACCATCAGTACCACCAGGTCGGCGGGCACTTCCACGGTTTCACCGGAGAGCTTTTCATCGATCTCCACGACCATTTCGCAGGTGTCGCCCGCGGGCGCTTTCGTTACGGTGGGGAGACCCTCTTTATCGAACATGAGGAACATGATATTGCGGCGGGAGGAACGTGCATACATCTCTTCGCAGCCCTTACCGAACGCCCGCATATCCATGTAAAGCTCGTAAACATTGGTTTCCGGGAGGGCCGAACAGACCTGGTTGGCATATTTCAACGCCGTGACACAACAGGTCCGGGAACAATATTCGTGGATGTCCTTGTTCCGGCTGCCCACACAATGGATAATGGCGACATTTCCAGGGACTTTCCCGTCTTTGGTCTCGATCTTTCCGTCCAGCAGCATCTTCTCGAATTCCACGGATGTCACCACGTTGGGCAGTTTGCCGTAACCGTAGTTCTCCATGGGAGAGGGGTCGTAGGTTTTAAGCCCGGTGGCGACGACGGTGTTTCCGAATTTCAGCCCGGTCTCCTTGCCGTCTTTTCCAACCACCGTGCACTCGAAATTACCGACGTACCCGAAGGTCTCGTCCACGTGGGAATCGAGGAACACGTCGATATCGGGGTGGTTTTGCACCCGCTGCAGTATGGGTGCCATCATTTGTCGGGCACTGTTCAGGTAGGGGAAGGTGAGGTCCAGTTCAGCGGCCCGTCCGCCCAGTTTCCCGGAACGCTCGACGAGGAACACTTTTTTACCCGCGTCGGCGATCTCCAGGGCGGCGGATAGACCCGCAATACCTCCGCCCAGGACCAGGGTGGCCGGGTCGATGGTCACGGTCCGTTTATCCAGCGCTTCATGGAATTGGATACGGCGGACCGCGGCGGAAATAAGGTCTACTGCTTTCCTGGTGGCGGCGTCGCGGTCTTCGTGGACCCAGGAATCCTGTTCCCGGATGTTGGCCATTTCAAAGAAGTAAGGGTTCAATCCCGCATTTTGCAGTGCTTTGCGGAATGTGAGTTCGTGTATCCGGGGTGAGCAGGCGGCCACGACCACGCGGTCCAGGTTATGATCCTTGATATCTTTAACGATCAGGTCCTGCCCGGGGTCCGAGCACATGTATTTGTAATTTTTCGAGATCACCACGTTGGGTTTTCTCCCGATCTCTTCGGCCACGGCTTCCACATCCACCATTTTCGCGATGTTGGAACCGCACCAGCAAACATATACGCCAATTCGTTGTTCTTCCATTTTATTCACCTCTTTACGCCGCGGCCATTCGGGCTTTGGCGGATTTCTTCAGGTTGGAGAAGTATATGGCAAGCGGCCGGTATGCCAGGTGGGACCACTTGGAGAATGCAACGAAGGTAAATACCATGGGGACTTCGAAGGCCAGGTGCAGTACGTACATATAGTAGGTCATGTTCGCCATGCCGGAAATACGGAAGATATGGATCAGGATACCGGTAACGGTGATCATGAGGAGCAGGAAGATAAATATCCAATCGCTGTGATGGGAGAACTTGAATATTGCTTCTTTTTTCCTGAACCTGCCGGTAAAATAAACGAGACAGGCAAAGGTCAGTCCGAAGGTGATGTAATAGCCGGCCCATCGTTGGGGATGGGAGATGGGATGGATCTTATCGGTTTGAAACCAATCCAGGAAGAATATTATGAAGATGAACATGAGAACATAGCTGCTCATCATCAGCCAGTGACTGAGCCAGTAGGTTTTTCGCTCGCATTTGTTGAACCTCCACTGGGTCACAAAATTCCAGAATGCCACGGCGATTTCCTTTACATACAACCACAGGGGAATTTTTACTGTTTTATCTTTTATCACCACTTTGTAAAACATATTAAAGGCGTTGGTTAAGAGAAAGAGACCGATGACGATCAACTGGATGTGGTCGAGGAAAGAGATGAGGTGTGAGGGGGCAAATTTATTCAAGGGCACAGTGGCGCCCATTTCTTCCAGGTAAGCGGCAACATCCGGGCTGCCCGGGTCCGGGACCCGTGCAAAAATGAGGAATGCCGCGATGATGGCGGAGAAAATTAATGACACCACGACGAGGTGCAGGGCTTTGGATTTATACAATTTCCCGGAAAGACCGGTCCAATCGTAAATGGATGTCAGGTACCTGCGAAGGGTCATCATCATTTCGCCGGGATTTGCATCGCGGGGGCAGGTGTCGGAACAGTCGCCGCAGTAGTAGCAAAGCCACGGTTCCACCTGTCCCTCCAGTTTATCTTTTAAACCCATCTGCATGGCGCGGATACCCTTCCGTGGGAACAGGAAACCCTGTTCGGTCAGGGGGCAGGTTGCCGTACAGTTCCCGCAGTGGAAGCAGGCATTCCAATCGCCGACACCGAACTTTTGTAAATCTTTGATCATATTGGGATTAACTCGAGTGCTCATGGTTCACCTCCTTATGTCGCGGCCAATTGTCTGGCGCGGGCGTCGATTTTTTCGAGGGAGAGGTCTTTGATACTTTTTTTGACTTTCCCTTTTGCGAGACTTTGAAGCACGCGCGACGCCGCCGCCGATGCCTGGGCAACGGTATCGGGGATATCCCCGGGACCCTGGCACAAACCGGCAATATGAATGCCGCCGGTGAAGGTATCCGTTGGAGCGGTATTGCTGTTGGCTTCGAGGAACCAGCCTTCGTCGCTCCGGGAGATTCCCAGCATGCCGGCCATATCCGCCGCGTCTTCCCTGGGTTCCAGTCCTACCGCCAGTACCACCATGTCCACTTCTTTTTCCAGCAGCCGGTCGTTCACGATGTCTTCGCTGCGGACCAGGAGACGGCCGTCGGTTTCTTCTACTTTGGCGGTCCGGCCCCGGACGATGTGAACGCCTTCGCCCTTGATGCGTTCATAGAACTCTTCGTATCCTTTGCCGAAGGCCCTCATGTCGATGAAATATTCCTGGACATCGGCGTCGGGCATTTTTTCCTTGATGAGGTGGGCCAGTTTCAGGGAGTACATACAACAAACCCTGGAACAGTATTTGTTGTAATTTTCGTCACGGCTTCCCACGCAGTGGATCAGGGCCACGCTTTTGGGTTCGTCGTGAGCGGCGGAGAAGATCTGGTTTCCGCGTTTGTCTTTTCCCCTGAACTTGATGTACCCGCCCGTGGGGCCGGCGGCATTGACCAGCCGTTCGAATTCCAGCGAGGTGACGACATTGGGGAATTTGCCGTAGCCGAACTGTTCGGCCCGTTTGGCGTCGAAAACCTTGAAACCGGTAGCGGCAATGATATTGCCGACGGTGATCTCGATTTCTTCGTCCTTTTCATCCAGGTTAATACAATCTTTAACCGGGCACACTTTTACACACACGCCGCATTTCCCTTTTTGGGTATACAGGCAGCTTTCCGAATCGATCAGGTATTTGTTCGGGACCGCTTGCGGGAAGGGAATGTAGATGGATTTGCGCATGGCCGTACCCGCATCGAATTCGCTGGGTGCGCTGCCGGGGCATTTTTCCGAGCAGGTACCGCAGCCGATACAGGTGGCCAGGTTAACTTTCCTTGCTTTTTTTAAGATAGTGACGTTGTAGTTCCCGGGTCCGCCGCTGATGTTTTTTACTTCGCAGTAAGTCATAAGTTCGATATCGGGGTGCTGCCCTACTTCTACCATTTTGGGTGTAAGGATACAAGCGGCGCAGTCCAGGGTAGGAAAGGTTTTGTCAAACATGGCCATATGACCGCCGATAGTACCCGTACGTTCCACCAGGAACACTTTCTTCCCGGCGTTGGCAATCTCGAGGGATGCCTGTATCCCTGCGATACCGCCGCCGATAACCAGGGTATCCGGGTGTACTTCCGTTTCTTCCGGTTGGGCCGCCAACTCGAAGGGAACGCCGAGAACGGCGCAGTCGAGAATGGCTTTTGCACGGCTGTTTGCAGCATGGGTACCGTACTCCCTGAAACCGGCCAATACCACACCTGCCGGGTCTTTTCCCTGTTCTACCATTGCTTTGGTAAAGAATGATTTGTAGAAACCGGGAGAATCGCCGGCGATAACGACCCGCGTCAAATCATGGTCCCGGATATCGTCGATCAACCAGGACGGGTCCGATTCGGAACCGCCGTTCGGTTTTTTTACGATCTTTACACCGGGTAATTTCTCCGCATAGGTCATTATCTCTGAGAAATTTGCATTTGGGGGAGAATTGGAGATTTGACCGTTAAGGAAATAAATCCCTACTCCTCCTGAATCACCTGTCATTTCAACCTCCATTTATCAAAATTTAACACTCAATTTTTAGCTGTTAAAACAAAAACAGAGTCATTTATTATTTTAGGTTTTTTTAACACGCTAAAGAAATCCACAAATCCGCGGTTTTATCCGGAGGGAATTCTCGGGGGAGGGGTGGGGTTGTGGGGAAGGGATAGGAATCGATAAACGGGGACACAATGTTGTTGTCTCAGACTCGATGCAATTGATTTGCTCTATGTAGCCGCGTATCATCGTACTTCCAGAAATTAATGATAATCCTTTCGTTTGGGTTTGTCAATGGGTTTTCGTTATTTTTTTAATTTTTTTTATAATCCCTATGTGTATTGTCAACGGACGATTCCATTGTTGGTGTTCTAACAATATGAAACCAACAATGTTTCGGTTTCATGAAAAACCGGATACGTTTGCTTGTTAGCGTTTCCCGGGCTTCGATGAAACCACGCGGCGCGTGGACCCTCTTAGCGTTAGTTCAAACGGCATCGGGAGCGTTTTCATTGTCTCCGGGTGACGGTGCGCCGTCAAAAGGATTCGGGGCCCGGGCCGTGATCTGTCTGAAAAAATGTGTACTGCCGCCCGAATATATCCTTAGTCGGAAATGAGATATCCTTAGTGAGAAATGATATATCCTTAGTAGGAAATGAAAAAGCCTTCATGCAGGTAAAAACATGTATACCGGCAACCGAATATATCCTCGGTCGGAAATGATATATCCTCAGTAGGAAATGAGATATCCTTAGTGAGAAACGATATATCCTTAGTAGGAAATGAAAAAGCCTTCATGCAGGTAAAAACATGTATACCGGCAACCGAATATATCCTCGGTCGGAAATGATATATCCT
>Ga0210082_1000263_pt1 | contig 10494 bp, 7 predicted proteins | sample White_ThreeSqA_D_2_FD_185592 | JGI IMG/M metagenome (GOLD analysis project Ga0210082, IMG submission 185592) | Wetland microbial communities from the San Francisco Bay, California, USA, that impact long-term carbon sequestration -... | ecosystem: Environmental > Aquatic > Marine > Wetlands ... | reverse complement strand
TTTATGACCTTAAGAATAAAATAATACCACCGAAGAGAAAAAATGTCAATATTTTTTAAATATTTTTTAAAAAACTTGAAATGAATATGTGTATCGCACTTTCAATCCTGGGGCGTAACTCGCCTGACCCCATTTCCTGCGGATGTTTTGTTCCTGGCTAAGGCTAAGGGCTAAGGTTTTGGGGCGTAACTCGCCTGACCCCATTTCCTGCGGATGCGGATGTTTTGTTCCTGGCTAAGGCTAAGGGCTAAGGTTTTATTACGTCTGAGGGGACATTATTTTCACGTGAGGACTGTTTACGCATCCGTGACCACATCTTCTGCGTTTCCGACTAAGGATGTTTCATTTCCTGCTAAGGATATATCATTTCCTGCTAAGGATATATCATTTCCTACTAAGGATATTTTTACCCGGGAGACTTATGTTTTTGGCCGGAAGATCGGTATTTTCGTTTCTTACCAGGGATATTGCGTTTCTGACTAAGGATATTTTGTTTCCTACTAAGGATATATCGTTTCCGACTAAGGATATTTTCGCCCGGAAGATCGGTTTTTTCGTTTCTGATCGGGGATATCCTGTTTCCGACTAAGGATATTTTGTTTCCGACTGAGGATATATCATTTCCGACTAAGGATATTTTCACCCGGGAGATCGGTTTTTTCGTTTCCGACCAGGGATATTCTGTTTCTGACTAAGGATATTTCATTTCCTACTAAGGATATATCATTTCCGGTTAAGGATATATTTTTAACGGAAACACCCGTTTCGACAGCCGGGATACTCCTGCAGACGATAGGGAATAATGAAAATATTCGTTATTAACAATGCTCTTCGCATGCGATGCTTGTATTTTACCTCACTTTGTGTTAAATAATAGATGGGTATCCCACATCAACCGAGGAGAACGAAAATGATGACGATGACGAAACTTTTGTTGTGGATTTTAATTGCCGCGGGCCTTGCCTGCTATGCTGAAAAAACTCAGCCCCAAGTAACCCTCTCCCAAAACGAGTTCAAGGAAATATTCGACCATTACGGGGTAAAAGGCACATTCCTGCTCTATGATTTGAATAATGACGCCCTTACGGTCTACAACGAAGAACGGGCGGATAAAACGTATCTTCCGGCTTCCACCTTTAAAATCCTTAATTCCCTGATCGCCCTGGAAACGGAAGCCGTTAAAGACCAGTGTGAAGTCATCGAATGGGACCGGCAAAGACGCCGGTTCGATCAGTGGAACCAGGACCAGACATTACAAACGGCCTTCCGGTATTCCACGGTTTGGGCCTACCAGGAACTGGCACGGCGAATCGGTGAGAAACAGATGAAATACTGGGTGGATAAAGCCGGATACGGTAACCGAAATATCTCCGGGGAGATCGATACGTTCTGGTTGAACGGCGACCTCCGGATATCCCCCCGGGAACAGTTGGAATTCGTGGAAAAACTGTACAAAAATGAATTGCCCTTTTCCCAACGGAACATGGATATCGTAAAGGAGATTATGATCGTCGAGCAAACCCCCACATATATCCTGCGGGGCAAAACCGGGTGGCTCGGCATAGGGGTGCCGCAGATCGGGTGGTTTGTCGGCTACCTGGAAAAAGCCGGGGATGTCTATTTCTTTGTCCTTAATATCGATATCGTGAAAACACAGGATGGAAACGCACGTATCGACATTACCAAAGACGTCTTCAAAAAATTAAAATTGATGGATGAAATAGGGGATTAAAATGAGAAAAATATGTTTCCTTTTTATACTATTGTTCTTGATCTATCCGTGTCTGGCCGAAGACCATTTTGTTCTCGGGGACAAAGAAGGGGATGCGCAGTTGATCTTCCCGCGTCAGGTCATGGAAGGCCCGGATGGAAATATCTATATCTACGACAGCCATTCCTTCTATATCAAGGTGTTTTCTCCCGACGGCGGCTTCTTGAGAAAGATGGGTGGAAAAGGAGAAGGCCCCGGGGAGATCAAACGGGGCGACGGCGCCTCTTTTAATTTTACTTACGATAAAAAGAGGCTTTATTTTACGGAATATTTCGAAGGGCACCGGTGGATTACCTTTATGGAATTGTCCGGGAAATGTCACAGTGTCTTGAAATTAAAAGCAGGAAAAAACTACGCTATTTCGCGCTCGGTCCAGTTAAAGGACAGGAGTTTCCTGGCGCAAGTCGCATTTTTTTATAAACCCGAAAAGAAAAGAGAGTATTTTCTCTTGCGATTCCCTACCGCACTGGTGAAGATCAACCCGGAAGGCGAAATGGGAACTGAAATTATAAAAACCGAACCCGTGGAAAGAATTTCATATCATGAGGCTGGTAGAGACGTCCCGATACCTTTTTCCCCGGCATTCATCTGGACCTTGCTGAAAGATAATTCCATTGTTTTCACCGAAGGTTTAAGTAATGCTTTTAACGTTTTCGATATGTCAGGCAAAATAGTCGGCGAAATCAAGACCCCGCTGCCCGAACCGCGGCCGGTAACCACGGAAGACCTGGAAAAATGGAAAAAAAATTATATCGATAATTTCAGGGATAAGAGGTGGTTCAATGAAAATGGGACGGTTATAAAAAAATACACCAAATCGGTTCACGAGAAAAAACCCAATACATACGGGATGTCCTTAACTCCCGGTAACCATCTATTGATCGCGGGCAGTCGGGACTCTTCAAGTAAAGGCAATCCCTATTGGCTGACAGATTTAAAAGGAAATACCGTTAAAAAAGTCGAGATCAACGGGTACGGTCTGGAGATATCGGACCATTTTGTCTTTGCCTATATCTACGATGAAGACGAGAATACCCTGATCCTTTGCCTGAAACGAAAAGGAAACGAACCGGACGACCTGGCCCGGCTGGAAGATGTGATAAGAAAAAAATGAAAAAGACGTTTATTAAAGAATTTATCGAGCCCAAAGAGAAATCCGGAAAATCCTATTGGTTTATCTTTCGAGGAGATGAACTGCTGGTAAACCTTCGACGGGACGACCTCTGCGACATCCCGTTAATCGACGATTTTACGGAACTGGGAATAACGCCCATTCGGAAGCAATACCTGGGCAAGTACGAAAACCACTGCTGCTATTCGGCGGAGGTACCGGAAGACGTGAAACCACCGGGAAATATGGAATTTTATACCTTGAGGCAATTGTTTTACCGGATGGAAAACGATTGGTTTTTGGCGGCGGGATACGCGTTTCAAATCGCTCAATTCGACCGGACACACCGGTATTGCGGCCGGTGCGGGAATAAAACCGAAGACCTGGAAACCGAACGGGCCAAAAAATGCCCGGGGTGTGGATTAATAAATTATCCCAGGGTCTCACCCTCCATGATCGTGGCGGTAATAAAAGAGGATAAAATCCTCCTTGCCCGGTCCACCCGTTTTAAGGGCGGCTTTTACAGCGTTCTGGCCGGGTTCGTGGAACCGGGGGAAACCCTGGAAGAATGTGTGAAAAGAGAGGTCAAGGAAGAAGTCGGTATCGATGTGAAAAATATCCGGTATTTCGGCAGCCAGCCGTGGCCCTTTCCCCATTCGTTGATGGTGGGCTTTATCGCCGATTACGATAAAGGGGAGATCGTCATCGACCCGGAAGAGATCGTCGAAGCCGGTTGGTATTCCGCCGCCGGCCTCCCGGAGATTCCCGGTAAGATCAGCATCGCCCGCCGCCTGATCGACTGGTTCATTGAAAATTACAGTCATTCATAAAAAACAAATTCTAGCCACAAAGGCACTAAGGCACAAAGGTTTTTTTATTTTCACCTTTGTGTCTTAGTGCCTTCGTGGCTAATCCCAAAACAGCTAAAAGTTCAAGACAACGCCGGCTCCGGCGTAGAAACCGTTCTTGAAACCGCCTTCGATTCGTATCTCGAAACGGTTTTTGAGATTGATAATAATGCCCACGGGTATGTGTGCCACCGGGATGATGCGGTCCTCTTTATAATCGTCCGTAATTTCCGTGCCCAGTTCATCGACATAGGACCCTTCGTACCAGATGGAAATCTTCCCCACCCCCACGCCGCCGCCCATGTAGATGTGAACCGGGGAACTGGGGAAAATGTTCATAAGAATGGTGGCGGTGAGACTGACCTGGGTCACGTCACCCCGGCCCGTAAGGGTACGGTGGCCCTCCTGGTCTCTCCAGGGGCCTTCACCGCGCATTTTACTGTATTCAAGGCTGTAAATACCGCTGAATACCGATTTCGGTCCTTTATGACCGTAGGAACGAACCTCGAACGCAAAGGATTCCCCTTTCACTTCCGGGTGCTCGTAAACAAAATAATCCAGTATCCTGTTGGGTATCCCGAAAAAACCGGCCCTCACGCCTATCCCCGACCTGGGAACATCACCGCCAAACAAATTCCAACCGGCCAACAACACTATTATCATAAAAATTTTCTTTTTCATTTTTAATCCATTCGGTAATTGGGAGATTCTTCCGTAATGATCACATCGTGAACGTGACTCTCTTTCAGGGAGGCACTGGTAATCGTAACAAAAACAGCTTTTTCCCTTAAATCGTCGATGGTTTTACAGCCCGTCAGTCCCATTCCCGCGCGGACACCGCCGATCATTAAGGGGATCATGTTCATCACGCTGCCCCTGTGCGGAACGCGGCCTTCGATGCCCTCGGGGACCAGTTTGGATTCCGAGAATTCATCTTCCTGGAAATAGCGGTCTTTACTTCCCGCTTTCATGGCCCCCAGGGAACCCATACCCCGGTATTTTTTATATGATCTACCCTGGTAAATGATCAATTCCCCCGGGCTTTCATCCGTCCCCGCCAGCAGCGACCCCAGCATCACGGAGTTGGCGCCGGCGGCCAGGGCCTTTGTAATGTCGCCCGAGAATTTAATGCCGCCGTCGGCAATAACCGGAATCCGGTTATTTACGGCTTTCGCCACTTCCATGACCGCGGTGATCTGCGGCATACCCGCACCCGTGACCATTCGCGTGGTGCATATGGAACCGGGACCGATACCGACTTTTACCGCGTCCACTCCCAGGTCCACCAATTGCCCGGCGGCTTCACCGGTGGCCACGTTTCCGGCAATAAGCTGGAGGGAAGGGAATTCCCGGCGGATGATTTTTATCATGTCCAGTACTTTCTTGGAATGCCCGTGGGATGTGTCCACCACGATGACATCCACTTTCACATCCATCAGGGCTTCGATCCTCTCCAATGTATCCGCCGCCGTACCCACCGCGGCCCCCACCAACAATCTCCCCATTTTGTCCTTGGAGGCATTGGGAAACTGCTGGGCCTTTATAATATCTTTCAACGTGATCAACCCTTTCAAATAGTTGTTCTTATCCACCACGGGCAGTTTCTCGATCTTATTGATGTGCAGCAGCCGCTTGGCTTCTTCCATCTTGATATCTTCCCGCACCGTTATCAGGTTCTCGGAAGTCATAAAATCCTTTATCTCGCTGTCGAGGTTGGTGGTAAACCGGATGTCGCGATTGGTTAAAATCCCCACCAGTTTCCCCCGGTCATCGACAATAGGTAATCCGGAGAATTTTTTTTCTTTTACCAGTTGGACCGCTTCATACATTTTGTTTTCCGGTTTCAACGTAATGGGGTTAACGATCGTACCCGATTCGGATCGTTTGACTATTCTCACCTCTTCGGCCTGTTCCCTGACGGTGAGGTTTTTGTGAACGATCGAAATCCCGCCCAACTGGGCCATGGCAATGGCCATCCGTGATTCGGAAACCGTGTCCATGGCGGCCGATACCAGCGGTATTTTCAAACGGATGCCGCGGGTGAATTGGGTGGAGGTGTCCACCTCGTTGGGCAGTACTTCGGAATATGCGGGCACCAGCAGTACATCGTCGTAGGTCAATCCCTTGTGGTGAAAGAATTTATTATCCATCCCGGCTATCTCCTTTTTTTCTTTTTCTTGTGGCGTCCCCCGGGCATTTTGGAAATGGGTTTGTGCAGTTTGGCTTTTTTCTTTTCCCGCCACTCATCGATCTCGTTTTCTTCCACCGGTCGGAAATGGAAGAGGATTCGAATCACCTCTTCCTCGGCCCGTTCCTGCAGCGCCTGGAATAAATTGAAACTCTCTTTTTTATATTCCACCAACGGGTCTTTCTGGGCATAGCCCCGTAAACCGATACCCTCTTTTAAGTGGTCGATGTTCAACAGGTGGTCTTTCCACTGGCCGTCGATGATCTGGAGCATGATGATGCGTTCCAGTTCTCTCATCTGTTCGCTTCCCACCTGTTTTTCCTTCTCATCATAGACATAATTGATATGTTTCAACAGCGTCTCTTTTAATTCGATGGTGGAGAAATTCTGGGGGTCTTCATCGATCACGTTGTTCATATCGACGCCGTACAGGGCCAGCAGTTCTTTTTGAAGGGCGTCGAAATCCCAATCCTCGGGTTCTTTATTTTCATCGACATAGGCGTCGAAGATCTCCTCGAAAATTTCGCCGGTCAATTCGGTTACTTTTTCACTAAAATCCTTGCCCATCAATATATCCCGTCGCCAGGAGTAGATGAACTGCCGTTGTTTGTTCATGACGTCGTCGTATTCCAGGAGGTGTTTCCTCATGCTGAAGTTCTGGCTTTCGATTTGTTTTTGGGCGTTTTCGATGGCTCGGCTGACAAATTTATTTTCGATGGGAACGCCGCCCTGCATCCCGGCCCTGACCAGCATATTTTTAACGCGGTCGGCCCCCAGGATTTTCATCAGGTCATCTTCCAGGGAGATATAGAACCGTGAGGACCCGGGATCGCCCTGACGGCCCGAACGTCCTCTCAACTGGTTGTCGATACGTCGGGCTTCGTGGCGTTCGGTACCCAGGATGTGGAGACCGCCGAGTGCGATGACCTGTTCATGTTCTGTTTTAGCGATTTCTTCGGCTTCCTTTTTTAATTCGTTGTAGACCACTTCCGGTGCGGTTTCGGGGGTATAGTTCTTTTTCTTTAGATTTTGTTTTAAGATATATTCCGGGTTTCCCCCCAGCAGGATATCGGTACCGCGGCCGGCCATGTTGGTGGCAATCGTAACCGCGCCGACCCGTCCGGCCAGGGCCACGATCTCGGCTTCCATTTCGTGGAACTTGGCGTTTAATACGACGTGTGGGACTTTTTCCCGTCTCAATCTCCGGCTCACTCGTTCCGAGTTTTCAATGGAGATCGTACCCACCAGCGTGGGTTGGCCTTTTTCGTGGAGTTCCTTGATCGCCGCCGCCACGGCATCCCATTTTTCTTCCATGCTGCCGTAAATGACATCCGGGAATTCTATCCGGATGAGGGGTTTGTTGGTGGGGATTTCCATGACGTCGAGTTTATATATCGAGTGGAATTCCTGTGCCTCGGTGGCGGCGGTACCGGTCATACCGGACAGTTTTTTATACATCCTGAAAAGGTTCTGAAAGGTGATAGTGGCATGGGTCTGGGATTCCTGTTCGATACGGACGTTTTCCTTTGCTTCCAGGGCCTGGTGAAGACCGTCGGAGAAACGCCGTCCGGGCATCATCCTGCCGGTGAATTCATCGACGATCAGTACCTGGTTGTCCTGGACGAGGTAATCGACATCCCTTTTGAATATCAGGTGAGCTTTGAGGGCCTGGTATGTTTGTTGGAGGGTGTCCATATTGGTAAGGTCGTAAAGGTTCTCTACTTTAAAGAATTTCTCGGCCTCGCTTATACCCTGTTCGGTGAGTACCACGGTCCTGGATTTTTCATCCAGTTCGTAGTTGGCCTCGTCCCTTTTGATCCGTTTAACGAAATCGTTGACATGGTAATAAAAGGAAGTGGATTCGCCGGTGGCCCCTGAAATGATCAACGGTGTCCGTGCTTCGTCGATGAGAATGGAGTCGACCTCATCCACGATGGCGAAGTTAAATTCGCGTTGGACCAGGGAATCGCCCTCGAATTTCATATTGTCCCTGAGGTAATCGAACCCGAATTCGTTGTTGGTGCCGTAGGTAATGTCGCAGGCATAGGCGATCTTACGGTCTTCCTCGGGCATATCGTGCTGGATGACGCCCACGGAGAGACCCAGGAATTTATAGATAGTGCCCATCCATTCGGCATCCCTTCCGGCCAGGTAATCGTTGACCGTAACCACGTGAACGCCTTTTCCTTCGAGGGAGTTGAGGTAGGCGGCGAGGGTGGCGACCAGTGTTTTACCTTCACCGGTTTTCATTTCCGCGATGCGTCCCTGGTGGAGGACGATGCCGCCGATCAACTGGACATCGAAATGGCGCATGTGCAGGGTTCGTTTCCCGACTTCCCGTACCACGGCGAAGGCTTCCGGGAGGATGTCGTCCAGGGTTTCGCCGTTTTTCAATCGCTGCTTGAATATTTCCGTGTAACCTTTCAGTTCGTCGTCGGAGAGTTTTGAAATTTGGGGTTCGAGGTCGTTAATGGCCTCGACATAGGGCCCGAACTTCTTCAATGCCCTTTCGTTTGCAGTACCGAATATTTTATTGATCACGTAATTAAACATGTACCAATTATATCAGAAATTTCCTTCAAACAAAAGTTTTGCGGGAGACCTATTTACTTTTTGTATGTTTAGTTGAAAAAAAGACTGAAAAAGCGTTTTAGTACTTGCTTTTATTATTTTTTTATAGTATGATTCTATATGCTGCGATTAAACTTCTTACATCACCATCGGCCCGAAACCAAATTTAAGAGCACGTTTAAGCGCAATAAAATCCTTTTGTGGACGGGGCTGGGCTGCCTTATTTTTATTACTTCAACGGTACTTACAACCCGCATCTCTTTGATCTTTATCCAGGAAGAAAAAGTACCTCCGGCGGTTGAGAAGAAACCGGTGGTCAAAGAGAGAAAAGTTGAATCGATCCGGATCGAGGGGCGTGTCCGGCGCGGCGATACGATTATTAATACCCTAAAACGGGAAGGTATCGACCACGGGGCGGCGTATCAATTTTTCAACGATGTGAAACCGGTTTATAATCTCAGGAAAATAAACACCGGTAAAAAATATACTCTTCTTCTGACTTCGGAGGGAAACGGGATAAAAAAATTCACCTATGAGATCGATGCCAACCGATACCTCGAAGTTTCCGGGGACAACGACACGTTTAAAGGGGAAATCGTTACCATTCCCTACGAAGTGAGACGGGAGGTCGTTAAAGGAACGATCAGCTACTCCTTGTTCGAAACTATCCTGGATATTGGTGAAAAAGCGGAGTTGGCCGATATTTTGGCGTCGCTTTACGAGTATGATGTCGATTTTAACCGGGATATCCGGCCGAAGGATTCCTTTGCGGTGATCGTTGAGAAGAAATACCTTGAAGGGAAATTTGTGGGTTACGGTGATGTGCTGGCGTCGGAATTTGCCAACAACGGGAAAGTGATCCGGTTGATACGGTATACGGACCCCGAGGGCAATACGGCGTTTTATCACCCCGACGGTCGGTCCGTGCGGAAGATGTTTTTACGGTGTCCGCTGCCGTTCATGCGTGTGACGTCCCGATATGGGTACCGGCGCCGTCACCCGGTGTTGGGATTTTCTGCCCGGCACAACGGTGTCGATTTCGGCGCGCCCGCGGGGACGAAAATACGGGCGTCGGCTTCGGGTGTCGTTCAGCGGGTGGGTTACGGGCGGTACAAAGGGCGGTATATTACCATTCGTCATCCCAACCGGTATGTGAGTCATTATTACCATCTCAGCCGCGGGGCACGGAACATAAAGGCCGGTGTCAGGGTGGAGCAGGGGCAGGTGATCGGGTATGTGGGCAGTACGGGTTTATCCACCGGGCCTCACCTTCATTACGGTCTCCAGAAGAATGGTCGTTTTCTCAATCCGCTGCACCTTAAGTCTCCGACGAAGAACCCGGTAAAGAAAATTTATTTTGCCGATTTCGAGCAGTATGCGGCCCGGCATTTCCTGTTGATTTCGGGCAGTCAACTGGTCAAGATACCCAAACCGCTCCAGGATGCGCTGCTTCCCGCCGCCAACCGTGATATCCAGGCCGGAACGCAATCAAAAATGTAATTTTCCCACAGAACACACGGAACACAAGAAACACACGGAAAAAAACATGAAAGAGATTAAGATAATCAGTTGGAATGTCAATGGGTTGCGGGCGGTATTGAAAAAGGGGTTCCTGGATTTTTTCGATATGGTGCGGCCCGATATCCTGGGTATCCAGGAGACCAAGCTCCAGGAATCGCAATTGCCGGATGAAATTAAAGCCCCCTTCGGCTATCATTCGTACTGGAATTATGCGGAAAAGAAGGGTTACAGCGGCACGGGGATATTTTGTAAAGAGGTGCCGAAGAATGTTAAGACTGCTTTTGAATCGGACCACCTGACCCTGGAGGGCCGGGTGATCGAGGTGGAATACGATCAATTTACGTTATTCAATATATACTTTCCCAACGGCCAGATGAGCGAGGATCGTTTAAACTACAAGATGAAATTTTACGATGACTGCCTGGATTATTTCAACGGCCTGCGGAAACAGGGAAAGAAACTCATAATAATGGGGGATGTGAAC
>Ga0210082_1000262_pt1 | contig 10567 bp, 14 predicted proteins | sample White_ThreeSqA_D_2_FD_185592 | JGI IMG/M metagenome (GOLD analysis project Ga0210082, IMG submission 185592) | Wetland microbial communities from the San Francisco Bay, California, USA, that impact long-term carbon sequestration -... | ecosystem: Environmental > Aquatic > Marine > Wetlands ... | reverse complement strand
GCCCCTTACGCTGCCCTTTACGCGCCCCTTGCGCCCGCTTCACCTACCCCCACCCCCGTGTGGGTACCGCATCCTCTACGCGCGCGCGCCATATTGTCGCCTCGCGCAATTTGTGTAGGATTTTAGGGGGATTTGGTTGTGGTAAGCGGTATCTGTAGCGGTATCTGTAGCGGTATCTGTAGCGGTACCTGTACCGTACAGGGGGTTATACACCCTTTCATTTACGTTGTCAAGCGATTATCCGGGGCCTTTATTTTCAGTTACTTGTGAAATCCCCGATCCTGTAAATATAGGGGGTGTATGGTACGTAGGTTGCAGACTAGGGGTGTTTCCAGAGGGTTTGTAGGTTGTTTCTGAGTTCTATTTTTTGTACTTTTTTCCAGGGATTTGTGGTTTGGTGTTTATCTTCCATGAGTTTTCTGTTTCGTTCGATACCGGCTTGTCCTTTATGGGTGGATAGGACGGGACGGTCGTGGTGGAGGTGGATTCCGTGGATCGGGTCGTGGAAGAGGAAGTCCACTCCGGATTGCCAGAGCCGGTAGAAGAAGTCGTCATCGTCGTACCAGTAGCCTTGCATGAAATCTTCATCGAACCCGCCTATTTCCTTTACCTTACTGGTAGGTAATCCTACGATAAAGCCTAAAGGCCGGGGCATACGGGTAGATACCAGTAGTCCAGGCTCGGCACCTATTACTTCGTTTGTAGGTTCGGAGTTATGACAGGAGCCGAATACTGCTGTATTTTGGTGTCTTTCTAGTAACTCCCGTGTTTTCTGTATATTACCTGAGTCCTGAACGACTTCGCTCGAAAAGCAGTAGTAGTGGGTAGCGTCTACCGCGTGCTGGAAGCCTCTGTTCCATGCGGTTGCAGGGCCTTTCCAGCCGGGTTCTCCACGGATGAAGGTCAGTTTTACGGGAAAGCCAATGTTTCTATAGGCTTCCAGAATAGGCCGCCGGTAGGACCATTGATCGTCAGGGCGGTCTACTACGATCACCATAGAATCCGGCTGGTTTCCCGGTAGGCGGAAGGAATCCGCTACCTGCTGGATGACTTCTGGGGTGCGGTTATGTAGTGTCTGTATCGCCGTCAGGTGCATTATCCAAGCCCAAAGTCTTGTGCTAGCATGGGGTTTAATTCGATAGCCACAAGGCCCGTACCGTTACATTCTTTACACTCCTTCTGGCATCCACTACGACGGCACAGTCCCGTTCCCGTGCATTTAGGACATTCTCTCATGGGAACTCCTTATGAGGCGGGTCGATTTGCAGTAAGTAGTTGATAGCACGGTTCTTTTCGTTAAACTGGCATCTCTGGCATCCCCTGGCATCGAACTCCACCATATCCTTCGTCCTGCCCTCAGAAGCCCAGAAGTCGTCAAACCTGTTCTTCGATAAATCCCCACCTTCTACCAGACCCCTCTTGTTGTAGCTGTAGACACAGCAACGATAGACCTGAAGGTCCCCACCTACATAGGTCGTATAGTGCTGATATCCACAGAACTCGTAATCCGGGCTGTGCTGCTCCAGGTCCGATAGTCTGGAGCCGAAGTTATCGTGGATAGAGAAGTTCTCTCTGGAGTAACTTTTTTGCGTGTCGTGGATTACTACGGTAATCTTGTCGTAGATATCTTCAAAAGGCTTCTCGCCATCTCCAGAGAACATCGCAGAGAGCCTTACGTTATCCGCTCCGCTCCTGGCAGCCTTCCTTACGAAATCCGGTATCTCCTCCCAGTTATAGGGCGTGACGACGAAACCCAGGCCGAGAACGCATTGGCTCTTGTTCTTCTTGATACTAGCGGCCAGTTCCTCGACGTTCCTCCATACATGGTCCCAGTTCATCGGGTTGGTCTTTCGGATCAGAGCATATGTCTCTCTATTACCGGCATCTATGCTTACCCTCACCCATGAGAAGTTCGGTAGAATCTCCGTCCTGAGCCTCTTGGACCACTTCAACCCGTTACTCACCAAGGACGCTCTCATACCCAGATGTAGCGTTTTCTCGAAGATATCCTCATGGTGCTTATGAACCGTAGGCTCTCCACCACCAGTAAACTGGACTCCAAGAGCACCAGCAGACTTGAATTCGTCTAGTAACTGCAATGCCCTTTCCGTAGGAACCATACGCACGGGGTTGTTATGCCCATATTTGGCGGGGTCTGAAGCGCCCATGAACAATTCGTTAGACGTATATCCGTCCATACGGTATGCACAGAACGAACAAGATTGATTGCATAGGTCAGAGAGAATGAACTGCACCTGCTTCGGCCCTTCGGGAAGTTCCCCTTCTCTGGCTAACCACCATGTAGGTTTGAGTTCGCTATAGATTCCACGTTGCGTCATCTCGTTGCACTCGTTTCTTCGTTGAACTTGTAGAAATAAAGCGGCTCTCCCGACAGGGCAATCTCCGTCTGTGCCTTCTCGCATGCCAGGTCTACGAAATCCGTATCCTCCTGGAAGTTCTTCTCCGGGAACTTCACATCCTTGATAGTCTCCCATCGCCATACCATCGTATGAGCTGGCGGCCCGGACCACCAGAACACCCCAGGGATGATGACTTCCTTATCGTCTACCGCATGCACGATAGCACGCCGATCTCCGGGCTTCCTATCCTTCCAGTGACGGATGGAATACGAACATTCGTGAGTAAAGCCTGCGGGAAGAATACTGGCTCTCTGAGGGAAGCAGATCACATCCGGTTGCGGGTCGATCTTACGGGACGCGACTATCTGACGGTAGATCTTATCTACGTAGTCAGGAGATACTTCATCGTCATCGTCGATAAAGCTGATGTATTCTCCATTCGATGCGGCAAGTAGCGCATTGCGCTTTTCTCCTACCGTCTGTCTCTTGTTATCCATGAGGTAGAGTAATTCTACATCCGGCATACGAGAGACGTTCTGTAGTTCCAGCAGGGAATACAAAAGCGGCTGAACGGTATGGTAACGCTCCGGGATACCGGCAATAAGGATCGACCAGATCATCCTTCCTCTACCTCCTTTACCACTTCTTCCCATTGTTTTTTGATAACTTCTTTCGAGAACTCGCCTTCCCAGTAATTCCTGACGGCCTTACGGTCCCACGTCTCCTGACGGACAGCACGTAACGCTGATACGAAGGATTCCACATCGTACTCCATACATACTTGCCCCGGAATATCCTTTCGATTCCAGTAAGTTCCAACATTCGGAGCCACCACGGGAAGGCCGCATGCGCCCATTTCGATACCAGCAAGGTGCTGCGTCTCCATACGCGATGTGCATAATCCCACACGGCAGGCTCCTATAATCTTTGCAAGTTCTTCGTGCGTTTGCTGAGAATAGATTCTGAGATTCGGTGGAGCGTAATCTGGCGGTGGGTCTTTGAATACTGCTACGAAAGGAATGTCTGGATTTAGACGAACGATCTGCATGAAGATATCGTATCCCTTGACGCTTGCCGCCTCCCTACATGCCCCTATCCAGCAGACACATCCATCGGGCAGACTGAGGCTCTGCTGTAGGCCCATTGGATTGCCAATCTCGAAGATATCCAGGTTGACCGGGAGCGGTATTACACGGGAGCGCCTACCGACTTCCGGTTCCGTGACGGGATAGAACGACTCGGTAAAGTGGCTGTTGAATACGATATAGGTAGACGATGCTAGAACGTGTTCCTGCATCTTCTTGGCAGGGCCGGAGTCGAAGATATCCTGCAAGAGCGATATGGTCGGAACCTCGGAGCTAATCTCCAGGGGACCGAAATACGACCCGTTGCGGATGATAAGCGTAGCGTCCTTCAGTTCCTTATCGCACGACTCTGCAAGCGATGGGAAACTCCCACCGTGGAACTCCATATCAAACCATTCGAGTAGGTCGTGCCAGAGGGTTCTATGATTCAACGTAGCCATTGTATCGTTGACAAGAATTCTCTTCGTTCTATTTACCATACGAATACCCTGTCGTTATCTTTCCTATAATAAAAGAAATCAGAAGATCCAGATAGATTTAGATCCTTAACGGCGTCTACCAGCGTTTCTCCAGTCATAATGTTGTATTGTCTGTTGATACCACCGCAGATGCCGTGGATATCACATTTAGAGCACTCGCCGGCCTTCTCTTCGATATTCACACTGATGTAGTACCCATAACTGGTATATCGGTCTACCGTCTTTGGCATAACGTTGTAATCCCACTCGTATGGGTCGAACATTACCTGCAAGTCGTTACAAACATTCTTACGATGCTTTTCAGATATCCTGCACATGGGGAAATATCTTACGTTTACTCCGATACCAGCAGATTCTAGAATATCTATGGCGTTGTCTATAAGCGGTTCGGCATCGCGCAGGTCGGCTACGAAGTCTTTGCTTTTTACGTTTCCAGACCATTCTCCGTGCGGGTTGAAGTTGATGAAGTTGACAATTCGTGGAAGCAGTACTAAATCGGTTAGGTATTCAGAGAATTCTACAATTTCCTTGTAGTTCTGTGAGTTCATAACAAAGTTTACACGGTAGGTCTTATCCCTTTCGTATAACGCACGAATGGTCTTTTCCTGAGCCTTCCTAGCGCCCTTGATCTTTCCCAATATTTCGTCGTGCGTCTCTGCCATTCCATGCATAGAGATAAGGAAATCGTCAATGCCAGCATCGAGGATTTCTTGTAATTTCCTCGAACCGATGATTGCGTGGGTAATCATACAAACGCGCATATCGATACTCTTCGCAAAGGAAATTATCTCTGCGATGTTGGGGACTATGCTTGGTTCTCCTGGTCCTAGAAGATCGATAGTATCGTTCCCACGGTTTTTGGCCGCAATGATATCTGCCTTTACCTTTTCGAATGGTTCTGGCGATCTATCTGTATCCTTGAAGATGTGGTAGCAAAACTTACATTCGACATTGCACTTCCACCCAGTATCGATACCGGCTCGCCTTGTAGGAACAAGGTTCTGCATGTCAGTCTCCTATATAGGCATCGTAGTTGATGTAACAATTTCCAATATCGCTTACCCCAGGAAGTTGCTTCGCTGCACACGGAGTCATACAAAAGCACCTAAAGCGAGAATGAATTTCGTACGCATAGAACCCATCAATGGATAGTGTGGAATCAATAGTGTGGTTCAGAATGAAATCGTAAACTGGTTCCTTAACAATATAAGCATGTGCCGTTAGCATTTTCAGTATTCGTGCAAGATTTGGAGTAACTTGTTCGAGGCCGTTGCTTGGGTATGCGTACGGCATACCATCGATGGGAGATTGTGGAGTTGTTATGCCACCGAAATATCTGTGGTTGCCACCGAATTGTAGCCAGTCCCACGGGCTTATTAATTCTAGTTGGTCTGCCGCTAGAGACGCGATTTGGTCGAATTGGGGATGGAAAATAACGTCATCTTCCAAAACAAGGACTGAATCGAGTTCCGTTTGTTTTGCCCTGTCGATTACTCCGTAATGACTGAACTTATTTCCCCACCAGCCGGACATTTCGAAATTAGGTATATCCTTGTAATATCTTTCTGGTGGAAGATTATCTACACCATAGGCATCGAAGAATTCGTAGTTGTCATGTCCGATGTTCTTCAATTGCTCTATAGCAGACTCCCTGCGATCCTTCCGGTGAGCTAGGTTGATTACGTACGTTTTCTGCGCCAGACTATCTAAAAGGCTCATCTTGGACCCCAATTAACGCGCTTTCTAACAAGCGTCAATCCTGGGTGATATGGGAGTGTCAGCATTTCGTTGTTGCCATCTCCGGTTAGTTTTTGTATGAACCTCCAGGCATCTCCACAAAATCCAGGTTGTGTATCCTCTACGGTGTCAGGATTCGTGTCGTGCATACACACGATTCCCTCGTCTGATACATAGGGCCAGATGCCTGAAAAATCAGACTCTACGGAATCTGCGCTATGGTCGGCATCTATGAAAACGAAATCAAATGGAGCGTATTTGCTGGCGTAGTGCTGTATGAAATTGTCCGTTGTCATTTGGAACATGACGGCACCGGAACACGGGACTGTTAGTTTGTCCACACCATATTTCTTTTCACACAATACGTTTCCAATCGTTTCGTTTATATGGGTCCCCAATTCCAAGTAGGAGTTGCACCCAAGTCCCTCTACGAGTAGCGGTATGAGGCGTTCGTGAAATGTCTGTGCTCGGTTCATTTAGAAACCTTCTTCAATACCATTGCATAATGTGACGACTCATCTTCGACGAACCCATCTGGATATTTATTGTCGAAGAAAGCGCGTCTTTCTATATTCTTTTCGATGTGATGAAATATCGTAGGAATCCAAGAGCGCGACCATATTCCTATGTGCGGTGGTTCTGCAATTTGTTCGTTTGGGGTCGTAATGAACATTCGCCCACCGTCATATAGTTTGTCTAGTGCGGCGAGAAGGAATTTTATCTGTTGTTCGTATGGGACGTGTTCTATTGTTTCGATACAGAATATGTAATCGAAGCCGCCTTGGTCTAGATCCTCCGGGAACGACCCGTTGATAAATTCTGTGCCCGCTGTTTTGTTGTTCTTCGTAGCAAATGTGATTGCCTTCGGATCGCTGTCTATTCCAATAGCTCTGTCTCCGTAGCGGGCGAGCATAGAAGTGTTTTGACCGGCACCGCAACCTATATCAAGAATTCTTCCACGCTTATCTACGTGTTCTCTAACGAAGTTAAGATAGAAATCGTAATGGTCACATGCCCATCCAGCTTGTGCCTTTAATTCCTGGAGGAGCGTTGCGGGACGATGCCCGCCGATCCACGCGGGTCTATTGTCGCTTCCACCATAGATAACATCTAGCATTTCTGCCAATACGGAAGGATCGTTTATGATCGACCTTTTTTCTTCATCCAGTTTCATGGTTGTCTCATTTCCCCTTCCTGAACGTGATAAACCACGCTACCAAGACAGGTGATATGCTCGAATCCAGCTTCTTTGTAACGCCGGATCAGGTCTTTGTCTCCTGTAGTTCCTGGTGGATTTCCCTCTGGATAGCCCCCGATATCCATGAATTCCTGCCGATCTACCAGAATAGGCATGAATAGTCGGCCTTCTTCTATCCGACCATCCGATTTTATGGATTCTGCATATTCCCGGAATGAATCAGGACTAAATTGGTCTGGATTCGTCCCGAAATCACTGGCATATTCAGGTATGGCGGAAGGGATACGCCCGGATTCCACCAGAAGCGATGTAGGGACCGTTCTCCCGCTCCATAAGCCGGCCTTCAGGGCGTCTAACCAGTCATCGTGCGGCCACATATCGCTATTGAGCATACAAACAAGCTGCGTCGGAGCCTGTAGAACGCCTTCGTTCCACGCCCGGTAGACCCGGTTGATGTAAAACTCCGATGGGTCGTCGTTCCGGAAGTCGATGTCTACCCTGGGGTCGTCCGCAATGCCTGGTTCTGCGTCATTTGCCACCACCAGCCAACGATATTTCGTTTCCGTATGGGCTTTTTCTACCCCTTCCATCACGAAGTCCAACCATTTCAACGACTTGTAGACTAACGTGACTAGCGTAACCTCCGCTCCTGTCTCTACTCTAGGCATATATCGTCCATGAAGTCCTCTACTTTTACGCCTAGCACTCTAGCCATAGCGTAGACCGTGCTGGCCGTGGGTTCCTGTCCGTACATCTCGTAGGCAAGGATGGACTGGTGGCCTATGCGGTGCCCTATCTTGCGCGATAGGGTCATCCTGCTCATGCCGATTTTCTTGCGTGCGGCTAGTAGTTTCGCGCCGTTGAATAGTTGTCGCATATCTTCGTCAACATTAACACGTCATGGAAAACCATGTCAAGGACTATATACAATATGCGTATTACGATACGCGCATATTGACAAAACGAAAAAAGCATGTATATGTATCATCAGGAGTAGCCATGTCTAATCCGGTAATACCTAAAAAATCTGGTCGTCAGTGGACGATCAAAAACCTGAACCTGAACCTGGATGCCGCCCATGAGGGCAAGACCTGGCTGCTCCTGCCAGAAGGATTCCGTGCGCTGGAATGTGGCAGCACCTATCCCCTACCGTCTCAGGGCTCTCAGATACGTCAGGTTGCTGCTATCGTCATCCCGCCAGGAAAGGTAGATAGCGGAGTTAGATATATAAAACGGGCAATCCGCAGATACAAAGAGAAGGAATTAGGTAGGGTATCTGCGACAAACGACATTGCGTTTCGACGGCATGAGGTAGTCAGGCAGGAGCGCAAATTCACCAAGAAGATGAAGCAGATGGAGGTAGAGGCGCAGCAGGCGGTAAATGCCGTCCGGAAGGAAGCCGAGAAGGCTAGCGCCTCCCTGAAGGAACTATTCGCTCTTGGTCGGGACGGTCTGAAGAAGCAGATGGAGGCTTATCTTGCTAATGAGGAACTTCACGGCGAGAAGGTCAACCACGCCGCCTTCCGGGACTGTTACGGCAAGGTGGCGCAGACTGTCAAGAATCTAGGCATGCCGGAAGCCAAGCAGCAGGATTCCGCTAGAGAAGCCATCATGGAGCAAGCTGCGGAGCAGATCCGAGGCACACAGGAGGCCATCGGGTTAGCCCCTGGAACTGACGAGGAACAGTGACGGATCAGTCTATCTCTCCAAACGTCTTGCTGGAAGCAGCGGTCAATATCGAACGCGACCTATCGGTATTTACGGGTGCAGAGCTTATGGCTCGGTATTCCGCTTCCGAAGATATGCGGTTGGTATTCAGCCATATTGCAGGTAAACCCGTCGAAGAAATATCGGTCAGCCATAATCCGTTCTGGCACTATATCTTACAGACCTGGTATAAGCCGAAGGTTTACCGCTCCCTGCTCTATCCTCCAAGACACAGGGATGAAGTAGCCGATGCCGTTCTGAAGATGGCGCTAGGAGAACTGGACTCCTACGATGGTGTTCTCCACGAATATCCCCGCAGAGCGCTGAAGTCGTTCTTTATGAAGATGCAAGCCGATTGGCTTCCCAAGCGCCACAAGATCGTTGACGATATGGATATTACCATCCTCTATACCCACAATATCCATAAACGCGCTAAGAACGCGATGCAATCCGTCAAGAACATGAATCGGCGTAACATCTATATCAAGAAGCATTTCGGTGAAGGGTGCTTTACGGTTACTGGGAATAACGCTAATTTCGTCATCCCGATGGGCGAATGGGGAAATTCCGAGGAATGGGATTGGCCGTGTAGGTCGGATGACTACATGGTAGACCAGAAGAACATCACGGCAGAAGCGGCGCTAGGTAAGAAGGCCGGTGCAGGTTACAACTATAAATTGCTGGACGACTGGGAAGCGGAAGATTCCAGAGAATCAGATGCTATCCGTAGCGCCCTGGCAGACCAATACGACCAGCAGCGGCAACTGAACGCTCCACCGTTTACAAGGGAATGGGTTGGCGGAACGCCCTACCATCAGCAGAGTTTCTATAAGCCGATGGTAGAGGGTAAGCATGAAGATGGAACGAGTAGATACTATGTAATCAAGGTTCCTGTATTCGATTCCGCCGGCGAGAGTAACTTCCCGACGATTCCGCGCCTATCGAAAGAACAGATGGCGAAGGAGCGTGCAAACGAGATAAAGCGCCGAGGAACGGATAGGTTCTGGTATCTACAGTATATGCTCGACCCGTCCATGACGGGTGAAACTGCCATGTCGTTCGACTGGTTCCAGCCCCTCACTCCCTCCGAGATGAAAGAGAAGTTCAATAGTCTACCGAAGTTCCGGGCAGTGTTTATCGACCCTGCATGGAAGGGGGACGATAATCACCAAGAAGGTGCTGATGCTGCTATCGTTTGTATCGACATTTATTCCATCGCAGGGCAGATTGAGTGTGTGCTATTAGATGGCACAGCGAGTAACGATATGGAGTCCGACGAGGGGGCTGACGAGGCCCTCCGGATGATGCGCGTCTGGCACACCCATTACTATGTCATCGAGCAGCAAGCGGATAAGCCTATGGTGGGGCTGATGAAGCGCGTATGGAAAACCACCCCAAGGGCCGATAGGCCAAGCACCATGCCGCGTTTTATCGACCCGAAGAGAACCAGTAAGAAGGCCAAGAACGACCGTATCTCGATTCTCGCCGGACAGGCCAAGACCGGGAACTGGTATTACCTGACTACTCTGAACCGTGACTTCCTGGAGTTATTCAAGACTACGGCAAACGAATATCCGGCTTCGGTCAAGAGAGATACGCTTGATGCGATGGCTTATGCCCATTCTCCAGAAGTTCTCGGTAGGTGGGTTCCAATGGCCGTTCCTGCGGAAGATGAAATGGAGAGGGAGAGAGATCCAATCGTTTACGCCAAGAAGTATACAGGGCTTCCAGCAATCGTAATTCACTAGGAGGATTTATGGCAAAGAAGGCCACACCAGAAGAACACATGGAGAGGTTCCTAAAGGCCGGCGGCTCTCTTACCGAGAAACAGTGGAACAACATGAGTAAAAGAACCCGGCAGATGTATCTTGAGAACAAAGAGGTAAAGAAGCCAAATGCGGCGAAGGCTGCGGGAACTAGAAAGGCAGGAAACTCTGCTCTAAAAAAGGGCGATTACGAATAGAAAAGGAGAATGACATGGCAGCAATCGGTAGCGTAACT
>Ga0210082_1000260_pt1 | contig 10635 bp, 2 predicted proteins | sample White_ThreeSqA_D_2_FD_185592 | JGI IMG/M metagenome (GOLD analysis project Ga0210082, IMG submission 185592) | Wetland microbial communities from the San Francisco Bay, California, USA, that impact long-term carbon sequestration -... | ecosystem: Environmental > Aquatic > Marine > Wetlands ... | reverse complement strand
GGGTGTTTTTAAACCGCACCGATACCGAATTGACGGCAATGAAGGCCATATTGGATACGGGCATGGAAGTGACGGTCCAATTTAACCAGCAAATCACACGGATGAACCCGGCCATCGAACTCCCGGTGGTTGCCGCTCTAATGGGTGAGACAGCAGACCCCGCCGTCCTGGAGATCGACTTCGACCATTTCCCCGCCAATTATACCGAGGGCATCGTCGGCCAGATCGCTCAATACTTTATAAATGTCAGGAAACTATTTGCGGCTTATTTGTTTGAAAATCACACATCGCTACTTGAATATATCAACCTGGTGGAACCGGCATGGGAAGCAATGAACACGCCTGTTATCTATTTTAAAGTGGATTTGTATTTTTATATTCCCCTGGCCTATTTGCGGCTCTATACCATCACCGAATCGGAAGAAGAAAAAAAACAGTTCCTGGAAAAAGCGGGAAAAAGTATCGATACCGTCAAAGAATGGGCGGAACTGGGACCCGTGAATTTCCTGCACAAGTATTACCTCATGCAGGCGGAATTATACCGGGTGACGGGCAAACCCCATGAAGCCGGCGAATATTACGATATGGCCGTTGAAAAAGCCTTTGAAAATGAATATATTAATGAAGCCGCACTGGCAAATGAGCTGGCTGCGAAATTTTACCTGGAAATAAACCGGCCCAAATTGGTGTCCGTTTATTTACTGGAAGCACGCAATCTTTACCGTAAATGGGGAGCAGTGGCAAAGGTCAAGCAACTGGAAGAGAAATACCCGAAGTATTTAAGTTTGAGTATTTTCGGTATAGCGCAGCAGCGTACCGTTTCCATCTCCACCTCGTCGTCCACCGACTCCATCGGAGACCTTTTGGATATCAAGAGCATCGTTAAAGCCACCCAAACACTGTCCGGGGAAGTCCAGTTGAAAGGACTGATGGAAAAAATGATGCAAATACTCATTGAAAATGCCGGGGCAAATAAGTGTGTGTTAATCGAAAATACCGGCGAGTCGTTACTCATCCAGGCCGAGGGAAGCACATACGGTGTTTCCGGGGTTTTGCAGGGATTGCCCATGGAAGAATCGGACAATGTACCGCTGTCGGTCATCAACTATGTCGCCCGCAGCAAAGAGAGACTGGTATTTGATAATATATCGAAAGACCCCAATTATTCCGCGGACAGTTACATACAAAAAAATCAAACGAAATCCGTCGTATGTTTTCCTATTTTAAGCAAAGGGAAGTTGTCCGCCGTAATCTACCTGGAGAACTCCCTGGTGGAGGGCGCATTTACCCCGGAACGGCTGGAACTACTGAATATACTTTCCGCCCAAATTGCCATTTCCGTGGAAAACACGCATCTGTACGAACAGTTGGAAGAAAAGGTCAGACAGCGGACCATTGAACTGCAAAAAGCAAACGAAGCGCTTGGAACAAAGCACCGGGAACTCGAAGAAAGCCATAAGAAGATCAACGACAGCGTGAATTACGCAAGTAAAATACAACATGCCGTCTTACCTGCCCGGGAAACCTTTGAAAAGCTGTTTCCCCGGTATTTTATCCTTTACAGGCCCTGTTCCGTGGTCAGCGGCGATTTTTATTGGATAAAGGAGACCGGGAATAAGATCGTTGTGGTTGCCGCCGATTGTACCGGGCACGGTGTTCCCGGGGCACTGGTCAGTATGTTGGGAATGGCGTTTTTAAACGAGATCGTTCCTCATCTGGCCGCCCTGTCCCGTCTCACTGCCGCGAATATCCTCGATGAACTGCGCCACCAGGTGAAAATCGCACTGCAGCAAAAAGGAAAACTCAGCGAGCAAAAGGACGGCATGGATATTGCCCTGTGCATTATCGATCGCGTGGAAAAACAATTGCAATACGCCGGGGCCTATAACTCGCTTTACCTCATCAGGGGAAATCAATTGACCGAAGTAAAAGGGGACCGGATGCCCGTGGGTATTTATCGCAAGGAACGCCCCTTTACCCTTCATGAGATGCCCTTTCAAGGCGGTGAGATGATCTATCTTTTCACCGACGGATTCATTCATCAAAACAGTGCCGGGCATGAGACTTTCACGCGAAAACGATTTAAGGAGCTGCTCCTCGATATAAACCGGGAGCCCGTATCCAAACAGGAAGACGCATTGGTCGAGCGGTTCGATGAGTGGAAAGGCGCTCTCCCCCAACGCGACGACATCCTGGTCCTCGGCATCCGCCTACCGGGGGATTAAGGTAAAATCGGAGTTACTGAAATCGGCCGCATCGGTACCCTTTTCTTTTATCTTTACCCGGTACCCCGTACCCGCGGCGGCAGTGCCCCCGGAAAACTCTCCCACACTCCAGGAATAGGAGCCGGACGAGACATCGATATTGTTTGCAATAACACCGACATATACGTCATCCTTCCACAGCGTGAGCTTTAAATCCGCGGTCACGCCGGCGGCGTCCCAGGCAATCTCCCGGCTCGAACCGATGGACCAACTCTCACCGCCGTCGGGCGAAACGACACTCACCGAAGGAACGGCAATGGAAAACGACGAATCGCTAAAATCCGCGACGAGCGTGCTTTTTTCCTTTATTTTGATCATATAACCGGAACCCGCGGCCGCGGTTCCTCCACCGTAGTCTCCCACGGTCCAGGAATAAACGCCGGGTAAAAAATCGATATTATCGGCAATAATGCCGACGAACAAACCATTCTGCCACAAGGTTATCTTTACCGGGTTCGACAGGCTCACGGCATCCCAGGTAAAATCGTGGGTCCTCCCAATCCCCAGGCTCTCCCCACCGTTGGGAGATGTCACATCCAGGGAAGGAGGCGGGGCTATGGTAAACCCGGAATCGCTCACATCGGCAGCGGTTGTGCCTTTTTCCTTTATCTTGACGGCGTCCGCCGACGTCCAGGTATCCGGCCTCAACGCATTGGAATTAAGATCGAAAATGGCACCGGACCCCGCATACCAGCTCCCGTTCGGCTGTGGAAAGGCATGGTAAAGTTCGTAAAGGATACAATTATCGCGGTCGATGACAAGAACATGCCGGTCGCCGTCGCTGTTGCTGCCGCCCTCGATGGGCGCGTCCGGGGGAACCGGGTAGGGACCGGGATCGCTCTCATCGTCATAATCGAATGCAACGGTTACCATGGGCTGGCCGTTCCCAACGGTTACAAACGGGATACCGATGGGGCCGCCGTCCCATAACCCGGACCCGAAATCGGGGTGAAAAGCGGTATTCGGGCCGATGGTGTTTATGTAAAGGTTGGAATCGGCATGAACCGGTAATGTATCGATAGGCGTATTCCATATATTATCGGCGGGCAAAACAGGACAGCCGTCGATAACCGCGGCCCCGGCCGCCGACTCAAGCGTACTTTTTTTAGAGACGTCTTCTCCCCGGATAACCATACACACGACAAAAATCAAAATCGCAGCTATTTTCGTTCTCATTTTTTTCTCCGCTAAAGAAAATTCCATGCATATTCGGTGCCACTAAGCCACGATTTTTTGTTCCCCGTAAACAGGGCGCTATGCGCAAGTTTCCTCGATCTCCTGTAAAAATACTTTACGATATGTAAACCGGCATCCTTACCGGCGAGCCTTTTTCAACAGCTTCAGTACCTCTTCCAGGGGCAATGCCTCGACGGTGTGACCGTCCCTTCCCGTAACCGTGCTGGCCGCAAACAGGGAATTTAAGATCGCCTCCTCGGCGGCCTCGTTAACCGCTAAAAAAAGCGGCGACATCGAATCGTTCGGTAAGACCTTCATTTCCATCAAATTGCCGGGTTTATACGGGATTCGAAGACCTTCCGCCGTTGAAACCGCGATAACGTAATCGCCACTGCCGTTGGAAACAATGCCTCCGGTCGCGGCCAGCCCCAATATCGCCCGCTTTGCCAGGCGCCTGAGGTTTCGGCAATCCAGCGGCGCATCCGTCATCACAACGATCATACACGAACCGTCGGGTGAGGGTTCCAACCTGTCCTTTAAATAATACTTTCCCAACGCCACCCCCACGGGCACACCGGCAATCCGAAGGATACCACCGAAATTGGTCTGCACCAACACCCCCACGGTATAACCGCCCAGGCTTTCGGGCAGCACCCGCGAAGCCGTCCCGATACCACCCTTAAAACCGAAACAAACGGTACCGGTCCCCGCACCCACACACCCTTCCTCCACGACCCCCCCGGATGCGCGCCTGATCGCCTCCAATACGTGTGCCTTCGTAATATGCCGCCCCCGGATGTCGTTAAGCCAACCGTCATTGGTCTCCCCCACCACGGGATTGACCGAGCGGACATCGGCGTTTTCCTCGAAAGAAAAGGTAAAATCGATCAGTGCATCCGCCGCCGTGGGAACGCTTAAGGTATTGGTAAGAATGATCGGGGTCTCTATGTTTCCCAACTCTTCCACCTGGGTGGTGCCGGTCAGCTTCCCGAAACCGTTGGCCACAAAAACCGCGGCGGGGACTTTTTCCTGGAAAATGTTCCCCGAATGCGGAAGTACCGCCGTGACCCCCGTCCGGATATTATCGCCCTTGACAAGCGTAACATGCCCCACCCGGACACCCCCGACATCGGTAACGGCATTATTGGGTCCCGGCGGCAGGATACCGATCGTTATGCCGTAGTCCCGGACGCGCTTCCCCTCCGCCGGCAGGAACAGGGGATAAAAAAGCGCGGACATCACCCCAAATACCATGAATACATTGAGGATTCTTTTCATTCGTTTATTTCGGGAGTTTGCCGATATTGTCATTTTCTTTTCTCCAGGAATAGTAATGATTAAGTTTCAGGATAATAAATTTTGTCCTTAATGTCAACAGGCTTTTTTATCTCTTGTTTAAAACGCAAATTCCATGTAGTCCGCGGACCCGAAACGGTCTTTACCGACCTCCAGGCCCGAAGAGAGTGTAATATCGCTCAAACAAATATCTTCGTTCTCTATGACCGCCGCCAATACCTCCTTAAAGGAATATACAAATTGCTCAATGGTTTCACTCTTAAAAAGGTTTGTGCCGTACTCCATTGAAAACGTCACGGTCTCCCCGTTACAATTTCCGTATAATGCCAGGTCGAACCGTATTCTTCCTTTTTTATCGCCGCGGGAGTAAGGGTAAGACCTGAACGTTAAACCCGGTGTTTGGTACCGGGGATCGTTCCCGGAGGGTAATTCGGTGTTATTTAAAATATAGAAGAAATCGAACAGGGGGTTCCGTCCCTGCTCCCTGGGGACCGATGTTTTGGCCACCAGCTCATCAAAGGGACAATCCTGGTTTTCAAAGGCTTCCAATGCCCTTTTCTCGACACTCTCCAGGAATTGGGAAAAGGTCCGGTCACCGGCGGGCCGGTTGATCAGTACAATCATGTTTTGCAGCGAACCCACCATGTCCTGCAGGTCGGGATTCTTACGGCCCCCGACCCCCGAACCGATAACGACGGTCTCCCGGGAGCAAATTTTCGACAGCCATATATTGCAGACGGCCAGGAAAATCATATACAACGTTACTCCCCGGTCCGCGGCCATTTTTTTTAAGGCAAGCGTGTCCCCCGGACCGATCTCGAATTCCACGAAGTCCCCTTCGAACGACTGCACCTTGCCCCTGGGGTAATCGACGGGAAGGTCCGTCAAGGGGAAATCTTCATTCAAAATGTTTAACCAATACTCTTCCTGGCTTTTCAATTCCGCTCTTCCCCTTTCGCTGTTTTGCCACTCCGCGAAATCCTTGTACTGTATTTTCAGGGGTACGGGTTCCATTCCCCCATACACTTCCAGGAATTCCAAAATCAACAACCGTTGGGACAACCCGTCGGAAACAATATGATGGACATCGATGACCAGGAGGTGTTTTTCCTCCTTCAACCGCGCCGTTCCCACCCGCAGCAAGGGCGCCCGGGAAAGATCGAAGGGCCTTATAAACGTTTCGATCATTTCATCCGCGGAACCGGGACCGACACCGGGGACCGGGAGCGATTCGATCTCGAAGGGGACTTTCGAATGTATCCGCTGTACCACTTCACCGCCGATTTGGTGAAAGGATGTCCGAAATATTTCATGCCTCTTTACCAGTTTGCGAAATGTATCTCCGAATTTTTCCATATCCGCCTTGCCCTCGCAAATAACCGCCGCGGATATGTTGAAACTCGTGTTTTCCGGGTCCAATTGCTGTAAAACATAGTACCGCCTCTGGGGACTGGACAGGACGTAGAATTCCTTCTTTTCCACCGGTTCAATGGCGGTGAATTTGTCTTCTACGGCCCCTTTTATATACTCCGCCATTTCCCGGATACAACTCATGCGAAAGAATTCTTTGAGTGGGAACCTGACATTAAAGACCTTGTGGACCCTGGCGGTTAACACGGCGGCGTTTAAGGAATGTCCGCCCAACTCGAAGAAATTATCGTCGATACCGATGGGAATACCGGACGCATGGGACCTTTGGGGCATATTTAAAACCTCGGTCCATATTTCAGCCAGTTTTTTTTCGACGTCATCCCTGGGCGCGATGTATTCCTCCCGGGTTTTTATCACCGGGAGGGGTAATGCGTCCCGGTCCGTTTTACCGTGGGGGGTCATGGGTATTTTTTCGATCCGGGTGATATAAGGGGGGACCATATATGCGGGCAGCTTTTGGGACAAAGATTCCTTTAAGGCCTCCATATCCAACTCCTCCCCGGCGGCAACATAGGCGCAGAGGTATTTTTGGTTTCCCGGGTCCACCCTGGCGATCACCACGGCTTCCTTGATGCCGGGGAAGGCCAGGAGTCGATTTTCGATCTCTCCCAGTTCTACCCGATATCCCCTGATCTTGACCTGGTAATCAATCCTCCCGATAAATTCGATATCGCCATTTTCAAGCCACCGGGCCAGGTCCCCGGTTTTGTAAAAAATAGTGGGCTTATAGGATTTATAAGACCTGCAAAACCGCTCCGCGGTCAGTTCGGGGTTGTTTAAATAACCCCTGCCGACCCCCGCCCCGGAGATACACAGTTCCCCGGGGACTCTCAACGGAACCAGGTTTCCACCTTTATCCACTATCGCCGCCTTCATGTTGGAGAGGGGCGATCCAATGGGAACAATACGGTTTTCAGGCGGATGGGAACGGTATTCCGACATGGTGGCGCATATGGTGGTTTCCGTGGGACCGTACCCGTTTAAAATACGCATGCGGGGGTTCAATTCCAGGTATTCCTCCAGTACGCCGTCGCGGATGGGTTCTACCCCTACGAGCATTTTATTTAATTGCAATCCCGCCGCATCCGCTTTCAAGCGGGAGGCGACGACGGACAATAATCCGGGGGGTATATAGGCAAAGGTAATTCCCTTTTCCAGGATGGTTTTCGACAATTCATCCACGTCGAATTTCACGGTTTCGGGTAATAAAACAATAGTGGCACCAAAGGCCAGGGGTAAAAAAAATTCACAGACACTAACATCGAAAGACATTTCGGTCAGGCCCAGGCAATTGTCCACGGGGCCGAAATCCCCTCCAAACCTGGAATGCATGTGGTAGATAAAATTGATCAACTGCGAATGCTCGATCACCGAGCCTTTGGGTCTACCGGTGGAACCGGAGGTATAAATAACATAAGCCGCGTTTTTCGACGACCACCCGTCCGGCGAGTTGGAACAGCGGTCAACACCGGGATATGTATCCATGTCGTCCAAATTTACGGTTATCTTACCGATTTTTAATCGGTCCGCGTAACGACGGTGGGTCAATACGAGGGAAACGGCGGCATCCCGGATCATATACTCTCGCCGGGCTGCGGGTAGTTGGGGGACAATGGGCAGGTAAGCGCCGCCCGCTTTTAATACGGCCAGTATCGCCACCGGCATATCCACCACCCGCCCGGTCATGATTCCCACAACGGTATCGGCGCTTACGCCTTTTTCTCTCAATATCCCCGCCAACCGGTCGGAGCTTTTGTTTAATTGGGCATAGGTCATATTGGTCCTATAGGACACATTAAGGGCGACGGCGTCGGGTGTTCTTGCGGCTTGCTCCTCGAATAATAGGTGGATGGTTTTTCCTGAAGGGTAGGGACTGCCGGTATCGTTAAACTCGACCAATACCAGTCTTTTCTCTTCTTCGGTTATGATCTCTATCCCGGATATTTTTACGTCCCGTTTCCCCGGGACGAGGACCCGGGATATTATTTTTTTGAAATAATTAATAAACCGCTGGATGGTCTCCTCTTTGAAGAGTGACGTGCCGTATTCAAAGTTGCAGGAAAGGGCCCCTTCCCACTCGATGCATTCCAGGGTAAGGTCGAATTTCGACGTATCGCGCTCATACCGGTAAGGTTTCATTTTCAACCCGGAAACCTCGATTGCCGGGATATCCTGGTTTTGTAAGATGAACATGGTATCGAAGAGGGGGTTCCGTCCGGCATCCCTGTTGTCCAATACCTTTTCCACCAGCGTTTCATACTGGTAGTCCTGGTTGGAAAAGGCCTTTAATGTTTTTTCCTTTACCTCTATTAGAAATTCGTTAAAGGTTTTTTCCCCGGCAGGCTCATTTTTTAAGGCCAGGGTATTGACAAACATACCGATGATTCCCTCCAGGTCGGCATGACGGCGTCCCGCGGTGGGGGTTCCCACAACGATGGCTTCCCGGCCGCTTAATTTGCACAAAAGGATATAGTAAATGGAGAGCAATATCATGTACAATGTCATCCCCTGTTTCGATGCCAACGCTCTCAATTCCCGGGTATCCTTACCGTCTAACCGGAAACTTAAGGTGCGGCCCGCAAATGTCCGGACCGCAGGCCTCGGGTAATCGGTAGGCAAGTCCAATACGGGTATCTCCCCCGGGAGACCATACTCCCCTAACCAGAACGCTTCCTGCGCCCCGATCGCTTCCCCCCCCTTGCGACGCCTCTCCCACTCCGCGTAATCGCTGTACTGCAGCCGGAGTTCGGGCAATTCTTCTCCACCGAAAAGTGCGGCGAATTCATTTATGAGCACCCCGACGGACACCCCATCGGAAATGATGTGGTGCATGTCCACCACCAAAATGTATTTCTCTTCCCCGGCGTTTATCAACGCGACACGAAACAAGGGGGCCTGCGCGAGATCAAAGGGCTGAACGAAACGGTTAACGATCTCTTCGTACCCGTTCCCGCCATCGATATACCGAACATCAAACTCCACTTCATCATGCAGCCGCTGCACCGGTTCGTCCGCGGCTATTTCAAATGAGGTCCGAAGACTGCCGTGTCTCTTTATCAACCCGGCGAATGTCTTTTCCAACCGCGAGCCATCGACATAACCATCCAATTGTATGACCGCGGGGAGATTGTAACTTATACTTCCCGGTTCCACTTGCTGCATGACATACAACCGGCGCTGGGCCGATGTGGCCGGGTAGTATTCTTTTTTCTCCGCCTTTTCCACGGCGACATACCTGGTTTCAACCGACCCGCTTATGTGTTTTGCAATCCCCCGTATAGTCCGGCGATTAAATATATCTTCAAGCGATATTTCTACGTTAAATTGCTTTTTGACCAGGGATACCAGGATGATTGCTTTCAACGAATTCCCCCCAAGATCGAAAAAGCCGTTGTCTATCCCAATTTTTTCAGCATCCACCGCCAGGACCTCTTCCCACAGGGCGACCAATCCCTTCTCCATGGGATTACTCGGCGGTATATAATCGACCGCTGCACCGGTTTCAATTTCAGGGAGCGCTTTCCGGTCGATCTTCCCGCTGGGCGTAAGGGGAAACTGCTTCAGTTGTCGAAAAAACCACGGGATCATATAGTCGGGGAGTTTTTCTGCCAGGTATTCCCGCAGCGCGGGTGCGTCCAGGGTCTTTGGGGAAACGATATAACCGCAAAGGTAGCTGTTGCCGTTCTCATCCGTCTTCTGTACCACAACGGCATTATCGATATCCTCATGCGCCAGCAGTTTACTCTCGATCTCCCCCAATTCAATCCTGAAACCCCTTACTTTGACCTGTTGATCGATACGGCCCAGGAATTCGACGTTACCGTCCGGGAGCCACCGGACCAGGTCGCCGGTACGGTAGTAAGGGGTAGGTAAAGAGGGTGCCGCGCCGCGGCTGAACCGCTCCGCGGTCAATTCGGGATTGTTTAAATAGCCCCGGGTCACACCGGCACCGGACACGCACAATTCTCCCGGCACTCCAGGGGGAAGTAATTGACCGCCGCGGTCAAGGACATAAACGCTGTAATTGGATATCGGTTTACCTATGGGGATGACTTCCGCCCCGTCCACACTACCCACGCACCTGTAATAGGTTACACAAACCGTGGTTTCGGTAGGACCATATGTATTATACACGACACCGGTCTTTAACAGGTCGTCGATGTACCCCGGTTTTAATACATCCCCGCCGCTGATAAAATACCGGACACTTGCCAGATAGGAGGGGTCCAGTTTATTAAATTCATTCAACAGCAGCGGACTGCAGTCGATGACGGTTACCCCCCGGTCCCGGATAAAAGCGGCGGTCTCATACATATCCGTCATTTTTCCCGACGGGGGAACGGCTATTTTCCCGCCCGTGACCAACAGGGGAAACACTTCCTCCACAAATGCATCGAAAACAAACGCCGTCAGTTGAACCACGATATCCGAAGGGGTGAGTTTAAATTCCCGTAAAAAGGCAAACAAA
>Ga0210082_1000259_pt1 | contig 10652 bp, 9 predicted proteins | sample White_ThreeSqA_D_2_FD_185592 | JGI IMG/M metagenome (GOLD analysis project Ga0210082, IMG submission 185592) | Wetland microbial communities from the San Francisco Bay, California, USA, that impact long-term carbon sequestration -... | ecosystem: Environmental > Aquatic > Marine > Wetlands ... | reverse complement strand
TCTATTGAATTATTTTTTTGTATGGCTTATAATTCCTTTCTGACACGTTGGTGTGCAGAAGGCCATTATGAAACGATTGTATAAATTTTTACATTTTGTGTTCAAAGTGTTCATCCCGAGAGAGAGAAAAACAGCGATCAAAATCGGACTGGGGAAAAAGATCAGGATGTGGACAAAAGGGTTCTACAGCAATAAGTATATATTCTACGGCCTCGACCGTAACAACCCGGAAGACTATTTATCCGACTATGACCGCGCCGCCAAAACCTACCACATCAACGGGTATTACAAGGTCATGCTGGACGATAAAATTTATTTTACCCTTCTAATGCAAAAACTGGGGGACTTCGTCCCCGATGTGTATGCCCTGATCACGAAAAAACACGTCCACTTCTTCGACAGGACCAAAGAACACCGCGCCGGTCTCACGGGTATCGTCGATCTTTTCCGGGAAAAAGGAAGGGTTGTGCTCAAACCCTTTAAAGGCGGCGGCGGTCAGGGTATCCTGGTGGCCGGGGCCGAAAAAACAACACTCACATTAAACGGCAAAGATATCGCGGAAGAGCAGCTATTATCCACCATAAAGGGATTAAACGCCGATTACCTTGCCGGTGAATTCATCTACCAGCACGACTATGCATCCCGGATATTTCCCCATTCGTCAAACACCATTCGCGCCGTTACCATGTGGGACGAAAACGCGGACGCGCCCTTTTTAGCCGTCGCCACCCACCGGTTCGGATGCGCGGCCACGGTCCCCACGGATAATATGTCCCAGGGCGGCGTCAACGCAAACATCGATATCCAAACCGGGGAACTGAAAAAACTGGCCGTCCTGACGGACAAAGGCCTTGTTTTCCGGGAAGATCACCCGGAAACGGGAGAAAAAGTCACCGGCCTCTTTGTCCCCCATTGGGAAACCGTCAGGGAGGGGATTTTAAAGCTCGCAAAGGAATTGAAATTTATTCCCTATATCGGGTGGGATGTGATGGTCACGGAAAACGCATTTAAAATAATCGAAGGGAACTCTTACCCGGACATGGAACTCCACCAGAGGCACGGCGTGATCCTCGATGATCCGAAAATCAGGGATTTTTATCGACGTTGGGGTGTTATAAAAGGCTAGAAGAGGCCGGCGCAGGAGCGCAGGATGACACCGAAAAAAATCTTAATAATCATCCACGGGTCGTTATTTCCGACAGTAATGATGAGCCAGGTACGGATATTGAACCTGGTCAAAGGTCTGTCCGGGGACCATACCGTGGATGTAGCCAGTGTTTGCCGCGATTCCCGGGAAGAGGAATTATCCCGGACGCATTTAAAGGGGATGTGTAATAGATTTTTCCCTTTGAAGCCCATCAACCCCAGGAATGCCCTGTTCGTCCGGAAATACTACGGTCTGAAACATCTCCTGCTTAATCTTTTGTTCGGGATTCACAAGATATATGCCACCAATTCAAACAAAAAAATAATAAACAGGATACTCGATGTGGTTGAAGCCGGCGGATATGACATTGTCCATGTGGAATATTGGTATATGGCCGAAGTACTGGGAAAGATCGAGCCAAATGTATTTAAAACCATCGATTCCCACGGACTGGTGGAAGAAATTGTCGAATTCAGGACCAATATGAAGGCGATGTCTTTCTTTAAAAAAAGGGAATTGGAAAAAAGCAAGAAACTACAGGAGAGGGTTTTCGGGTATGCGGACTTTGTTATATCGATCTCGGAGAAGGGTAAGCGGATGATTTCGGACTTATCGCTGCACGATAATTGCATGGTGGTACCCATTGCCATGGATATCGATTTTTTTAAAGATTTCCCCGGCGTCCGCGAGGACAAAACCATCCTGTTTTACGGCGGTATGGGTTCCGCCCAGAATATCACCGCTTTCACACGGTTGTGGGACCATATATTTCCCCTGGTAAAGAAAAAAATCCCCGGGGTAAGATTGTTAGTCGTGGGTTCCCATCCCCCGCCGTTTATTAAAAACCTGCACAACGGCGAAGATGTGATCGTCACCGGTTACGTCGAGGATGTCAGAGAATACATTTCCCGGGCGAAGATAAAGATACTTCCCATGGAGATGGCCGTCGGGTTCCGGGGGCGTTCCATCGAAGTCATGGCCATGGGAATACCCATCGTCGGTACGCATAATGCCCTGGATTGTTTGGAGATGGACAATGAATTGACCGAACTGGTAACCGATGATAATTTACGTATGGCCGAGTTGGCGGTTCGATTGTTAACGGACGCGGAATTTTATGAGAAAATGAGTGCCCGTGCCGTGGATTTCGTAAGTAAGACGTATTCGGACAAAGTGGTTTACAAGAAACTCTCGGACTATTATCTCTCCTTACCTTCGGTCCCCTGAATTCCAGATCATTTAATAAAGAGAAACGGAACGCGGAATCGGGACAGGCCACTTTCCAGCCATTTTCCCGTTCTTGACGTTGATAAAGTACTGATTAATAATATTGAAAATGATAGATGAGTATAATGAAGATAATCCAGAGGACGGCGGCCACACGCAAAACGATCCTGATCAAACGGCCTATATTCAGCTTACGGCTCAGGGTATTGGCAGGTCCCGGTTGATGTACGGTTTTTCCAATATCCGGGTCTTTCCATTTTTGAAGCCCACAGTGGCCACATACCCTGTTCGGTAAGTTTAAATCCCGGAGATTTCTGCTCTCAAAGCGCTGTGAACATCGAGGACACTTAAAATGACTCAGTTCAGACATAAGGTATACACCTATTAAAAAAAACACGATCATTAAGGCCGGTATGAGAAATTCCAGGCTTGTAAAATCAAACTTTTGAATAAGCATGGCGGGTACTCCAATTACAGGAAGAAATGCAATAGCAAAGAGAGTAAGCAGGATATGTATTACTTTATAATGGAACCAGGCTGATTGTGGTGAAATACCAGGGGGATACGAAATTTTATCCACCAGTTTTTTTTCAATCTTAATAAGAAAATTTTTTATTTTTGATATCGTTATGAATCCCATAAAATACTCCGTTAGCCTAATTGCACGTGATAGTATATTCGCAATTGAAAGTCCCTCCCGGGTTTAAGACCAGGATTCCTTCCTTTTCCGTGATATCGCCCTCGAAGCCCACCGCGTCATCCACCCCGAACCAGGGCTCGGTGCAAACATACCGCGCCCCTTTACCCTTCGACCATATCCCCAGGTGAGTAAAGCCCGGGAAACCCACGGTTACCGATTTCGTCCCTTTATCGCTCTTAAGCGTGACCGAATCCGAGGCAAGTCCTTTAAATATAAGTGCATCCCGGTCGAACAGTTCGTCTGTCATCCGTATGGTGTTTTCGTTATCCAGGAACGGTTCTTTGCCCGCGACACCGCCGTTTTCGATGTACCAGCGATCGGCAATCTCATTTTTATTAAATTGCAGGTAATAATCCTTAAACTCGAGGTTTTCTTCAAAGGGGCAGGCAAAAGCCGGGTGACCGCCGATTGAAAAATACATATCTCCCCGGTTTTCATTTCGGACCCTGTAACCCACGGTCACACAGTTTCCGTTCAGACGGTATTCCACCGTCAGTGTAAATCGATAGGGATACATTTCCCGTGTTTTTTCGCTGTCCTGTAGTTGGAAGGACAAAACACCGGGACCTTCCGTTATCGTGTCGAACAGCGCATCCATGACAAATCCGTGCAGCGGCATTTTATATTCCTTCCCGTCTATGCGGCAGCGGCCCCGGCGCGATCTGCCGATGACGGGAAACAACAGCGGCGAATGTCTGCTCCAGACCGCCGGGTCCGCCTGCCACATGTATTCCGTACCGCCGGCCCGGGAGCGGATACCGCACAACTCCGCGCCCACCGGTTTAACCCTGATCTTTAGCATGTCGTTTTCAATTTCCCGTATATCGTCCATTCCGATTTGCCTCCATCTACTATTTTACAATTTTTCGTCGTTTAATGCAAAGGCATGAATAATTTGAGCCGGGTTGGGCGTATTCCCACCGATAATCTCCTCTAGAGAAGAATGGCGGGTGTCCCGAATCCCGCAAGCTGCCCGGCCAAAATGAGATTGCCGTAGATCAGGCACAAGAAGAGTTGACAATTTTATATTTTTCTGCTATTTTTTCCCTGCAATGGAAAAATCAGGTAACGATAAAACGGCAAGGGATTGGTTACACTTGCAAGAGCTTTTATTTGATTTCTATGACAGCGATCTGGATAGACATCGATCGCCATTTGTCTACAGGGGATTATCAAACAAAGATTATGAACTAAAAACAAGTCTTTACAGGCTCCAAAACAATCCGAAAGATCTTGAGGGGCACCTTTTAAGAAATTTTAAGAAGTATGCGCCGCAAGATTCCGTCTCTGAAAATAACGACTGGAACTGGCTGGCGGTTGCGCAGCATCACGGGTTACCCACACGGCTGTTGGATTGGACATTTTCCCCCTATGTTGCGCTCCACTTTATGAGCGAGGAATTGGATAAATACGATGAGGACGGCGTTATCTGGTGTGTCGATTTTTTTGAGACAAGGAAATTGCTGCCGAAGAAATTTAAAGACTCCCTGGATTTAAAAAGTCACAAAGCATTTTCAGTCGATCTTTTAAACACCATTTGTCCCGACGTGGGAAAGGACCTGGAAAAATTCGAGAATCAACATGGAGAAGAATTTTTACTCTTTTTTGAACCCCCTTCCATGGACGAAAGAATCGTCAATCAATTCGCACTATTCTCCGTAATGTCCAACCCAAATACAATCGTCGATGAATGGCTGGCCAGTCATCCCCATCTTTTCCATCGAATAATCATCCCGTCGAAATTAAAATGGGAAGTAAGGGACAAACTGGACGGGGCAAACATAACGGAACGCGTCATATACCCCGGTCTCGACGGTTTGTGCTCCTGGCTGAAAAGATGGTACAGCAAAAAATAAATTTTCTCCCTTGACTTCATTTCCTTAAAATATGATAATTAGACTCACACTTTATATCGTTAAAAAAAGACAGGACTAGGAGGCAACATATGAGCGATAAGAAACAAAATTCCACGGATCAAAAGGTATATCAGCCATCCGAAGAGGTTATCGAAAATGCACGGGTAAAGGAATATGACACCCTGTACCGGCAATCCGTCGAAGACAGGGAGGGATTCTGGGCCAAAGAAGCCGAACAATTGGAATGGTACAAAAAATGGGATACCGTCCTCGATGATAGCAATCCGCCCTTTTATAAATGGTTCACCGGTGGGAAGACCAATATAATCCATAATGCCGTCGATCGTCATTTGAAAACCTGGCGGCGCAATAAATTGGCAATCATATGGGAAGGGGAACCCGGGGATGTACGTACATTCTCATATTTTGCCCTGGACCGGGAGGTAACCAAATTTGCCAATATATTAAAGAGCATGGGGGTCCGAAAAGGTGAGATCGTTACCATCTACATGCCCCAGATCCCCGAGCTGGTAATCGCCATGCTGGCCGTCGCCAAGATCGGCGCGGCACACAGCGTGGTTTACGGCGGTTTCAGTTACGAAGCCCTGGCCGAACGTATCGAAGATGCCCACAGCCGCGTCCTGGTCACCGCCGACGGCGGATTCAGAAGGGGTAAGACCGTTAACCTGAAATCCATCGCCGACGAAGCCATGAAACGAGCCGGGACCGTGGAAGTATGTATCACCGTTCGCCGCACCGGGGAAGAGGTTTACATGGAAAACGACAGGGATTTCTGGTACCACGATCTTTTAAGTCTCCCCATTTCCAATTACGGCGAGGCTTGTAAAACCGAGGTGATGGATGCGGAAGATATGCTCTTTATCCTTTATACTTCCGGCACCACCGGCCGGCCCAAGGGTGTGGTTCATACCCACGGGGGGTACAGCGTTTATACCTCCGCCACCCACCGGATGGTTTTCGATATCAAAGAGGAAGACCGCTGGTGGTGTGCCGCCGATCCCGGCTGGATTACCGGGCACAGTTACATCGTATACGCACCCCTGATCAACGGTGCCACCATCATGCTCTACGAAGGCGCCCCCAACCACCCCTACCCCAACCGCTGGTGGCGGATCGTCGAAAGATACGGAATTACCATACTATATACATCTCCCACCGCCATCCGCGGCCTGATGCGGTTCGGCGAATCCTGGGTCAACCGTCACGATCTCAGTACCCTTCGTTTACTGGGCTCGGTAGGGGAACCCATCAATCCCGAAGCGTGGCGGTGGTATTACAACGTCGTCGGCAAAGGGCGCTGCCCCATTATCGATACGTGGTGGCAGACGGAAACCGGCGGTTTCATGATCACCCCCCTTCCCATTACACCCCTTAAACCCGGTTCCGCCACAAAACCCTTTTTCGGCAATGAAATGGCCGTAGTAAAAGATGACGGCACCGAAGTCGCCCCCGGTGAATCGGGCAAACTGGTCATAAAATCACCCTGGCCCGGTATGGCACGTACCATTCATAAGGACCCCGAACGTTTCATCGAAACCTACTGGAAAGATTTTGAATTACAGGGGTGGTACAAAACCGGGGACTCCGCCAGGATAGATGAAGACGGTTATTTCTGGATCATCGGCCGTATCGACGATGTCATTAAAGTCAGCGGTTACCGGTTGGGCACCGCCGAGGTCGAAAGCGCCCTGGTCAGTCATCCGAAGGTATCGGAAGCCGCCGCCATCGGTTTGCCCCACGAGTTAAAAGGAAATGCCATCCATGTGTTTGTTATCCTTCGCAGCGGTGTGACCGGGAGTAAAGAGTTGGAGGATGAATTGAAAAAACATGTGGCCAATGAGATCGGGAAAATCGCGCAGCCGGAACAGATCATTTTTTCCGAGGCGCTTCCCAAGACACGCAGTGGGAAGATCATGCGGCGGGTGCTTAAAGCCCGTGCCCTGGGTGAAGATGAAGGGGACCTGACCACGTTGGAAGGATAACCCCGCGGCGCCGCGGCGCGAAGGCCACAAAAAAAATGTTGAAATTTGCACCGGATTATGCTATTGTCACCCAATGAAATAAATAGTATAATAGCCCAATGGAAACCGATAAAAAAACCGATACCGAAGCCGACGGCAGCGGTGGGCATACCCGTGAGGTCAGGCGTATTACGTGGATTGGCCTTTTCGTCAATGTGCTCCTGTCGGCGGTGAAATTCCTGGTCGGTTACCTGGGGTTCAGCCAGGCCGTAATTGCCGATGCCGTTCACAGTTTATCCGATTCGGCCACCGATGTCGCCGTTATTTTCGGTGTGAAATTCTGGTCGGCTCCCCCCGATGACAATCATCCCTATGGCCACAGGCGCATCGAATCACTGGTAACCACCGCCATCGGTTTGGCCCTCGTGACCGTGGCACTGGGCATTGTTTTTAAAGCCCTTCTCGCCATGCGTGAAACCCACATCGTACAATCCGGCTGGATAGCCATAATCGGTCCCGCCATCTCCATCCTCCTGAAAGAAACATTGTTCCGATGGACCATTAAGGTCGGCCGGGGTGTCAAATCTTCCGCCGTGATCGCCAATGCCTGGCATCACCGGTCCGATGCCTTCAGTTCCGTCCCGGCGTTAATTGCGGTCGGGGCTTCCGTTATTAATCCCCAATGGGCCTTTGTCGATCATGTGGGGGCGTTGGTGGTATCGCTCTTTATCCTGAAAGTCGCCTGGGACATTATACGGCCGTCTTTAATGGAGCTTACCGACGGCGGCGCCTCGGAGAGCGACCGGGAAGAAATCGAAAAAATCGCCTCCGTCGTCGACGGTGTGGAAGAGGTCCATGCCATACGCACCCGGAAAATCGGACCCAGCATCTATGTGGACCTCCATGTCCTGGTAGACCCTGAAATGTCCGTGCGGAGGGGCCATGATATCTCGGAGGAAGTGGTGCGGGTACTTATTGAAACCGGTCCGGATATCCTCGATGTCGTCGTCCACCTCGAACCCTACGAGGGGGGGGGCGGCGCCCCCGGCCTATAAAAGCGGCGCCCCCGGCCTATAAAGGGGGGGCGACGACTTTGTAATTTGGAATTTGGAATTTGGAATTTCCAGGCAAGCCCCGCTTGCCTGGTTTAAGGAGTATAAAATGAATTTAAACATGTTAACCGACACTCCCCCCTGGGAGTGGCCTGATGACGCGGATGAGATCATATCAAAGGTATTGCTTGACAAGAAAGCTCCCGCGGCCGATCGTAAACGGGCGGCGGAGCTTGCCGGGGACCCCGTGGTCATGGATAATGATATGGCACCCCGTTTGTTGTCTATAGTCAAGGACACCGGTGAGTCCGACGAACTGCGCAGCACAGCGGCGGTTTCTTTCGGCGCCGGCCTTGAATATGCGGATATAATGGATTTTGATGATTACGGAGACGAAAGCGAAATCATCTCCGAAGACGTATTTAATGAAATCCAGGAGACCTTTCGCGTCCTTTATTACGATGCAGGAACTCCCAAGATCGTGCGGCGGCGGATATTGGAAGGCTCTGTGCGTGGCCCCCAGGACTGGCACAGGGAAGCGATCCGCGAAGCGTATACCTCCGATGATACCGAGTGGCGCATTACCGCCGTTTTCTGCATGGGATACATCAAAGGATTTGAAAACGAGATATTGGAGTCCCTTAAAAGTGACGATTCCGAGATTTCTTACGAGGCGGTCCAGGCCGCCGGGAATTGGGGGATTAAAGAGGCCTGGCCGTATATCCGGGAACTTCTCTTAACGGAGGATATCGATAAGTGGTTACTGATCGCCGCCATCGAAGCCGCCGCCACCGTCAACCCGGAAGAATCCGTAGAAATTTTGATGGATTTCCAGGATTACGAGGATGAAGACATCGCGGATGCCGCCGAAGATGCGTTGACTACCGCGGGAATGGCATCCGACGATTTTGACGACGATTACGACGACGATTATGATGATGATTACGATGACGACGATGACGATGATGACTACGATGACGACGATGACGATGACGACGACGATGATGATGACAAGTTTTAGTTAAAAAAACCGGATCCGCGAAACACGCAAAAAGACGCGAATGTGAGTTTACGAAACCCGCGAGTCCGCGAACTCGCGAACCCGCGAACCCGCGTTCTTCATGTTTCTCCGGTAAAAAGATAAGGAGGCTTTTATGGATGTTATTGGAAAAAATGCGGCATTGATCGTCATGGATGTCCAGGAGGCGTCGGCGGCCCCTTCCGATGGGGAATTGAACAATCCCGGGGCCGAGCAAAATATCGCGGCGTTGATCCGCCGGTGGCGGCGGGATGGATTACCCCTTTTTTTTGTTAAATATCTTTCACCACGGGAGGCATCGCCGTTTCACAAGGATGCACCCGGGAGCAAGCTGAGGGAGTCCTGTACGTCGCTGCCGGGTGAACCCGTCGTTATAAAACATTTTGAGAGTGCGTTCATGAAGACCGATCTCGAGGAGCGTCTTCGTGCGGCGGGATTAAATACACTTATTTTAACCGGTTTTTACACCGACCAATGTGTCGCCGTCTCGGCGAAAGTTGCCAACAATTTGGGTTTCGAGGTGGTGGTGGTCTCCGACGGGACCGCGACCACCGGTTGTCCCGGTTATAATAATACATTTTACCGGGGTGAGGATATTCATCAATTAACATTGGGAAGCCTGAAACGGGACGGGATCACCATCGCCGAGAGTGCCGCATTAATATCTTAATATAATGTAGAGGATTATGTGCGGTATAGCCGGGATTTTTAATCGAAAAAGCAAACGCATTGTCGAAGCCCCTGTTCTTCATAACATGGTCAACTCCCTGTTTCACCGGGGACCGGATGAAGACGGCTTTTACATAAAAGACAACTTCGGCCTGGGGCAGCGAAGGTTGAGCATCATCGACCTGTCCACCGGCACCCAGCCTATTTTCAACGAAAAAAAAGACATATGTGTCGTTTTTAACGGTGAAATATACAACTATATCGAGCTTCGAGACGAGCTGGAAAAAAAAGGACACCGCTTCTACACCTCCGGCGATACCGAAGTGATCGTTCACCTGTACGAAGAGTATGGAACCGATTTCCCGCGGTTTCTAAACGGTCAATTTGCCATTGCCCTTTGGGATGAGAAAAACAATAAACTCTTACTGGCCAGGGACCGGGTGGGTATCCGGCCGCTTTTCTATTCTATCCTCGATGACGGCACCTTCCTTTTCGGCTCTGAAATGAAAGCCCTCTTTTGTCATCCCGGGATAACCCCCGGGATCGATCCCACCGGCCTGGGTCAGGTATTTACCCTGTGGGTGAACGTCCCCCCCAGGACCGTTTTTAAAAATATCAACGAGCTTCCCCCCGGGCATTTTATGACAATCACACCCGGGAGCGTTGAAACCGGGAGTTATTGGAAATTCCGGTACCCCGGTGAAAAGGAGTATGAAGACCGGCCGTTGGCGTATTATACCGGCCATTTAAAAGAGTTGATCCATGAGGCCGTAACCCTTCGGTTAAGGGCGGATGTCCCCGTGGCCGCTTATTTAAGCGGCGGCATCGATTCGTCTATTATCACCGCTTTGATCAAAAAATACCATAATAACGATTTGATCACCTTTTCCGTTGCCTTCGACGATGCCGCTTACGATGAGCGGTCCTACCAGGAAGAGATGGTCCGGTTCCTCCATACCGACCACCGGATGGTGGAAGCC
>Ga0210082_1000258_pt1 | contig 10695 bp, 8 predicted proteins | sample White_ThreeSqA_D_2_FD_185592 | JGI IMG/M metagenome (GOLD analysis project Ga0210082, IMG submission 185592) | Wetland microbial communities from the San Francisco Bay, California, USA, that impact long-term carbon sequestration -... | ecosystem: Environmental > Aquatic > Marine > Wetlands ... | reverse complement strand
TTTACCCCGGGAGAAGGATTGTGGAACAGTTTCAAGCGGAACCGGTGGACGTATTGGAAGGTCCGGGCGTTGAACACCTTTGGCGAGGTGGTTGCGGAAAGCGATATTCAAGACATCAAGGTGGTCATTGCCACGGCGAAGATCAGTATTAACCGGGTGACGGACCTGGAGGGTCATGAGATCGAGGTTGACCGGGGTAATATCCGGACCCGGGCGAACGACCTGTTGGTTTACGGGAGTGTGGAGTACCTGGGAGATTCCGAGTACCTGGTACTGCGGGTATATTCGGACCGGGAGTTATGCGACCAGTTATTGTTCCGGGATGTGAAGAAGGGTGAGACGCGGTCTTTCGAGACATCGATCCCGCACCGGAAGGGTGAGTCGCGTATTTATTTCCAAGTATTGAAAACCTCTTCCCCGTCGGTCCTTATAGGAATCCAAAGCCTTGTGTTGAAAAAATAAAAAAAGGAGCCCACAGAACACACAGAATACACAGAAAAAAAGCAAAAAGATTTCAATTCCTTTCCGTGTATCCTGTGTGTTCGCCGTAACGTGGGCCCTTATAAATAATGGAGGTTTTATGAGGAAGATATTTCTAGTGATTGCCGTCGTTATGGCGGTTACGGCGTGGAGTTTTGTGGCCGCGGACATTCATCTCAAGATCACTTACCATGGCGATTCCTATTATTACGGCGGGACGAATACGCCGGCGGTGGATGAGAGCCGCGAGCAATGGATCGGCGAGAAGAAGCTGGCCGTGGTCTCCGGGGACCGGGTGACCGTGGTGGACCTGGAGAAGAACCGACTGTTGTTTATCAATCACGCATTTAAAATATATGCCGAAACTGAGCTGCCGCTGGATTTCAAAAACATCGTAGACGAGCAGTTTGCCGCGCGGCTTGCGAGTTACCCGTGGAAGGGTATTGTCAAGGCCACCGATGAGACCAAAAAGATCGGAGACTGGAATTGTAAAGCGTACGTGATGGAGAACTGGATCGATACTCCCGAGGGCAAGTACAATGAGCGGGAGGTAAAACTTTGGGTAACCCGGGATTTTCCCCCGCCTTTCGATGTGAATGTGTTTGCCCGATTGAACGGCCATTACATGAAATTCGGAAACTATCATGACGATCTTATTACCGCGTTAAAGGGTGTACCGGGTTACCCGGTGTTGTTGGAGAACACCAATTTCGGTAAAGGGTTTAGTTGGAAAGCCAGGACGGAAGTGGCTTCGATTTCCGAGGAGAAAGCGCCCCCGGGAATTTATTCCATACCCGCGGGTTACCAAAAAAAGGAAAAACTCAATCCCGCGGATTTACAGGGTTAGGGAGGTATCCATGAGTAAGCAGAATGTTAATAACGGGCGGCGCAATTTTATAAAAAAGGGGCTTGGCGGTCTTGCGGGTGCCGCGGTGCTTCCGTCCATATTGAAAGGGAATTCTCCCGATGAGCCGGAGAAGAAGAAAAAGGGGAAGATCATTTACCGTACGTTGGGGCGTACCGGTTTCAAGCTTCCCATCGTCAGCATGGGGGTAATGAACGCGGACAACCTCAACCTGGTAAAAGCGGCGTTGGAAAGCGGTATCGTTCACCTGGACACGGCGCACGCTTACCAGCGCGGCCGCAACGAGGAGATGATCGGCAAGGTGGTAAAAGACATCCCGAGGGACTCCTTTGTGCTTGCCACCAAGGTGCCGGGCGATCATGCGGACCGGAAGACGGGATTATTCACCGAACAGACCACGGCCAAATCCTTTATCGAGAAATTCGAGATCAGCCTGAAGCGGTTGGGTTTGGAGTACGTGGACATTCTTTATTTGCACAGCGTGGTGAAGCGTGAGGCCGTTTTGTTCGAGCCGCTGTTGACGGCCATGCAGGCCCTTAAGAAAGAGGGCAAGACCCGGTTTATCGGGGTATCCACGCACCGGAACGAGCCCGAGGTGCTGCGGGCGGCGGTAGAGAGTAAGGTTCACGATGTGGTGTTGACGGCTTACAATTTCAGCCAGCCGCACGTCGAGGAGATGAACAGCGCCATCGAGTATGCGGCCAAAGCGGGTCTGGGTATTGTGGCGATGAAGACGCAGGCCGGTGTTTACTGGGACAAAGAAAAGCTCCATCCCATTAATATGAAAGCGGCGTTAAAGTGGGCGCTTCGGAATGAGAACATTCACACCGCCATCCCCGGTTTCACGACCTTCGATCAATTGGACCTTGATCTTTCGGTGATGGAGGATTTGACCTTAACGCCGGAGGAAAAGACGGACCTTCGTTTGGACAAGAAAGCGGTTTTGCCCGGTCTTTATTGCACGCAGTGCGGCACGTGTCTTCCCTCGTGTCGTGAGGGGTTGGACATCCCGGCGTTGATGCGGAGTTACATGTATGCATACGGTTACCAAAACTTTTCCCGGGCGGCGGACACCTTGCGTACCGTGGAATTGCCGGATCAGCCTTGTGGGTCGTGTGGGGTGTGCAGTGTTAAGTGTGCCGTGGGTTTCGATGTCAAAGGCAAGGTAACCGACATTGCGCGTCTCCGCCGTGTGCCGGAGGAATTCCTGGTTTAGCGTTTAGCCGCGAAGGCACGCGAAGAGACGCGAAGAATTAGTCAAAAGCTTTTGGAAGTCCGAAACGGCGAAACCTTTTCTCGAAAAGGTTTTTGGCCGCCGGAGGCTTATAATTCCATAACAGCCGAGCGACTATTTTGACTAACCTTTACAAAATAGTCGCGACCATATTGACAAAGTTGTTAAAATAGTATAGTATAACTCCATGTTTTTTGATAGAGAAATCATTGAAAAAATCATCCCGGAACTGTCTACACCTGACATCGTAATCCTATTGGGAAGCAGGCAGGTAGGTAAAACCACTATACTGAAAATGCTCTGCGAACGTTTTCAAAAGGAAAACAAAAATCACATTTTCCTGGACCTTGACCTCGAGACCAACCTGGAATACTTTAGCGGATATGAAACCATTATTAAGTACATTGAACTCCAGGGCTATAATCCCGGTAAAGACCCCGTAGTTTTATTGCTGGATGAATTTCATCGAGGTGAAGGTGCGAGTCGGATATTAAAACATCTCCACAATAACCACGGCAATATAAAAATTATTGCCGCAGGCTCATCCAGCCTGAAAATAAAGGAGATGATTTCCGAATCGACGTCCGGGGACAAGAAGGTATTCAGGGTTTTCCCCCTCAATTTCAGGGAGTTCCTGATGTCCAAAGATGCCATCAAGTTGGTTTCATTCTACGACAAATTCAAAATAGGGGATGATTTCTTGCCCTTCCTATACAAAGAGTATGAAGCATTGTTCACTGAAAAATTGGTGTTCGGTTCATTTCCTGAAGTCATTATCGGGAATAACCTGGAAAGGAAGGGCCGAAAAATAAACGATATCTTAAATTCATATTTGCGAAAAGATATCAGGGAACAACTGGGGATTAAAGACACCGTCCAATATAAGAAGCTGTTGGAGTTCCTGGGGGTTACTTTCTCAAATTTATTAAACACCAACAATATTTCAAAAGATCTGGGAACCTACCATAGAAAAGTAAGCGAATATATCGACATCGCCAAAGAAACGTATTTGGTGGATATCATCCGGCCTTTCTCCAAAAACAGGAAAAGCGAGATCATAAGGAACCCGAAAGTCTTTTTCGAAGACACGGGCATGAGAAATTTCCTTGTCAAGAACATGAACCTGGATCTGAAGCTGCGATTGGATACCGGTGCCTTGATAGAGAATTTCGTGTACAACGAGTTGGTGAATAAAATCGACATATTCACGGAGATCAAATTCTGGCGGACGAAAAGCGAAGCGGAAGTTGATTTTCTTTTGGTCAAAGACCAGGAAATACTTCCCATTGAAGTGAAGAGCGGTTCTTATACCAACATCCCCAAATCGCTGCTGTTATTTTGTCAAAAAGAGAAACTTTCCAGGGCGGTTATCGTGACAAGGGATGTCTCGAAAATATTAACGAGAGACGCCATTGATTTTTATTTCATCCCCTTTATTTTCAGTTCCAAAATCGTCGAGTTAATTTAACCGGGATTTACAGCTTTTCGATTTCCTCTTTTGAGAGGCCGGTATAGGTTGAAATTCTATCCACGGGTTCGTTTTCCTTTTTCATCCGCTTCGCCATTTCGACGGCTTTATTTTTTTCACCTTCCTCTCTGCCTTCTTCCCTGCCTTCTTCCCTGCCTTCTTCTTTTGCCGTCAGGAGTGCTTCGGCGCTGTCCCTCATGGCCTTTTGCGCGGCTTCGTAATATTCCCGTTCTTTCTTATTCAGGTACATCAGGTCCAATTTTTCAATGGCTTTTTGTACCTCTTTGTCCGATGCCAATTCCACGGGTATTTTGTCTTTCTCATACGTATAGGCGTTGTTCAGGAACGTGACCCACCGGTCCAGGGTGGTTTTTATATCTTTTAATTCTTTCTTGAATTTCTTTAGTTCGATAAAATGGAGGTCCATATAGTCCAGGCCCCTGCATATTCCATGGGTCTCGATATCCCTTAAGGAAAAGATACGGTGGTGTCTCTCATCATGGGGGAAGTAAATAAAATCCAGGATGCTGATGACAATGGTTTTGCGCAATTCGGAATACAGTTCCCCGGATTCGATCTGGCCGGTGAATACCTTCCCCCAATAATACAATGCTTTTTGTCCATAGTGTTTCAGGGGTTCCACCTGCATTTCGATATCGTACCATTTGCCCTTTTCGTCCACCGCTTTAATATCGAGAATGGACAATTTTCCATCGATATAGTCGGCCAGGTTATAGGGGTTTTTCAGTTCGAGTTCCGCCAGTTGTTCATGGGGTGGTAGGATGGCGTTGAGCAGGGATTTTAGGAGGTCTTTGTTTTCTTCGCTGCCGAAGAGTTTTTTAAACGCCAGGTCTACTCTCGGATTGATCAGGCACATGTTTTACCTCTGTATTTTTTCGTTTCATGGCTATAATATATATTACTTTCGTCGATAATGCAACAGGTAACCTTACTTTTTCCGGTCCGGCACCAAATTAACTCTTTAGCCACGGATTTACACAGATGTACACGGATTTTTTTTATTTTTTATCCGTGTTTATCCGTGTCAATCCGTGGCAGAATTTATTATCACGGCAGCCGAGCGACTATTTTGACTAACCTTTACAAAATAGTCGCAACCATATTGACAAAGTTGTTCATCTTTTGATGCTGGATTTTAAAGGGAGTAAAACCCTTGAAAAAGGAAGGGATTTCTTTTACAATTAGGATGTGAATAACGAAGAACAACAGGAAAAAATTCAACCGGGAACACCGCCAACCGGGCGGCTGGTTTCACTGGATGCCTTCCGGGGAATTACCATTATGGGAATGATGTGTTACTGGCTTATCGATGTAAAAGGATTTCATCGATGGGCGTCGCCCTTTGTTATTTTCGGGAGTAATGCGATATTTGTCTATGTCCTCTCCTCACTGGCAGCCAAATTAATGCACGTCATAAAACTCCATCCATGGCTGTACCGGAAAAAGATATTCTTGAAAATTTAACCCCGCAGCGCGGGGAACCTTTTTGCACGGCCCGGGGGTTTTCCTGCTCTCAAGCAGCTTCTCAAATTGGGGGTCCAGCAGCATGCTGGCTATTTTGTGCCGAATAAGCGGTCGCCGGCGTCACCCAGACCGGGGACTATGAACTTGTTATCGTCCAGACACTCATCGATACTACCCGTATAAATCTTGACGTCCGGGTGCGCCTCCTCCACCGACTTAATCCCCTCCGGCGCCGAAAGTATCGCAATTATCGTAATGTCGAAGAACCCCTTCTCCTTCAATATATCTATTGTCGAAATAATCGACCCACCCGTGGCCAACATGGGATCGATAATAAAAAAAGAAGGCGAATGAAGGTCCTGCGGCAACTTCTCATAATACGTCACCGGCTCCTTGGTCTCATGGTCGCGGTAAATTCCCATAAACCCTACCCGCGCATTGGGCACCAAATTCAACATACCGTCCAACATCCCCACTCCCGCCCGCAATATAGGAATAATAACAATATCATTCTTCAACCGCGCTCCAACGGTCCCGGCCAACGGCGTCTCCACCCGCAGCGGTTCGATATCCAGGTTCTTCATGGATTCGTATCCCAACAACATGGTGATCTCACTGACCAACTCCCTGAACTGCTTGTGCTGCGTTACCGCGTTTCTCAGGACCGTCAGTTTATGCTTTACCAACGGATGCGTACTCTCATAATACATAACGTTTTCCTCCGGGAAATATTATATACCTAAATCCACTAAAATTCAAAATAGTTCCGTAAAAACCCTTCTCTCCTAAAGGACATCGGGGTCCTCATCCACCGGGCACGTTTTTTGTATCGATTGAACCTGGCTGAGCAACTTACAGGAACCGGCACCACAACTAATGATCGTACGCATGGTCTCCTCTACCGACACATCCACCAGGTGAACATACTGCTTTTTTAAATGAAAGATAAGACCCGTGGTGGGATTAAGGGCCGAAGGAACAAATACCGTAAAATTGCCGTCGGGATGCTCATCGGTGATAAAAGCCGTCATTAATGTCTCGTTACCAAATGCCTGGACCAACGCAACCCGGGAATGCGATCGCTTCTGCCCTAAAAACTGCTTGATAGTATTCCTGAAGAGCGTGTAACCGGGCATCACTTTTAATATCCGCTTTTCCACCACCCGGTAAATGTAACGCCCCAACCGGGTCTTCACCAGCAATCCCACAAAAAAACAAATACCGACGATCACCGCAATCACCAGTACATCCGCCAACCGCTCATTCATCCGTGCTTTAATGACCAATATTTTAGTCAACGGTTCGATCAGACCGGTAACCACATCAAACACCCAGTGAAGAAAAAAACCCGTTAAAAAAACCGGCAAAAGCACAACAATACCGCCCAAAACCGTGGTCTTCAAAAATTTCTTCAATCGCTGCATCTTAATCCCCTGGGAAAGTGGTAAGGGGTAAGTTACTTCTTACCCCTTATCCCTTATTTTCACGTTCCCATTGTTTTTTCGATTTCCTCGACCGTTTTCGGGATGGGTATTCCCAGGACACGGTGGCCGTTGTTGGTCACCAACACATCGTCTTCGATACGAATACCGCCGAAACCTTTGAATCCCTCTACCTTTTCATAATCGATAAACTGCGCAAACCTATTTTCACCCTTCCATTGGTCGATGAGAGCCGGGATAAAATAGATACCCGGTTCCACCGTGACCACGAATCCCGGTTTGAGTTTCCGTGCCATGCGGAGGTAGGCCAGTCCGAACTGTTTGCTCCTCTCCACGGTATCGTCGTAACCCACGTGGTTTTCACCCAGGTCTTCCATATCGTGGACATCCAACCCCATCATATGCCCCAGGCCGTGGGGAAAGAACAGGGCGTGTGCCCCCTCGTTGACCGCCGCTTCCATGTCGCCTTTCATAAGGCCCACATCTTTTAAACCGTCGGCAATGACTCGGGCTGTTTTCATGTGGATTTCTTTGTAAGGTTTCCCCGGTTTGATCGCATCGATGGCAGTCAACTGGGAGTTTAACACCACCTGGTAGATATCTCTTTGCTCCGGGGTAAAGGTCCCACCCACGGGAAAAGTCCGGGTAATATCGGACGCGTAGTGCTCAGGGGATTCGGCCCCGGAATCGGCCACCAATAACCGGTTCATCTTCAGTACGTTTCCATGGTAATGATTGTGAAGCGTTTCACCGTTGATGGAAAGAATAATGGGAAAGGAAATATGCGCGCCGTGTGCTCCCACGATACCTTCGATCTTGCCGGTGATCTCCCTTTCATAAACCCCGGGTCTCGCCATTTGCATGACCGCGGCATACATTTCATGGGAGATGGCCAAAGCCCGTTCAATCTCGAGAACCTCTTCTTCGGATTTCACCGAGCGTTGGGCCACCACCGCTTTAATCAGTTCCATGGATGCCCCTTTTTTGAGGTCCCAGGTGGAAGTCCCGAGGAGTTTTGCCAACTCGATAAGCCCTTCCCCGCGGTAAGGAGGAAGATAATGGACTTTACGGCCTTTTGAGATTGCAGCGGTAATCCCGGCGGCCAATTCCGCCGGGGTCCCCGTATTGGTAATGCCTGCTTGCAAGGCCAATTCCTCGACACTGGGCTGCGGTCCCATCCAGATGATATCGTCGATGGTAAAATCGTCGCCGTATATATAACCCTTATCCTCTTCGATATCGATGACCCCCGTAAAACCGGGCTTATCCACTCCGAAAAAATAGAGGAAACTACTGTCCTGCCGGAAGTGGTATGTGTTGCCCGGGTAATTCATCGGGCTTTCGCCGTTCCCCGGTATCAGGATGATACCGGAATCGACCTGTTTTTTTAACTTCTTTCGTCTCTCGACATAAACGTTTTTATTAAACATGTTACATACTCCTTTTTATATTGATATTAGGCGTAAGAACATATTATGACAGAAACCGAAAAAAAATCAACCCCTTTCTCGCAGGAGGTTGGCCGTCAGGCAGGAGTGGGCCGGCAGCACAGCCAGGATATCGCCGACCTTAACACCGCGGATAAAAGTGTCCGTTGTCTTTATGATCCCGTGTTCCTGGGATAGAGCGGCCACATAGGTATTTTTTATCGATCCCCCCCAGGTGGCACAGGATGAATCGGGCAGGGCCACAAGACCGAAAACCCTTTGCCCGTTTCTATCCGTTATGAACTCTTTGGAAAGGTGAACCGCGCCGCCGTAGATCACCAATTCGTTTCGTCCGGGATAGCGGCCGATCACCGGGCATGCCGCCGCCGCCGCGATATTTTCTTCCTTGCATGCGCCCAGCGCCGTTTGCATCACGTCGTAATAAACAAAATTACCCGGCCGGACTTCATCGACACCGTCGAACCTATCCACCACGCTGCAGGTGGGGGTATCGCCGATGGAAATTTCCAAACCTTCGAAACCCTTTTCACTAAGAAAATCCCGAACCGCATTCATCCGGATCACGGTTTCCTCGTATACCTCACTTATTTCAGCAGTTGACGATGCGTGATACGAATGGCCCGAATGCGTCAGGAGTCCCCTGAACAGGGATTTGGGTGAGTTTTTTATCGCCGCCGCCGTCCGGAGGATTTCTTCTTCCCGGTCCCATTCGATGCCCGTACGACGGTACCCGGTATCGATTTTGATCCACAGGTTAACCGGGTATTCCAGCTTCTCTTCCAGGAACGCCGTCATTTCCGCGGAGTCCACCAGGAGGCCCAGGTTGATCTCCCGGGCGAGGAGTTCGTTGATCGTTTCGATCTCCAGGGGATTGACCAGTACCGCCACCGTGATATCGTTCCATCCGTGCCCGGCGAAATAGGCGGCCATCGTAACCGAGGAGACCGTAATTTTTGTGACCCCCGCGCCGCGGAACAATTCCCCGATCCGGGACGACTGGTGTGTCTTGAAGTGCGGTCTGAACCGTACATTCCCGGACAGGGATATCTTTCTCTTCATTCGTTCGATATTTTCCGCCGCTTTTTTTTCGTCTACGATGAGAGTCGGTCTTGTAATTTTCATTGTTTCAGTAAGATACCATTAATTGAAGATAAAGTCAAAGTTTTCGTGGGAGAAGTAGTCCGGCCAATTGAATTTATAGCTGCCGGTTTCGGGAAAAAATTTATAAAGTAGAGGAAAACGGTTGAAATCTACGGAGATTTCAGGTATAATATATACGGTTATTTAAATCCGTTTTTATGGGCAAGATAAAATATGGATGATTGTCGAATAGGTGCAACATGTACGCATAATTTGAAAGGGACTGTACGTCCTGATATAAACTAAAAAATAGATTTCAAGGAGGAAAAGCTATGAGTAAAATCCAAAAATGTTTCACAACATTTATTTTGTCGTTTTTAGTCCTATGTTTTATGGGCGTTGCCCATGCTGAAAACGAATGCGTGGGTTGTAACACCGACGGTAACACCGTCGCCGATGTAAACTTAAGTCCCTACGGGATAAGCTTCCAGCCCAAAGTGGAATACGCGGCCCTCATGCTCACCGTATCCCGTCCCGACGGCACCATATTCACCAGGGATTTCACACCCGGCAGTTCTCCCCACCTGGACCTTTCCAGCGTGTTGGCCGACGGCCTTTATGCCTTCGAACTTCGTGTCATCCCCACCACCGGGAAGCAAGAACGGCTCGATGGCGTTAAAAGCGAAGGCCCCATCATGCCGAAAGCCCAAACCCAGTCGGGCACATTTACCGTTAAGGGCGGCAAGATCCTCACCGCCGGGACCCCCGAAAACCTGTCCAAACCCATGGACGTCCTGCACTACGATGACGTGATCATCACCGGGAGTCTCTGCATCGGTTTCGATTGTATAAACGGTGAAAGCTTCGGCTACTGCACGGTGAAATTAAAGGAAAACAACCTGCAGCTCTGCTTCGAGGACACCAGTATCGGTACCTTCCCCACCAACGACTGGAAAATCCAGATCAACGATACCACCAGTGGTGGAGCGTCTTATTTTACCCTCTGGGATACCGACGGCGGCAGAAGGCCTTTTACCATCGAAGCCGGTGCGCCCGCCCATTCGCTTTATGTCGAAGACTACGGGCGGGTCGGCCTCGGTACTTCCATTCCCTACGTTGAACTGCACATCGTGGACGGGGACTCGCCCACCATCCGGTTGGACCAGGACGGCTCCAGCGGATGGGTCGCGCAG
>Ga0210082_1000257_pt1 | contig 10722 bp, 9 predicted proteins | sample White_ThreeSqA_D_2_FD_185592 | JGI IMG/M metagenome (GOLD analysis project Ga0210082, IMG submission 185592) | Wetland microbial communities from the San Francisco Bay, California, USA, that impact long-term carbon sequestration -... | ecosystem: Environmental > Aquatic > Marine > Wetlands ... | reverse complement strand
CTGGACAAGGACGGATCCGCCACCGGTCACGCCATGAAGGCCTACAACCAGGAGCCCGAGCAGTGCTGGGAGTGCTATTCCTGCGTGAAGATCTGCCCGCAGCAGGCGATCGAATGCCGTCACTACGCCGACATCGTGCCGCTGGGTGGTTCGGTGCAGCCGCTGCGCGGTTCCGACTCCATCATGTGGACCATCAAGTTCCGCAACGGCACCCTGAAGCGCTTCAAGTTCCCGATTCGCACCACGCCGGAAGGTTCCATCGATCCGTTCGGTGGCAAGCCGAAGGCTGACATGTCCAAGATCGAAGAGCCGGGTTTCTTCGTGCAGTGCAACGGCTACCGCGCTGGTAACCCCAGCGAGCTGATCAAGCGCTGATCCGGAACTCCATTCAAAGTTAAGAGGAAATGACAATGGCAGGTGAATTTGGAAATCCTGAAGTCGTCGAAGAAGAAGTTGACATTCTCCTGATCGGCGGTGGTATGGCGTGCTGCGGCGCGGCGTATGAAGTCATGCGCTGGGCGGAAGGCACGAACCTCAAGATCAAGCTGGTCGACAAGGCCGCCATGGACCGTTCCGGTGCCGTGGCAATGGGTTTGTCCGCCATCAACACATACATCGGTCCGGAGCAGGACCCGGCCGACTACGCCCGCATGGTCTCCAACGACCTGATGGGCATCACCCGCGACGATCTGGCCTATGACGTTGGCCGTCACGTGGACGAGTCCGTGCATCTGTTCGAGGAATGGGGTCTGCCGATCTGGAAGACCGACGAGAACGGCGAGCGTCACGACGGCTCCAAGGGCATGACCCCGCTGAAGGACGGCGGCAAGCCGGTGCGTTCCGGCAAGTGGCAGATCATGATCAACGGCGAATCCTACAAGTGGATCGTTGCTGAAGCCGCCAAGAAGGCCCTGGGTACCGATAACATCCAGGAGCGTGTCTTCATCGTCAAGCTGGTCAACGACAAGAACGACAAAAACCGCATCGCCGGTGCTGTCGGCTTCTCCGTGCGCGAGGACAAGATCTTCGTTTACAAGGCCAAGGCTATTCTGCTGGCCGCCGGTGGTTGTGTGAACCTGTTCCGTCCGCGCTCCGTGGGTGAAGGCACCGGTCGTGCCTGGTACCCGGTCTGGAATGCCGGTTCCACCTACTCGATGGCGGCTGAGGCCGGTGCCGAGCTGACGCTGATGGAAAATCGTTTCGTACCGACCCGCTTCAAGGATGGTTACGGCCCGGTGGGTGCCTGGTTCCTGCTGTTCAAGTCCCAGGCCACCAACGCGGAAGGCGAAACCTACATGACCCGCAACAAGGCCATGCTGGATGACTATCCGCCCTATGGCAAAGCTGCCGTGCCCGCTTCCTGCCTGCGTAACCACCTCATGCTGAAGGAAATGAAGGAAGGCCGCGGTCCGATCTGGATGGACACCGTGACCGCCCTCGCCAAGCTGCGTGAGACGCTGACCCCGCGCGAAGTGAAGCACCTCGAGGCCGAAGCATGGGAAGACTTCCTCGACATGTGCATCGGTCAGTGCGGTATCTGGGTGGGTGAGAACATCGAGCCGGAGAAGAAGAACTCCGAGTTGATGCCGACCGAGCCCTACCTGCTGGGTTCCCACTCCGGTTGCTGTGGCATCTGGGTGTCGGGTCCGACCGACGTCGGTGCGCCGACTGACGAGACCGAAGCCGGTGTTCCCGAGCATCTGCCGAAGGGCTGGAACTGGGGCTACCGTGCCATGACCACCGTAACGGGTCTGTGGACTGCCGGTGACGGCGTGGGCGCTTCCGGTCACAAGTTCTCCTCTGGTTCCCATGCAGAAGGCCGTATCGCCGCCAAGGCCATGGTCAAGTACTGCCTGGACCACAAGGATCTGAAGCCGGAACTGGACACCTCCGTCGAGGATCTGGTTGCCGAGATCTACAAGCCGGTCAGAAACTACCTTGAGTTCAAGGACTACACCACGGCTATCGACATCAACCCGCACTACATCACGCCCAAGATGCTGCAGTTCCGCCTGCAGAAGATCATGGACGAGTACGTGGCCGGTGTCGCGACCTACTACACCACCAACGCCCACATGCTGAAAGTGGCCGGTGAGAAGATCGACATGCTGAAGGAAGACGCCGAGAAGATGCGCGCCAAGGACCTGCATGAACTGCTGCGTGCCTGGGAGAACTACCACCGCATCATCACGGCCGAGGCCCACATGAAGCACATCGAGTTCCGCGAGGAGTCGCGTTATCCGGGCTTCTACTATCGCATGGACAAGAACTTCATCGATGAGGAAAACTGGAAGTGCTTCGTAAACTCCATCTACGACAAGGAGACCAAGAAGTGGACCTGCTTCAAGCGTGCCCACACTGACCTGGTCGACAAGTCCAAGCTGTTCAAGTAAGTGATGTACGGGGACGGATATGAACTCCGTCCCCATGCCTTGAAGTCCGGGTGCTGCGCAGTACCCGGACTTTTTTATTACGGGAACAGACCACGTTTTTCATGGTCATGTACTGATGAGCCATCGTTGGTAGAGGAAAAACGTGGTCTGTCCCCGATTAGCCCGTTATACCCCATGAATCACGGTGTAGACCCGGCATCGGAATAGTCGTAGGTTGGGCTGAATATGAATCAGTTTGTAGAGGTGCCTGAGATGTCTGACGAAAAGAAACTGATAGCAGATTCCCCGATTCCGAGCACCCCCGTGGTGCCGAACCAGCTGTCCGGCGATGCAGTTATCCAGTTCCGTTGCCGCAAGGGCATCGACTGCTTCAATGACTGCTGCCGCAATATCGACATCATGCTGACGCCCTATGACATCGTCCGGCTCAAGCAGCGTCTCGATATCACTTCGACGGAATTCCTGCGCCAGTACACGGTGCCGTTCGAGTTCGCCAATGACGGCGTGGCCGGGGTAAAGCTCAAGCCCGTCGAGGGCGGTATGGCCTGCCAGTTCATGACCGACGAGGGCTGCAGTGTGTACGAGGACCGGCCGACCGCGTGCCGCTACTATCCGGTCGGGTTGCTGTCGACGCGCCGCCAGGACGAGAATTTCGACCGTGCTTCCTACGCCCTGGTGCAGGAGAATCACTGCCACGGTCACCTCGAAGACCGCAAGCTCACCATCGACGAGTATCGCAAGGAGCAGGGTCTGGAGGAATACGACGAGAAGGGCCGGCTCTGGCGCCAGCAGATCCTGAAGATGAAATCGGCCGGTCCCTACATCGGCAGGATGTCACTGACCAGCCGCAAGTTCTTCTTCATGGCCAGCTACGATCTGGATCGCTTCCGGGAGTTCGTAAAGAGCGAGGGCTTCAACACCACCTATGACGTGGATGCGGAGACCATGAACCGGCTGCTGACCGATGATCTCGCGCTGATGGAATTCGGTGACCGCATGATCCGTCAGATCATGTATGCGGAGAACACCATCGCGATGAAAGAGGACGCCCTGGAAATCCACCTTGCGCGTCGGGGTAATAAACCTGCAAAAGATGATGTGAAGGCGGCTGAGGAACGTCCCAGTATGGCCGCCTACGAAATGCCACTGGATGGCGATGAGAACAAAAACACTGAATAAAGAAGCGGTTAATACATAAGTAATAGCTTATCGTCACAATCATAAATATTTAATTTTATTTATGATAACGAGCCGTTAGGATGTGCCTCCTGAATCAGTGACGAATTCAGGACGAATTGCACCGCACCACGAGTACCTGCAACAGACACAATCAAACAGGAGAGCCTAGCCATGGCAGTGAAAAGCTATAACGCCGGTGTTAAAGAATACCGCGAAACCTACTGGATGCCCGACTACACCCCGAAGGACACCGATCTTCTGGCGTGCTTCAAAATCACACCGCAGGCGGGTGTGCCGCGCGAAGAAGTCGCCGCTGCCGTGGCCGCCGAGTCCTCGACCGGCACCTGGACCACGGTGTGGACCGACCTGTTGACCGACCTGGACTATTACAAAGGCCGCGCCTACGCCATCGAAGACGTGCCGGGCGACGACACCTGTTTCTACGCCTTCGTGGCCTACCCGATCGACCTGTTCGAAGAAGGTTCGGTCGTGAACGTGCTGACCTCGCTGGTCGGTAACGTGTTCGGTTTCAAGGCGCTGCGCGCCCTGCGTCTGGAAGACATCCGCTTCCCGGTCGCCTACGTCATGACCTGCAATGGCCCGCCACAGGGCATCCAGGTCGAGCGCGACATCATGAACAAGTACGGCCGTCCGCTGCTGGGCTGCACCATCAAGCCCAAGCTCGGTCTGTCCGCCAAGAACTACGGCCGCGCCTGCTACGAAGGTCTGCGTGGCGGTCTGGACTTCACCAAGGACGACGAGAACGTCAACTCGCAGCCGTTCATGCGCTGGCGTCATCGCTTCGACTTCGTGATGGAAGCCATCCTGAAGGCCGAGGCAGAGACCGGCGAGCGCAAGGGTCACTACCTGAACGTAACCGCCCCGACGGCTGACGAAATGATGCGCCGTGCCGAGTACGCCAAGGAAATCGGTGCGCCGATCATCATGCACGACTACCTGACCGGTGGTCTGTCCGCTAATACCCAGCTGGCCCAGTGGTGTCAGAACAACGGCATGCTGCTGCACATTCACCGCGCCATGCACGCCGTGCTCGACCGCAACCCGCACCACGGCATCCACTTCCGCGTGCTGACCAAGGTGCTGCGTCTGTCCGGTGGTGACCATCTGCACTCCGGTACCGTCGTCGGCAAGCTGGAAGGCGACCGCGATGCCACCCTGGGCTGGATCGACACCATGCGCGATTCCTTCATCAAGGAAGACCGCTCGCGCGGCCTGTTCTTCGATCAGGACTGGGGCTCCATGCCGGGCGTTCTGCCGGTGGCCTCCGGCGGTATCCATGTATGGCACATGCCGGCACTGGTCAGCATCTTCGGTGACGACTCCGTGCTGCAGTTCGGTGGCGGTACGCTGGGTCATCCCTGGGGCAATGCTGCGGGTGCCGCGGCCAACCGCGTTGCGGTTGAGGCCTGCGTCGAGGCCCGTAACTCCGGCCGCGAACTTGAGAAGGAAGGTAAGGATATTCTTACCAATGCGGCCAAGAGCAGCCCCGAGCTCAAGATGGCGATGGAAACCTGGAAAGAGATCAAGTTCGAATTCGATACGGTTGACAAACTGGACGTCAAGCACAAATAAGGCTGCTGCGTATCCATCAGGCGAGACAACCTTGCGTTGTCTCGCCGCCTGACCGAATTTGAAACCAACTTTGGAGTGAACCCATGAGTGACGTACAAGACTACAAATCAAGCTTGAGCAGCACCGACAGCCGCAAGTTTGAGACCTTTTCCTACCTGCCGGCGATGACGGCGGAGCAGACCCGCAAGCAGATCGAGTACATCGTGAGCAAGGGCTGGAATCCCGGTATCGAGCACACCGAGCCGGAGAATGCGAGCGGTAACTACTGGTACATGTGGAAGCTGCCGATGTTCGGTGAAACCAACGTCGACGTGATCCTGGCCGAGCTGGAAAACTGCCACAAGGCCCATCCGAAGAACCACGTGCGGTTGCTGGGTTTTGACAACTACTCGCAGTCCGCGGGTGCCTCGATGGTTATCTACCGCGGCAAGACGGTCTAAAACGGCAGGGTAGCAACACCATCAAAAGCCCCTGCCCGAACAAATCCGGACAGGGGCTTTTTTATGAGCACAGATGCAGCATGGATAAACCGAAAACATACGTTGGCGTCGATAATGACGTTAATGGCGGCATGACCACCATCGGCAAGATCATTCGCGACGCCTGGGTGTTCGGCATTATCCCCGAGACGGAAACCTGCATCGGATGGAATCTGGCCGGTATCGATGCCTTGCTGCAAAAGGTCAATAACGAGTGGGACAAGTATGGCTGCCTGGCCAGTCATCTGCCTCCAGACCTGCGCGAGCGCCATCAACGAATTCATGACAAGGCCATCGCCCGCGCCAGGGCGGCCGGGTGGAATGGTGAAGTGGAAACAGAAGACGAAGCCAGGTGATGGCTTTGTATCCGGGTTGGCACCGTAAGTGATCAATGGGGTGAGATATGTCTGCTGTGAATAGTGAGCAATACAAGGTCAAGCAAGAGCCGTTCTATAAATCAGTCGGGAACGAAGTCGAGCTGTACGAGGCCGCTTACAGCGCGCGTATGCCGATGATGCTCAAGGGACCGACCGGTTGTGGAAAGTCCCGCTTTGTCGAGTACATGGCCTGGAAGCTGGGCCGGCCTTTGATTACGGTGGCCTGTAACGAAGACATGACGGCCTCCGATCTGGTCGGGCGTTTCCTGCTCGACAAGGAAGGCACCAAGTGGCAGGACGGCCCGCTCACCACCGCCGCCCGTATCGGTGCGATTTGTTATCTCGACGAGGTGGTCGAGGCGCGTCAGGATACGACCGTTGTTATCCATCCGCTGACCGACCATCGCCGCACCCTGCCCCTGGACAAGAAGGGCGAACTGATACAGGCGCACAAGGATTTCCAGCTGGTGATCTCTTACAACCCGGGTTACCAGAGTCTGATGAAGGATCTCAAGCAATCCACCAAGCAGCGTTTCGGCGCACTGGATTTTGATTATCCGGAAGAGAAGATCGAAACCGATATCGTCGCCAGAGAGTCGGGCGTGGACAAGGAAATCGCGGCCAAGCTGGTGCAGATCGCGCACCGCGCCCGCAACCTGAAGGGACACGGTCTGGATGAGGGTATCTCCACGCGTTTGCTGGTTTACTCGGGACAGTTGATTGCGAAGGGCGTCGAGCCGGGTGCCGCCTGCACCATGACTATGGTGACGCCGCTGACTGACGATCCGGATATGCGCGATACATTGAATGCTGCCGTGCAGACGTTCTTTGGTTGATGATCTGGCAGACGTAGTCCGGGTTGAGTTGAGGAAGTCCTGATTAATCCGCTGTTCCGGATGTGGCGCTGCGGAGATTCGGTACCAGCTGTCTGTAATCAAATGGTTGCCGGCTCCCGGCTTTCGCCGGGATGACATCCGGGGCATTAATCCGGGATTGGCTGACTGTCCACGGGTCAGGCAGACGCTCAAAACAGGCAGCGTCCGGCCTGTGTCCTTTTCGCGAGTAGAGATTCCAAATGGCCATCAGACTGGAAGACTACGAAGATTTTTTACAGGACGTCGCACACGAGGTGCGTGACGTCCTGAAAGACAGCTTCCTCGAAGCTTCGCATGTCATGTCGCCGGTGGGCCTGCAGACCTATCTGGAAGGCGCCAAGGGGCTGATCAATCTGGGTCGCGGCAACGATCTGGTCATTTCCTATCTGCAGCAAATGCCGCTGATAGCCAAAGAGTGCGGCGAAGACGTCATTACTGACTGTGTGAGCGCGGCGCTGAAGCTGTCATCCATGACGTCCGGCGAAGTCATTGCCCTGATGTTCAACAGTCTGCCCACCGCATCCCGCCGTCTTGGCGATGCGGAACTGCTGCGCGGCTATCTGACTCTCATCCATCAACTGTCGGCGACCGCGGCGCGTGGTCTGCGGCCGATGTTGAGTCACATCGACGAACTGCTTTCCAAGCTGACCCTGAGCGGCCTGCGGCGCTGGGCCAACTTCGGTGCGCAGGCCTACCGGCGTGATTTCCAGAACCTGACGTCCTACTTCAATCTCGAGTCGGCGGACAGCCGCGCCGTGCTGCAGAAAGAGCGTCGCGGCACGCTGTTCATCGACACGCAGCGCAAACTCAATTTCTACCTGCGTGCGCTCTGGGGTCGGGATTTCTTTCTGCGGCCGACGGGCGCTGACTACACGGACTTCAAGCCCTATATCGAAAAGCATATCGTGCACATGCCAGACGCGGTTGATGCGCTGGGTGATATTACCGGGCTTGAACTGTACCGTGCCACGGCCGCGCATATGGCCGCGCACGTCTGCTACACAAGATCACGGATCTCCGCCGAGCAGCTGAGCCCGGCGCAGATGTTCTTCATCGCCCTGGTGGAAGATGCTCGCATTGAGTACAAGGCGATCAGGGATTTCCCCGGACTGAAGAAATTATGGCGCTCACTGCTTGTGCTCGACTACGAAGATGCGACCGAGCATGACACCATTCCGATTCTGGAACAGTTTGCGCTGCAGTTGCTGGACGCCAGCGTGCAATCCGGCGATGAGCAGCTGAATGCCATCGCCCGGCGTTTCCATGAAGGCATCGAGGAGAATCAGGACAACGGCCAGTTCTCCTGGCATCTGGGCATGGAATTGTTCAATCTTTTCATGGAACGGCGCGAAGTCCCCAGCTTGCGCATCCTTAATCGCATCCGCATCCCGTATCGGGACGACAATCGCTACGTCTGGGAGTTCGAGGAATTCGACTGGGACAAAGGCGTCGACTATCTCGCAGCCAGCCAGCGGCAGGTGCGACGCAAGGTCAGCGTGATCGAAATGGCCAATGAAGTGGACTGCGAACTGGCCGGTGACGATGCGCAGGAGATCTGGACCTGTGAAACCGAGGTGATGCCCTACGAAGACCTGGGCGTCAGCTTCAATCAGATGTGGGGCAAGGAGCCGGTATCGGAACCCTTTCATTATCAGGAATGGGACTATCAGATCCAGCTGCATCGCCCTGACTGGGTGACGCTTTACGAGCGTCACCAGCCCAAGGGCGACCCGGAGATGATCGATGACATCATCACTGAATACAAACCGGTCGCGCACCGTATCAAACAGATCATCGACCTGCTGACGCCGGAAGGTGTACAGCGTGTGCGCAACATGGAAGACGGCGACGAAATCGATCTCAACGCCGCCATCGACGCCATGGTGGCCATTCGCATGGGCGAGCAGCCCAACCCGCGCATCACCATGCGCAACGTCATCAAGAGCCGTGACCTGGCGGTGGTGCTGTTGCTCGATCTGTCCGAGTCAACCAACGAGGCAGTGCAAGGTTCCGAGAAAACGATACTGCAACTGACGCGCGAGGCGGCCTCGCTGGTATCCACGGCAATCAACGGTATCGGCGACCCGTTCGCCATCCACGGTTTTGCCTCCGACGGCCGTCACGATGTGCAGTACTTCCGCTTCAAGGACTTCAACCAGCACTTCGACGATGAGGTCAAGGCGCGGCTGGCGGGCATGCAGGGTGGTTTGTCCACGCGCATGGGCGCAGCGATGCGCCATGCGGCACAGCACCTGCTGAAACAGCCGGAACGACGCAAGCTGCTGCTGATGGTTACCGACGGCGAGCCGGCCGATATCGACGAGCGCGACCCGCAGCACCTGCGCCACGACACCAAGAAGGCCGTGGAGGAACTCTACACGAAGGGGGTTATGAGCTACTGCCTGACGCTGGATGCCAATGCCGATGCCTACGTCAAGCGCATCTTCGGCATGAACAACTACACCATCATCGACCACGTCGACCGGCTGCCGGAAAAACTTCCGGTGCTGTTCGCCACGCTGACTTCGTAGAAAACAAACCGCCCGCAACACCGGGGCATACTAAGCTGAACGTCAATTTCGCCCGGTAAACGGCAGGACCGTCGCGGTCAGTCCTGCGCCGGAATCGCGCTGCTGTTTCGCCTCGTACAGACTCAGTGCCCCGGGGAATTCGCTCATCAGGCGGCGGTGGGTTTCGTGGGTTTCCCGGCCGTAATAGACGATCTCGATCGGCACCGGCTCGGTCAGTGATTCACGCGGATTGCCCAGCGTCACCTTCCATGCGAGCACGATCAGGCGCCCGCCACGGCCATCGCGGACTGCGTAGCCCTGGTTGTCTACGAAGATGATTTCCTCGCTGTCGATCACCGCCTGGAACTGCATGGTGCGAATGGGGACGAAGACGTGCGGGCGCGGGCAACGGGCAAGCAGCAGGCGGCAACGGTTATAGAGCGGTGCCGGCAATGTCACCCGTTCCCGGGAGGTTTCCTCGGGGCGGAAAAAGATTTCGGTGCTGCTGCCCATCCATTGCCAGCGTAGCGGTGGCAGCGGGAAAAGGCAAACCCGCGGAAGGTTTGCCGGGAGTCTGGTGATTACCCGGTCAGGCCCTGGCGCTCGGCGGCTGGCAGGCAGTCATCGCAATCCGTCGTTGCCGCCTGCCGGGAACGCTCTTCCGCGAAGGAGAATCCGCAGACGTCCCTGACCAGCTCGAGCTGGGAACTGGTGCGGGGGAACTTGCGGCAGGTGGGCGGCCTGAACCGGTAGGCGGAACAAAAGCTTTTACCGTCCGTTCCGGTGCGCAGGAAGAAGCACTCAAACGGCAGCCGACAGCATTCGCCACACTGGTTGCAACTGCCGGTGCGCGTGTTTTCCACGGGAAGGAGGGAGGTCAGGGTGCGAGTCAGTTTCGGCAACATATCCAGTTACTCAAACGCCACGTGGCGGCAGGTTCACAATCCGGGACGCTGGCTGGAGGTTCGTAGGTCGCTGCACATCCGGGAGACGGCGACAGGGTCCGTGGTTAGACACCGGCGATGTCACTCGCGGGGCGGCAGGTTCAACACCACGAACGCGCCGATTGTGCCGCATTATACGCAGAATTTCCGTACAGTTAAGAGGTGGAAGACGGCTGCGGGAGATTTTTTCATCCCGCTGCGCGGCGGCGGGTAAACACCGGTCAGCAGTTTTTTTGCCGGGTTGAACGGGCTGGACTAAAGACTTTCGCCTGTTAAGCTGTGAGGTGATTGTTGCGGATATGGAGCAACTTATGTCAATACCTCCTCCGGCGCTCGCCCTGGCCGGATTGCCCGGCGGCTATACCAGCAGGG
>Ga0210082_1000256_pt1 | contig 10739 bp, 13 predicted proteins | sample White_ThreeSqA_D_2_FD_185592 | JGI IMG/M metagenome (GOLD analysis project Ga0210082, IMG submission 185592) | Wetland microbial communities from the San Francisco Bay, California, USA, that impact long-term carbon sequestration -... | ecosystem: Environmental > Aquatic > Marine > Wetlands ... | reverse complement strand
TGTCAACCGACCAATCAAAAAATTGATTGAGGCCGATATAAGCCAACGTTTCCTTATATGCTTTTTTATACTGCTTTAATGATTTGAAACCGTAGGATATTTCAGAAGGCAGGATGAATTCATAGACATTATTTTTATAATCATATTGATAGAGATAATATTCCTTTCGATCATCGGCTATTTTGTAACCGGCGATCATGAGTTTCCCATCATCGATCAATTTGAAATCAGAGCCCATTCCCAGGCAATAATACTTATGAGCGAATTCAAACGTGTTTCGGCCGGTTTTTTTATAAACAAAAACAAGTTTTCTTCCGAAATCCGCAAAAACGACGTAAGGCTTATTGTATGAGCCAAAATAAGGTCTAACGAATTCATTGGGTCCCAGGCCTTTCCCCCCGAAGATTTTGACCAGCTTGCCGTTTAGATCGAAAATTTTCAGATTCCCTGCTTTGTAATCGAAAATCAGGACCATTTGATCTTCTGTCACAATGAGGGACCCGGCCTTTTGAATAAAGGTTTCATCATCCTGAGAGAGAGTAATCTCGTTGAGATGTTCAATCTCGATTGCCGGTAAGGCAAAAGCAAACCAAAACAATATTAACACCGCGACAGGTATCCGCTTCATATTTTACTCCTTTATAAAGCAACAGGAGCTTTTGTTCAAAGCCCCTGTAGCCGGTGACGGTTTCTAATGATAACGATTTTTAATCCTTAGGTGGGGTGGTAAAATCATTACAATCTTTCGGTTCCCCATAACAGTCGGGCGGGTTATGGTGAAGAGTAACAACTTTGGGGAATTCACTGTGCAACTGGGGCTGGAAGAAGTTGGCAATAGATATCACCACTCCCATTACGATCAAGACACACAACGTATACTTCAGGATTTTTTTAATCATTATAATTATCCTCCTTATATTTGACGCACTCTTTTTTTGGCCATGCCCCCGCATAAAAAACATTTCCGACTGAGAAAGAAGAAATACTTGTAATCATTGTTCTTACGTTTCATCCTTCGTAAGGTGAATTTTAACTTATCCACCAAAGGAAAATCAAGGAAATACCTGGAAAATTTTTTAAAGAGGATTAATGGGATTAAGAGAACAGGACAGCTAAACACGTCTTTTCTTTTTAAAAGAAGAAGCAGCGGGACCTTGCATGTAATTTCGAGCAACCGAACACATATCCCCAAAAATTTTTATTATTTGTCTTATAGTCGGCATTAACCGCAACTTATCCCTTATTCGTCAATGTAATTGAATTCTTATTTTAATACTTTCTATAAATATGAAAATAATTTAATCAATCAATTTTTTGTCCTGCAATTCGCTTGACATCGGATTTCCGGTCGATTATTATGGTGCCATGGGTTTTGTAAAGAACAATAAAACAATTGGACATGTCTTTGAGGCATCATTTCCCGCTTGTAACTCCCTAATAAAAACAGGCCGCCCTTCCAGGCAGGGAATAAACCGGACTTCGAGCATAGTTTTTTTTCATTTTCCTATAAATGGCCGCAAGGGATTGCCATTCCCTTGCGGCTGCGTTTCTAATCGGTATTTTCTTTGCAAATCAGTATCAAACAATGCTTTATCGGGCCTTTTCGTATGGTTTGATCTCCCGGATAAATCGTCCGGGAAGGCCTGCCGAAGCAATTCTGCGTTTTCAGAATCGCCCCGGAAGGCGTGCCGAAGCAATTCTGTATTATCAGAATCGCCCCGGAAGGCGTGCCGAAGCAATTCTGTATTATCAGAATCGCCCCGGAAGGCATGCCGAAGCGATTCTGCATTATCAGAATCGCCCCGGAAGGCCTGCCGAAGCAATTCTGCATTTTCAGAATCGCCCCGGAAGGCATGCCGAAGCGATTCCGAGTATTCAGGATCGCCCCGGAAGGCAAGCCGGCGTACAGCTTCCCCCGGAAGATTCGTTCACCAAAACCGCGAAACGCTCATCTTCCAGGTGAAAATCCCCCGATTTAAGCATCAAATAAATAGAAAGGAAGGTAAAAAATGACAGATGTAAATCAATCTACAAATCAAACCGCCCCGGAGACGGAAACCGATCAACAGGGTAATGAAACAACAACGAAGGACAAAAAAAAGAGTAGTTATATTCCTTACGACGTCCGAATAGCGATTATCCGCCAGGGCCTGACCAATGCGGAAAAGCCCGGTATCTTTCATGACGCCATAGCCGACTACGGCTATAACGACACCGGTATTGCAAAGGGCCGGGAATTGTTCGACCAAACCGAAACAGCCCGGAGCGATCAGTTGAAAGCCATCGCGGCAAAAGAGCAAAAATACCGCGAGGCCACCCAACTTAGAGAAGAAATCCATAACCGATATATGCACTACGTGGTTATCGGACGCGAGGAATTCAAAGACAATAAGCATATCCTGGCGCTTCTGGGAATCAAAGGCAGCCGTAAGAAACGCATGGATGCCTGGCGCGAACAGGTCAATCAACTCTACGCCAATACCGGCGAACCCGGCGTATTGGAAGGATTTGCCAACCACAACATCACCCCGGAGGAACTAAATGCCGAAAAACAAAAACTGACCGACTGGGACAACCTCATGGCCGATGCAAAAGAAGCCAGGTCCGTGGCCGAAGATGCAACGGAAAGTAAAAACAAGGTTTATAAAAAACTACTGGGGTGGTGGAATAATTTCGCAAAAATGGTGGACATGGCCGTGGAAGAAAACCCGCAGTTAAAGGAACAAATCAGCGTCGTCACCCCAACCACACAGTAACCGGTGACCCGTTGAGGAGTGAAGATACAAGGCAGGATAAAAGACAGAAGGTGTGGGTATGATAACGCTTAAAGGAGCTAACGCATGCCCCAAAAACAAAAAAGAAAGTGTCAAACCGATGAACAAGAGGAACAAAACAAAAAAAACATCGGCCAACGTTTCCGTTTATTCAGGAAATCCAGGAACATGACCCAAAAACAACTGGCAGACCATCTATCCACCTCCCAATACGCCGTCGCGAATATCGAAAGAGGAAAATACTCACTGCGCTTCGAACATCTATTGAGCATGAGCGACAAATTCAAACTCAATCCCAACTGGTTACTCGCCGGCCAGGGCGGAATGACCACAGTCCCCCTGGAAATCCCTGGAAATTGCCGCGAACTGGTCCACCTGATGAACGTACCGGAAGTCGAAGAACGGATATTTTCCGGTGTAACGGATTTAAAAAAAATCTTTTCGGAGGAAATCCGGGCGGCGGGATTACCGCTTTGACACATTGGCACATTGGCACATTCGCCGCACACACGGGGAGGAACGCCCTCAACTGCGTTCCTCCCCTTTTTATAGGTTTATAAGACCATGATAAATAAAAACAAAGATCAGGAAAAAATACCGGAAGGCGTTGTCGAAGCATGCCGTCTCCTTAGAACAGCAGTCGAGAACTGCGGCATAATGCTGGACAACGCTTTTGAGAAATGCAATTTCCCCGCATTCGACTATAATAACCGGGGATTCGAGACGTACCGCGGCAAGGCGAGGGGTTTACTGACGGAAAAAGCCCGGAAAGGCGATAAAGCAATCACACTCAACCGCGGCGGCTCTTTTTCAAGAAACACCCGGCTGCTTATCTATAATGAGAAAACGGGAAATTACCAGGTGACCCGCGTCCGTAACCGGGAAGGCAATCGATTGGAATTAACCGGCGGTTTGAAGACGGATTACCCGAGACATTCACGGGCAGTGGCTTTATCTCAATTCCGATGCGAATTCGATGGATTACGGCAAGCACTACTGCAAAGGATCGATTCCGGGAAACCCGGGGTAATCATTAAAGACGTGACTGATTTTAGTGTCGAATTCTTCCCCGGGGATGAAACCGTATATCTCGGTATTTCATTGAAGAATAAAGAAAAAATTTCTGCATACTTCCCCATTCTCAACCTGAACGGTGGGCGAAAATGGCGGAGCACCGACTGGAAGCCCCCCATTAAAGACCTCGCGGCTTTAATAGATTACATTCTAAAAAAAGAGGCAGAACGATTTGAGAGTATTTGGAGAGAATTCCAGGAATGGTACGCATCCAGGAATATTGCTTCAACCCGGGCGGCCAAATGGGAAGATTATTGGACGTGGCGACTCACAAAGGACCCGAATGTCATTATTTGTAATTCCTGCGACGAACCGGGCAAGCCGGATGCAATATGTGAATCCTGCAAAAGGAAGAAAAAGGGAACAAGCAAGAAAATACCCATCAGGATACTACTTGCCGAGGCCTACTTGCCCGCGGGGAAAAAAAAAGGTTACGGTTCGAGCAGCAGCCATGGGGGCATAGATACCAAAGCCGAAAGCGTATAAACAGCAGCGGAAAACATCGACCGCCGAAACGGAGTTACAAAGTTGACGGTGAATTTATGACAAAAGATTGACAAAAATTTTATTTTACGGTATTAATGATATTGAAATGGCAAATGCAATAAAAAAATATCCGGTGCCGTTGATCTTTAAAAAGATATTTAAAGATCAAATGAGCGGCGAGTTGGTGGTCAAAGGAGATCACTTCATCAGGAATATGTTCTTCATCAAGGGGGACCTTGTCTTTGCAACCACATCGGTACCCCGGGAACGCCTGGGAGACATCCTGTTGGCCGCGGGGAAAATATCCGAGGACGAATTCAACAAAATGTCGCGGATCAAAGCAAACAGCACACGCAAGATCGGGGAAATCATCGTGGAGATATCCAACCTCAGCCGGCATGAAATCTACTATGCGCTGCTGTACCAGGTGAAATTGATCGCCCTCTCCACCTTTGCCCTTACAGACGGGGAATGGGCATTTACCGAACGGCCGCCGAATGTACCGGGCAACCAGAGATTCCACATCAAAATGCCGGAAATCATAACCGAAGGCATAAAAAAAATAAAATCCTTCGATTATTACAGAAACAGGTTCAATTACCGTTCCCCCGTCACCACGTCCATCCCCGAATCCACGGGGAAATTCCTGTCTTCGGATGAGATCAAATTTTATATCAAATTGACAAATTACCCAAACACATCGGTGGAAGAAGTCGTCTCCGGACTGCACGCCCCGGAAAACTTTTTCTGGAGAAACATTATCCTTCTTTACCTCCTTAATGTCGTGGATTTTGTCGAATATACGGTCAATAAGGATCAAAATAAGGATATCGAAGAGATCAACGAATTATATCAAAAGATCAAAAACAAAAAGGTCGATTATTACCAGTTGTTCGGCGTCGAAAAAACGGCCCCCGTGTCCAAGATCAAAGATACGTACTTTAATTACTCCAAGAAATACCATCCCGACCGCATCCGCGTTGCCCCGGATTCAACGGTCAAGTTAAAAGCCAACGAAGTCTTTGCCGAAATCAACAAAGCCTTTGAAGTATTGAGCAATGAAGAGAAAAAAAGAAGTTACGACATGCAGGGCCACCCACCCGAAACACCCGCCACCGGGGGAACCTTAAGCGCAAGAAGGCAGGCAAAGGACCTGTACTTGAAAGCCAATGCCCTTTTCAAAGCCAAACAGTACTGGCAGGCCGCCACCCTGATGGAAAATGCGGTAAAACTGGAGCCGGATAAACCGTCCTATTATCTACTGCTGGGACTATGCCAATCCAAAACTCCCCAGACCCAGAAAATGGCCGAAAAAAACCTGAAAAAAGCAGCGGAAATGGAACCCTGGAACGCGGACCCCGTATTTGCCCTGGGCGAATTGTACCGGTCCTCGAACTTCGTTAAAAAAGCCGACGCCCAATTTAAAAAAGCACTGGAACTCAACCTGGACCATACCCTGGCAGGGAAAGCCGTTAAAGAACTGGAAGCCCTTTACGCGCCTAAGAAAAAACAAATCTTCTCCGTCTTCGGGAAAAAGAAATAAGTAAATAGAAATAAGAAGAAGTTACATTGTTTTTCCTACTCTCGAACAGCCTCCTGGTAACGGTCTTAATGGTGACCGCAGTCGTGATGAGAATCGGTGCCCTGGTCGCACAGGCTTTCGCCGCCGGCGAGGGTGCCGTCCAGGAAATCCTGTATCACCGCGTCTACATTTCCTGTCACACCGATCACCGGCTGGATGTTCAGTTCCGTGAAAAGGTTTTGGGCCCGCGGTCCCATTCCCCCGGCAATGACCCAATCCGCGCCTTTTCCCTTCAGGAAGGGCGGCAGCATGCCCGGTTGATGACCGGGTGTTTCCACGAGGGTTTTGGATTTAATTTCCTTTAACTCCATGTTTACTTCGTAAATAGTATACGCCCCACATCGTCCGAAATGGGCGGATACGTCGTTTCCATCGGTTGCGATTGCAATTTTCATTCGATTTATTCCTCCTGGTTATTTTTTATATAGTCGTATATCTTTTCAACTTCTTCGGCAAGGGACCGGCAATTTCGCGACGGGATATGACGCTGGGATATCTCGTCCATGATACACCTGGAATGAGGTATCCGGGCCACCACGGGTATCCCTTTCTTTTTCGCATAGGTCCCCAGTTTTTCGGTATTCTTGCGGTTGATATCGAACCGGTTGATCACCACGGCGCAGGGCACTTTAAGATGGGACGCCAGTTCCACCACCCGTTCCAGGTCGGCGAAACCCGTGTACGTGGGCTCGGTGACCACGATGGCCAGGTGGGCGCCCGAAACCGCGGAGATAACGGGACAACCGATACCCGGGGGACCGTCGATCAACAGGGTCCCGATACGGTCCTGTTCCGCCAGTTGTTTGGCCTGCTTTTTGACCATTGCAACCAGGCTCCCGGAGTTTTCCGCCCCCGGGATCAACCGGGCATAAACGAAATCGCCCCATTCCGTTTGGGCCGTAAACTGTTTTCCCACTACCCGCGGTGACATCTCCACCGCGCCGGTGGGGCAGGCGATCTTGCACAAACCGCAGCCGTCGCAAGAGAACGGGGCCACCCTGTACGAACCGTTAACCCTATCGACGGCATGGAACCGGCACAATTCCTTGCAGAGACCGCAGCCGCTGCACAACGCGCTGTTTATCGATGCCGCCGCTTTCCCGGTGAAATCAGCGCCGTGTATATATTGCGGTTTTAATAAAATATAGAGATTCGAGGCATCCACGTCCGCATCGACGATCACGATGTCCCGCATGATCCCGGCGAGGGAAGCGGTTACCGTGGTTTTCCCCGTCCCGCCCTTGCCGCTGATCACAACGATCTCTTTTACCTTTTTCATGTTCCCCCGGCGGTGATGGTCTCTAAGAGTACGGTAAATTCTTTCTTTATGCCCGGCATGGCGTCCACCAGGGGAATACCTCTCGAATAGGCTTCCTGGATACCCATGGAATACGGGATTTTTAATAAAACCGGGATGTCCGTTTCCCGTGCAAACTCGTCGATACCGGCATCTGAACCGGTCACTTTATTCAGGATGATTCCCGCCGGTTTACCCATTGCTTTCACCAGTTCGACGGTTAATTTCAGGTCGTGCAGGCCGAAGGGCGTGGGTTCGGTGACCAGGATGACATAATCGCTTTTTTTCAGGACTTCCACCACGGGACACGAGGTGCCGGGGGGGGAATCGGCAAAGATCAACGCCTCTTTATCGAGGTAATTTTCGACAATTCCCCCGATCAACGGGACCCCGGAAGGCTGCCCCACATCGAGCCGTCCTTCGATACATGTGATTTGCCCCGATTTACCGGTCCTTATCGTTCCGATTCCCCGTTCTATTTCCGTTAGCGCCCCATCCTCGGGGCAGACATAAGTGCACACACCGCAGGAATGGCAGAGTCCGGGGAAAAACATCGTTTTCTTTAACGACGGGATAACGGCCAGTGCATTGTAAACACAGGCCCGCGCACAGGCCCCGCAAAAGGTACACCGGTTTTTTTGTATTTCCGGTACCGGCATGGTGTACCGGATTTCGTCCCGGATTTCAGGCCCGAGGAAAATGAAACCGTTGGGTTCTTCCACGTCCAGGTCAACGTAGGTGCATTTCCCGGCGCAAAGAGAAAGGGTGGCGGATACCGATGTTTTGCCTGTTCCGCCTTTTCCCGACGTCACCGCGATGTACATGGAGTTATCCTCTTATCCCTGGAGTTGGTCTTTATACCGATCAAGTACTTCTTTCACCGTCCCTTCGGTCTCGGCGATCATCGTTACATTTGCTTCACGGAGTATTTCCGAAATTTTGGGGCCGGTGTGAGCGCCGACAACGGCGCGGCACCCCTTTTCGATCACAAATGCGCCGGTCTTTATCCCCACCCCGCTGTCTTCGTTTTTGAATGTATTTTCATCGATGGATAATACCTTTTCTTTTTCGGTATCGTAAACCAGGAAATAGGCGGCCCTTCCGAAACGGCTGTCCAGCCTCGAATCCAGACCCGCGTTTTCCTTTACCATAATCATGACCTTCATCTTCGCATCCTCCTGTGTCTTTTTCCTCTTCCCCGGCCCCGGCCCATTCGCTGTCCGCCGCCGCTTCCGGGCCGCTGTCCGTCACCCGGCCGCCCCGGGCGAAAGGCTTGAATGACCCGGTTGACAAAACCGGCCAACGCGATAACCGAACCGGCCACCCGGCCCAATTTATAAGCCAGGGGCTTCGGGGGTGGTGTTTCTACTTCATCGACAATATAGGCATCGTACACCTCCGGCAATTGATCGCCGTCGTCTTTATCCATAATATCGATCTCTTTTTTCACTTCATTCATCGTTATTCATCTTTCTTCATATTTCTTCATCAGCAAGCCGGAACCCCCCCGGCGGGAGTTACAGGTTCTCCCGCCGGCGGGAAGACTTTATTTGGAGTCTTTTGGAGGTTGTTCTTCCAATTTTTCCAACCTTTCTTTGATGGTCTCTAACGCGGATTCCAAACGTTTGGCTTCCCTGTGAAGCATTTGGGCTTCACTTTCAGTGGGATAGGGCACTTCATAGGGCGCCTCACCGGCATAGGGCGGCCCCCATCCCCGACGTCCGTAACCCATCCCGCGGCCCATACCGGCACCTCTGCCGCCGCCGAAACCGCGTCGAAAACCACCCGCGTATCCGGGACCACCGAAACCACCGCAGAAACCCGCGCCCCTTCCGGTTAAAGGACCCTGTCCAAAGGGCCCCGCTCTATCGCCTCCAGGCATGTTACACCTCCTCTATTTTATTTATTTATCCTACTTATTTATTCTATTTCTTCCTTTGTTTCCTCGGGCCCGGCGCCGCCTGCCGAAAGGAATACACGGCAGGGTTTGGTTGAGCGACCCATCCGCCAACATGTTCACCACATGCCCGGGATCGCCCGCCAACCCCGGCAGTACCTCGAAACCACCGGCAAACAACATCCGTAACAGGAATTGAGGACAACCACCGCAAATGATCTTTTTAATCCCGCATTCCCGCAGCATCGAGATCAGTTGAAACGGCTGCTCGAAAACCAACGGCCACTCCTCTTTTCTCTTTACGGCACCGTTTTCAACGTCGTATACAAAAAGCCGGTCGGCAACATCCAACCGCGGGCTGACTCCATTCTTAAAAACCGTTACTGCGACTCTCATATATTTATTATGCAATAAAGATGCCAGGTAAGGGGTAAGGGGTATAAGGGGTAAGGGGGAAGGGGTAAGGGGTAAGGAAAGAATGCGGGGTGTTGCAAGGAGGCGAAACGAATTGCTGCATTTGCAGCGGTTTGTTGCATTTCGTTGCAGGCTGTGATAGAATGCAATTATGATCGAAGCTATCTTTAAGGATATTGTTAATCACTCTTTCGAAGGGGTCATCGTTATCGGCGACGACTACCGGATCAAGTATATGAACCACTTTGCCCGGGAACTCACCGGCTTTTCAAATAAAGAAGCAAAAGACCGGTTCTGCTATGAAGTACTCAGGGCCAGATGCTGCAAAGACAACTGCCCGATCAAGGCCCTCAAAGAAGGGAAAAAATTGGGAGAGATATTTGTCGATATTATCGCACGGGATAACAGCGAAAAATTTATCAAAACCAAAGTCATCCCCAGCCATGGATACTGGGTGGAAATCTTCCGCGACGTCACCCGCGAACGGGAACTGGAAAAACGGGTCAAAGAAAAATACATCTTCGGGGATATTATTACCCAGGATAAACGCCTCATCGATATACTGAAAGAGTTTCCCCGCATCGCCGCCGGCCGCGTGCCCGTGCTCTTCGAGGGGGACAGCGGCGTGGGCAAGGAAGTGTTTTCCACCGCCATCCAATCGCTCAGCCCCCGGAAAAACCGGCCCTTTGTAAAAATAAATTGCGCCTCTTTACCCGATACGCTGCTGGAGTCCGAGCTCTTCGGTTACAAAAAAGGGGCCTTTACCGATGCGCGGAAAGATAAACCCGGTCTTTTCAAAACCGCCGACCGCGGCACCCTTTTTCTCGATGAGATCGGGGAAATGAGCCTCCCCCTGCAAGCGAAACTCCTGCGGGCCGTGGAAACCGGGGAGATCATCCCCCTGGGAGCAGCCAAACCCGAAACCGTCGATGTCCGAATCCTCGCCGCCACCAACAAAGACCTGACCCGGGAAGTCGAACTGGGAAATTTCAGGGAAGACCTCTTTTACCGCTTAAATGTAGTCAATATAAAAATCCCCCCGCTTCGGGACCGTAGAGGAGATATCCCTCTATTTATCGATTATTTTATCAATCACTTCAACATTATCCAGGAAAAAAAAGTGACGGGCGTATCGCCGGAGGCCCTCGAGGTGTTACTAAACCACGACTACCCGGGAAACATCAGGGAACTACGCAACATCATGGAATATGTTTT
>Ga0210082_1000255_pt1 | contig 10751 bp, 10 predicted proteins | sample White_ThreeSqA_D_2_FD_185592 | JGI IMG/M metagenome (GOLD analysis project Ga0210082, IMG submission 185592) | Wetland microbial communities from the San Francisco Bay, California, USA, that impact long-term carbon sequestration -... | ecosystem: Environmental > Aquatic > Marine > Wetlands ... | reverse complement strand
AAAATTGCAACAAGACATGGGATACAAACTCAGGAAAATACGCGAAGCCTCAAAATATAGACCCTATGAAATGGCAAGTTTCCTGGGGACCTGGCAAAGCACCTACTCCAGGTACGAAAAAGGCGAAACCCCACTCAATTTGATTCACCTGTACGGTCTGGCAAGCAAATTCAATATCTCACTGGATTGGTTCATCCAGAACAAAGGCAGCATGTACTTGAACGAAACAGTCCAACAACAGAAAAAGGAACCCGGTACCACGGAAGAAAACTTACTGTCAATCCTGGGCGATGATGTAAAAGAACTCCTGGAGTATATGGTCCGGGACAAATTACTCCGGTACGAAATATTGGTCCACTTCCAGAAATTCAAAGAAAAAAATAAACCCCCGGTTAAAACACCGACAACGGAACAGCCGGCCTGATCCCAAATCTCACCAAATATCATAAATTCGCTTGACTTTTTTTCTTTGCTGTGTTCTAATATAACACGAAAGGTTAAATTGAATATGGCATTTATTTATTATAATATATAAGGAAAAAAAGGAGTGTAAACATGACGAGTAAAAAAAAGAAGATCGAATCGTTGGACCGAAGTACGATGGAAGAAGCCAAAGGCGGTATTCCTTATGAAGAACCAAATTTAACCGACATGGACGATCCTACCGGAACGCTGCCCTCGGAAAACGATCCTACCGGCACCGGTACGACCGTTACTTCTTGTATGGACGGCAGTTCAAACAGCGGTAACGGCGGCTGTTTAAGTGGGTTCCGAAACACCGGGGTTGGAAGCTGCGGTTCCGGGACCTCGAACATGGAACACTAAACAAAAAAAACTCTGCTAAAGTTAAAAGCTGAAGGCTAGATCCCCGCACCCGGTATTACCCTGGTTGGTGGAAATAATCCCTTCCGGTGGGCATGCTCACAGAACCAGAAGGGTGCCCAAAGACTCTTGCTCCTGTAATAATTTTGCGCGATACAGGATGCAAGGCAGGATGTTTTCATCATACAAGAGGCACATATACCTTCGAATCGCCGGGGGATTCCTTCCCGAAGTTCCCGGAGAACCGGGGCGTTCTCCCAAACATCAACGAGAGGGTGCGTATCCGCATGCCCGAAAACAAGTTCCGGGAGGTGACTCCCGATACCGCACAGTGCATATGAACCGTTGGGTAGGACTCCCAATATCTCCAATACCTTGCAATTCATACACCCAATCCCACCTTTTCCATAAATCCTGCTCAACGGACGAAAAGCGGGAGGGTAATGGAAGTAAAGTGCCTGCGCGGTTGACTGGGAGAGAGTCTCTTCCACCCAATGTCCCAACCGGATAAGCTCTTCGATGTCCACGGTCTCCCCGTCGGCCGCCATTTTCTCCCCTCTCCCGGTGGGCTGCACCAGGTTGAACTTGACGGAACCGGTCCCAAGCGTATCGGCAAGGCGAACGACGTTTTCCAATTGATCGATGTTATAACGCATGATACTCATTATGATCTGGGGTTTGGCACCGGCTTTTACCAGGTTTTTTATTCCTTCCACCGCCCTGTCGAAGGACCCCGGCACCCCCCTCACATGGTCGTGCGTTTCGGCATCGGCACCGTCGAGACTTACTGCAATTAACGGGTTTTTACAGGCGGTGATCTTTTCCGCCAGTTCGGGAGTACAGAGAACGCCGTTGGTTTCGATTGAAAGCGGGATCTGCCGGGTCTTTATTCGTTCCAGGATTTCATGTATCCCCGGATGGAGCAGCGGCTCGCCTCCTGTTAATTTGATCACGGAGAGGCCCAAAGGTTCTGCTTCTTCTAATATTTTATCGAACAGCCGGAGGGATAGAGAGGGGTAAGCGCGAGTACCTGTTTGATGTTTGGGAGTAAGCCAACAATGTCGGCATGCCAGGTTGCACCCTTCGGTCAGGTAGAAATAAATTTGCTTTAATAAGATTTTGTGGTTTTTACTTGCTTCCTTTTTTTTATTATTCATATGGATTACCTTCTGTCAGGGGAGTCGTCAGCCGATGGCGGGGAGTTTTCCCCCTGCCTCAAGGAAACGTTTAAGGCACACATCCGGTGCCGGATGGTGATCGTCGCCCAATATGGCATAAGAAGCGGCAGGGCAATTCCCGGTACAATAATTAATGTATCCACACCCGCTGCAAAACTCGAAGTCGCTTAACGGGACCCGGCGCCGTTCCCTTAACCGTTTAAACTCGGGATGGTGCTGCCATACATTTTCCAGGCTGTCCCTGTTTATTCGTCCCAGTTCGATATGTCCCAGTAAATTGCATGGGACCATGATCCCGTCCGCCCGTACGGCCATTTCACTCATGATGCAGCCGCAGGCGGTAAGGTATCCGCAAGGCATATTGCGTTCTTTCCCTTCCCGGCGACAATATTCCATTTCAAGCCAGGATTTCGCATTGGACAGGGGACCTGCCGTGGCATGGATACGCCCACTGTATTTTTTATCGAGTTTTAACAACGTCTCCATTACCAGGGTTTGTTCTTCCACGTTCAATTGCAGTTGATCGGAAGACTGACGACAAAGCCCCATATAAGAGGCGGAATTGGTGGAAAAACCGGGGATTTCCATCTCTTCCAACAACAACCGGGCCAATGCTTCCAGGTCATGGATATTCTTTTTATGGATGGTCACGCGGATACTCACACGGATACCGTGCCGGCGAAGGGTGTCGATTCCTTCCACGGCTTTATGGAAACTCCCCACACCCCTGAAGGAATCATGGATACCGGGAGAGGAGCCGTCGATGGAGACCTGGACGCCGTCACAGCGTCCGGTGGAATGTAAAAAAGCCGCCGTCTCATCGGTGATCATGGTAGCGTTACTCAGGACATAGAACCGCATCCTGTTTTGAACGATCCCCTGGATTAATTCCCGGATATCCTCCCTGTAGAAAGGTTCCCCTCCTTCAAGTGTAACACTCATCACTGCGCAGCGATTCAACTCTTCAAAGAACTCGAGCCATTCTTCCCGGGGCAAATCCCGGCCCACATCTCCCGCGCCGGTAAAATGACTGCAGTATTTGCACCGTTGATTACAATGAGTCGTGATTTCGAGGTGTACGATTCGTGGAGTACGCATCACGTTCATTTTGATTTCATTCCCCGGGACTGTTGCTCGTTGTATTGTGCCATCCCCTTTTGGAAAAGTTGTCCGATAAATTTTTTGATGTGTGCTTCTGCCTTGCCGGGGACATCCACGCAATTTTTATTCACTACTTCTAATAGGTCTTTAACGGTGTGTTCTCCGTCGAGGTGTTTCCAGATAAGAACACTTACCGGGTTAACGGCGAAACTTTTCCCTGTATCCGGGTCGTAGAGTAATGCCCAGTCGTCCGATTCCACACGGAGCACGACGGAAGGGTTTGTGGAAATCTTTTTATCGACGGCTATGGTGTTCATTTTTTCATTTCCCATTTTCACGTATCCTTTGCTTTTCAGGTTGTTTCCGAAAGTATTGTTTTTCATAAGAGCGAAAATCATTATATAACACAATTTGAGAAAAGTTTCAAACGAATACTTTAAAAAGGGTGTAAAAAAACAAGCGGGGTGGGCTCAAACTTTTTTCCCTTGAAATAAAACCCGATTTCCGTTACAATTCAAACTTACAGATACCAGGAGGAAACTGAAAGTATGAAAGAAATTATTGATTTTCTGAAAGAGACAACTTTTATCGGGATACCCCTCGTGACGTACCTGGGGGCTTTGGGCGCGGTTATCGGCGGGTTTGTAGCAAAAAAAGTCGTCGCCGCGATCTTCGCGCGACTCGCACGCCTGTCGGAAAAAACCAAACTGAAATTCGACGATATCCTGTTTGCCGCACTGGATAAACCCCTGGAATGGGCCATGGCACTGGGCGGCATTTTCGGCGCACTGTTTATTTTTTCCCTTCCCGTGGAACCGGTCAACCTGGTCAAATTCAGGGGTGCGCTCTTCCTCATCGTTTATGTGTGGCTGGTGATATGGGCGGCACTCCGCCTGGTGGAAGGGCTCAGCAAATGGTGGGAGGAAGCGGCGAAAAAAACGGAAACCAAGTTGGACGATCAACTGGTTCCCATTGTCCGCCAGAGCGTAAAGGTGTTTCTCTATATCGTGGGGGTGGTGTTTATCCTCCAGAACCTGGGCTACTCGGTGATGAGCCTATTGGCCGGTTTCGGTCTCGGCGGCGCGGCCCTGGCACTGGCTTCAAGAGATACCGTGGCCAATGTGTTCGGCTCGATCGTTATCTTTTTCGACAAACCCTTCCAGATCGGCGACTGGATCGAGGTGGGGGCGCTGGAAGGGACGGTGGAAGATGTGGGCCTGCGTACCACTCGTATCCGCACCTTTGCCAATAGTGTAATAACGATCCCAAATGCTATGTTTACGACCACGGCGGTAAACAACTGGTCCAAAATGCGGAAACGCCGTATCAAGATGAACGTGGGCGTCACGTATTCGTCGTCACCGGAAAAGGTACGACAACTGGTGGAGCGAATACGGGAGATCATTGCCGGGGATGAGAACCTTCTCCAGGATTATTACCTGGTCAATTTCGACAACTTCGGTCCCTTCAGCCTGGACATTTTTATTTATTGTTTCACCCGCAGTACGGTCTGGGCGGAGTTCCTCGAAGCGAAGCAGGCGTTTATGTTGAAGATAATGGGTGCCGTGGCCGACCTCGGCCTGGATTTTGCCTTCCCCACGCAAACGCTTCATGTGGACGGGTTTCCCGGGGAACACAAAGAATAGTAGAAAATTATTTGAATTCCGAGGTAAAGTGTACTATAATTGACTCTTAACTGTGGTGTCCACTCCGTGGACCACGAGGAGGCATAACGTGAAAAGCAGGTTAAAAGCGATTGGTGTCATGGCTGTAATCCCAATCCTGGTGTTTCTTGTTGCCCAATGCGGCTCAACGAAAGAGACCGGGGAAAAGGAGATGAAAACGACCGAAACGGCGAAGGTACAAAAAGCAAGTGTGAGGGCAAAATATCAAAAGATCAAGTACATTTTGCCTAAACCCGTATTGGCCGTCGAACTTACGGATGAACAGATTATCGCTGCCGAAGCCGCATATGACGAAATCTTTACCCCTGAATTATTGGCGAAACGGAAAGAATTACTCGATCAAATTAAAGCGCAGGAAAAAGATTCGGAAGAAAATAAAAAATTGCACGCCGAATACGACGAAACCTTCAGGCCGTATTATGCAGATTTCTATAAACGAGTCTGGAGGCTCCTGACAAAAGAGCAGCAGGAGATATGTGAAGAGGCGAAAAAGTAAACAAACCCGTTTTCAACAGTGGACCGATTTTAAAATAAGGTGTCCGCTCCGCGGACCATGAGGAGGCATCAAATGAGAAGCAAGATTAAAATGTTTGGTTTCCTGGCTTTAATCCCGGTGTTGGTCTTTCTTTTTGCCCAATGCGGTTCAAAGGAAGAGACCGGTGAAAAGGAAAAAAAGGCGACCGAAGCGGTGAAGGTACAAAAAGAAGGTGTGAAAGCAAAAATGAAAAAAGACAAATCCGTCCTGCCCACACGGTTATTGGCCGTCGGGCTTACGGATGAACAGGTCACCGCTTGCGAGACCGCTTATAACGAAATATTTACCCCTGAAATAGTGGCGAAACGGAATGAGTTATATAAACAATTAAGAACACTGGAAAAAGATTCCGAAGACTATAAAAAATTACGCGGCGAAATTTCCGAAACCTTTAAGCCCTATAATAAAGAATTCAGGCAAAAGATCAGGAAGATACTGACAAAAGAACAGAAAGAGAAGTATTTTAAAAAACCGAAGGAAAAGGAATAAAAAACGGAAACGAAAACAAATTGGTTTTCAACTCCGAACCGTGGGCAGCACTGCCAGGAACGGAAGAAGGGATATTAAAAACCGCGATTCCTCACCGGTTTCTCCCAGGGACAACAGGAGGAACGAAACAAAGGCGATGAGTATCAATACATGATCCGCCTCCAGGAGCCGTTTGAGAAACCCTTTCCCGGTTTTAAGTCCCAGGATGACCAGCCGGCCGGTATTGATGAAAAGGTAAGCACTCAGGATCATGACCAGGAATTTGTACAGGTAGAGAGTCGGGTGCCGTTTCATGGGATTGTACTTGTACAACCGGGTAGGGGCGCTCATCAGGTGTGTCACCCGGCGGAAAATGTGGGCCGTTGATGCCAGGGGTTTTTTTAATATATAGTTTATTATTTCCGCCTGGATACGACGGCTGTTTTCAAGGTGCTCGACGGTATCGAGGTTTTTCCACCGTTTCGGTTTCAACGGCGTATCGGGTTCCGGGAGCAGCGGGGGCTTCTCGACAAATACCCAGCATTTGGCAAGGTTAAACCCGGTGTGATTGGACCAGGTCAATTGGCCGTTAAACACCAGCAGTTTCAGGTGCCAGAGACCGGAGAACAACAGCACCGGGATGAGAAAATAGAGAAAGAGTCGTTTTTGCCGTCCCCCGATCTTAACGTAGGCCCAAACCGCCAGGAAAGGCAGGAACAGGATCATGTAGGGCCGTGAGAGTTCGGCCATGGAAAGAAAGAAGCCGGACAAAACGGCGAATAAAACCATTCGTTTGCCGACGGCGTACCGCCCCGAAGCGGCCAGCCGGGTAAACAACAGGAAAAGGAGGACGAACAGCGGGAGATAGATGTCGTAGACCTGGGGATTACCCGTATGGATGACTTTAGTACTCCACAGGAACAACAGGGAGAGAAAAAACGCCGGGATCATTTTTCCATAGGATCCCGATGCCGATACGATGACGGTAATATATAAAAGTACCAGGCCCAGCCGGTACAGGGTAACGGTTACGAATCGATAGTTCCCCGTGGCCTGGTAATCGAGGATTTCCATTATCGAGAACACGGGGGGAATGGGGACACGCAGGTCTTTCAGGTAGGTCAGCATTTCCGGGATATTTTTAAAATCCCCGGGATGATAGATATTCATCCACCGCGTGACGGAAACGCCGTTGGTGGTGGAAACGGTAACGTAACCGAATATGGCAAAAACCATCACCAGGACGGCCAAAACCGCCAATCGTTTTTGCCTGCCGCTTAATGCCGACAGGGTCTCTTTGAATTTATGGATCAGGTGCATGGTGAAAGGATATCATACCTGTGGAGAGAAAACAAGGCTGGACATCCCTGGAATTTTATGGTATAATGCCGTCATCGTTTCATGGCTGGAAACTATAAACCAACACACAGGTGAACATATGATGAAGATTAGACTATACTGTATCCCTTATGCCGGAGGCTCGGCAGTGGTGTATAATAAATGGAAGGACGATTTGAATCGATTCATCCACCTGTGCCCGGTGGAATTGGCCGGTAGGGGTAGACGCATTGCCGAATCCCTCTACGAATCGACGGAAGAAGCGGCGGATGATATTATTAAAAAAATTAAATACGAACTAAGGGATGCCCCTTATGCCTTTTACGGTCACAGCCTGGGGGCGCTGATCGCTTACATCGCGGCACAAAAATTAAGAGATATGAAATACCCGGGTCCCGCCCATATGTTTTTCTCCGGGAGAGGCGCGCCACATATCCGCAGAGATGATAAAGAACCCTACCATACCCTGCCGGAAAATGAATTCAGGGAAAAAGTAATGGACCTGGGCGGCACTCCACCGGACTTTTTCGACATCCCGGAACTATTGGAAATCTTATTACCCATCCTGAAAAGGGATTTTAAAATCTCCTGGGACTATGTCCACCCTTCCGGGACGAAACCGTTGGATTGCGATATTACGGTTCTCACCGGGAAAGAAGAAGACCTGAATCCGGATCAGATCGACGAATGGAAATTACACACGAAATATCAGTGTTCCTTCCATTCTTTCGAGGGCGGTCATTTTTTCTTGAACGATCCCGCCAACAGGGAAGCGATAACGGCCATACTTAACGGCACCCTTGAAGATGTCGCCCGGAGACGAGTACTGAGAACAGCATAAATTTTACTCCTGGAATTTCTCCAGTAGTTTCTCCTGTATGGCTTTCATTTCCCCGGAATCCGTTTCGTGGTCGTATCCCGCCAGGTGGAGCACGCCGTGGAGCATGAGGGTGAACAGCTCTTCCTCGAGAGTAATGCCGCTTTCCTTCGCCTGTTCTTCGGCAATGGGGTAACAGATGAAGATGTCTCCCAGGTAAAATCCCTCCTCCGGGACCTCTTCATTGAAAGGGAAACTCAAGACATCCGTGGGATAGTCCTTTTGCCGGTATTGTTTATTCAATGCCCGGGATTCCTCTTTACCCCCGAGCTTGATCGCCATGTTCCCGTCGATTTTCAGCTCTTCGACCAGTTCCTGGAGTTTATCCAGGTACCGCTCTTTATCTACGTTAAATTCATCGTCGTTAATTTCAATCATTTTTATCCTTAACTTTTGCCACGAAGACACTAAAACACGAAATTTTTGTGCCTTTGTGTCTTAGTGGCTATTTTTCTTTTTCGGATTCTGTTTTTTCTTTGAAGTCGAAGGAGGGGTAGGAGATTCTCATGTGGTAAATGGAAGAAAGCTTTTTATGGAAACTATTGGCAATGGAGATCAACGCCTTGAACGTCAGGCCTTCGCACTCGTCGAATTGATTTTCATCGATATTCGTATCGATGATCTTGCGGATCACGTTTTTAATTTCCTCATCCGTGGGTGACGCCAGGCTTTTGGAGGCCGCTTCCACCTGGTCGGCCAGCATGATGATCGCATTTTCGATATTTTTCGGTTTCTCCCCGTGGTAGCGGAAGACATTATCCTCGAAATCGTCGCTGTCCACCGACGACATCTCCCGTGCTTTATCGTAGAAAAAGCGGACCACCTTTGTTCCATGGTGCTGCCGGATAGAGGAACTGACCACCTCGGGAAGATTCAATTTTTCCGCCCGCTCCATCCCGTCCGGGATGTGAGAGACAATGTTTTTCGAGCTTTCCCGGGGCGAGAGGTTCGTATGGGGATTTTTATACAGGGCATGGTTTTCCGTAAAGAAGTGAGGGCTGTCGATCTTCCCGATATCGTGGTACAGGGCCATTGCCGTCTGGAGTAGGGGAGAGAGTCCCAGGTCCTGGGCCGCCGTTTCCGAAAGGGAGGCCACCATCTGGGAGTGGTGGTAGGTGCCCGGTGCTTTCTCCAGCATTTCCCTGAATATCGGGAGGTTCAGGTTCGTCAACTCGATGAGTTTCAGTTCCGTGACCAGGTTGAACAGGGTTTCCCACAGGGGAATGATGAAATTTGCGAGGATAGGGGAGACCACGGCCGAAAACGCGCCCATCATCACATCCACCGATATGTGCGTCAGTGAGATATCGGGTTCCGTCAGGTTGAAGACCAGGATGACCAGGATATTGATGGGCAGCATCCATAAAATAGATGCCTTGATAATCGGCGAGCGTTTTAACCGCTGGTAGAACTCGATGCCGAAACAGACCGCCAGGTTGCTTAACAGGATATATATAACGATCCTGAAGTCCCATTGGCAGACAATACCGCCGATAACGGCGTTGATAAAGGAGTAGATCACGGCGCTCTGGAGATTGAAGATAAAGGACATGGCAAGGGCCCCGAAACCGAAGGGAATGGCCAGGAAAATACTGTTCATATCGTAATCGATCTCCATGGACAAATTACCCAATATCAGGGGGAACAGGAACATACAGGCGCGGTAAACCACGGCGCTGACGATCAGTGTCGCGCCGGTAACCATGAATATCTTTTCCTTGTTAATACTCGCCGACTGCCAGACCTTAAAAAATTTGCCGCCGAAAAGGGCCAGGATCAACACGATTAGCAGGATAAGGTAAAAATCCGAGAGTCTCCGTTCGCTGATCTCTTCGGCGCGGGCGATGAGGTTCATGATCTTCAGGTTTTCCCGGTCCACCTCGTCTCCTTTCCGTAATATCACTTTACCTGCTTTCAGGTTGATCGTTACCGGGGTTACCGCCGCCCTGGCCCGCTGTTCTTCTTTCCGTGTCAGGGTATTGGAAAAGGAGATATTAATGTCGATAAAATCCATGAGAATGGAGGCGATAAATTGGGGGGACAGGGTACGGGGGGCGGGAAGTTCATGTTCTTTCACAAACCGGACCAGGGCCGTTTCCACTTTTTTCAGATCGTTTACGTCGTTAACCGTTAAAATGACCGGGTCTTTTTTTTTCGAGACCAGTTCCAGGGTGCCTTTTTTACTTCGTCTGGCACCGATCAGGGATGCCAGGACTTTTCCATCGTAGCGGGAGCGGATAAACCGGAGGAGTTTATTCACATCGCATTTCATAAAAAAGGTCGAACCCAGTACCGCTTTCAGGTCCCTGTCTGAAAACTCCAGCCCGAACCGTTCGGCCATTGTTTTCTTGATCTCCTTTAATTGGCCTTTATCCTTTATATAATCCTTTTTTGCTTCGTGGATGAAATTAAACCAGGCGTCCAGTATTTCCAGGGATTTGGCTTCCTTTTCCGCATGGTATTCGTAAACCGGGACCACATTTTCGATCGCCTGTTCCCGTTTTGCTTCCGTGGCGTCTTTGTCTTCGATAGTGATATCTTTATTGACCTTAACGTCTTCTTTTACAATATCGCCTTCTTTAAGTTCCTCGTCCACCACGGTTTTTTGCTGGGGGAGATAGAGCAGGTAGGAGAGCGCCAGCACGGCCAGGAACCCGATGAATTTGACAAAAAGAGAGGTTTTTTTCTGTCCTTTGGCCGCGGCATTGGCCGGAGCTTTGAGGAAACGCAGTTTAAAACTCATTTTT
>Ga0210082_1000254_pt1 | contig 10771 bp, 10 predicted proteins | sample White_ThreeSqA_D_2_FD_185592 | JGI IMG/M metagenome (GOLD analysis project Ga0210082, IMG submission 185592) | Wetland microbial communities from the San Francisco Bay, California, USA, that impact long-term carbon sequestration -... | ecosystem: Environmental > Aquatic > Marine > Wetlands ... | reverse complement strand
AACACCTCTACTATACGATTTCCACCAATATTGTATAGTAAAGATGCTTTTTTGTCAATCCCGCGGCGCAAAAAGCCTATATGCGGACTAATGATGGAAGTCTGTTCACCTCATCCTGCCACACCGGAGACATTGGTAATAGGTTCCCCATGCCATGGGGCCGCGGCGCGGGATGATTTTTAATTTTATCCGGCAATTATGATTAATCTCTTGCTAAAGTCCCTTTTTGATATTATAATAGAACCATGATGAAATCAAAAAAAGGAAAAACAGGTGATGAACGGTAAAAGCTGGGAATGGATAGAACATTTTAAAGATCAGATGGAAGAAAGGGAAATCACTATGAAGATGGTGGAGGAAGCCCTTGCCAACCCGGATGAAGTTGCCCCGGGGCAGAGGAACCGCACCATATATCAAAAAGTAATGAAAGGTAAGCTTCTTCGAGTGGTAACCGAAGGGAATCGCTTGATTACTGTTTATCTTACGAGTAAAGCAAAAAAGTATATGAGAGGAGATAAAGAATGAGGATACGGTATTCACAAGAGGCGGATGCGCTTTATATCCGACTGAGAGAGACCAGGATAGAAGATACCGACGAAGTCTCGGAGGACCTGATCGTGGACTATGACATCGATGGAAACGTCGTGGGCCTGGAAATCCTTGCCGCATCGACAAAAGTCGATACCGAACAACTTATCATTCAAGCTTTCAATAAAGTAATGGTCGAACACTCACCGGGTGTTATCTCCGCCGCCAGCCCTCCTGGCAGGGGGAACCAATATACGGGCTAAAGTTGGAATCTGTTTCCCGCATCCTGCCGCAGCGGACGCATCATTAGACAAAAGTTTTTGTGGGGTCCAGGGGCAAGTCCCGCGTTTTTTTAAAAAGATACCCTGGTCGCCGAAGGCATGCTTTTATATTTTTTTCGCGCGGATGAGGTAGTGGGAATAGGGGTAACCTTTTTTTAAATCGAAATATTCAACCTCGAAACCGTTTGTACGGAAAAAATCCATGTACTCGTCCCTGTCCCGGCAATACGTCTTCTCACCGGAAAACAAATAATCCTGGATGTAATTGACCCGGAACTTCCACCACGGTTTGCGGTCGATGTCCTTGAAAACGATATACCCCCCCACGGGCGTCTTATCCATACACTGTTGGAGAAAAGGCATCTGGCTCTCGAACGGCACATGGTGAAACAAATCGATCAACAGGATGATCTCCGAATCCCCGATGGTGTCTTTGGTAATGTCTTTCACCTGGAACTCCAGGTTCGTAATGCCCGCCCCGGCGGCCAGTTCACCGGCGAAGGTTATCCGGGATTCCACCACGTCCATGCCCGTCACCACGGCGTCCGGGAACACCAGCGCCGTCCATATGGAAATGAACCCGTACCCGCAGCCCACATCGATGTAATGTTTCCCTTCCGGTATCAACTGGAAAATCCGCCGGATGGGGCAGGTAAAGTTCCGGTAAAAGGTATAAAAGGAATAAAAGGGACCTTTTTTCTTGTAGATGGCCTTTATCGCTTTGTAAGCGGTTTGTATGCGTTCCTGTAAATTTTCAGTCATGATATCCTGTCTGTTAACCGTGAAATCGAAAACCATTATATATACGAAAATCGCGAGTTTGTCAAATAAGGAATGCATTGCAATATTATGTTACAGCCGGGTTGAAGCGGCCCGGCATTGTTATCCGCGGTTTTTTGCCGGTGAATCCCGTTTTACGTTTAAGAAAGTGTTACAACTCCAATGGCCGGTAAATGTGGGATAGTAGATGTGTTGCCGGGCCGGGGCAGGTTACGGCCGGAATTACCGTAACGAAATATTACGTCACCGCCGGTTAAAAATATAATGGAAATTATCGAAAATTCCCTTATAAAACGCTTTCACACGGGGATATAATTTTGGTACCCGACTTGCTTTATGTAAACCTGCAAAATAAATTTAAGGAGAATAATATGAAAAAATGGATCATCCTGATCATCGTTTGTGCATTGGTACTTTTAGTAAGCAGTATCGGCGCATCGCAAAAGGATAACGTCCCGGGTGAACCGGAACAGCCGGGAAAATCCGTTACGCGGTCCACTGACGGGAACTCCCGTATTTACACCCGGGTTATCGAAGGGTACGGTACGGTTGAATATATCGAAAGGATCGACGGTCGAACCGGCAGCACCGAGATGATTATCAATTTTATTGAAAACGACCGCGGTCTCGATAAAGATGCCCGGATATCCGGGACCGCCTCCGGCTCGACCATTCCCGCAAGCGAACGGGCCGCCCTGATCGCATTGTTCCAGGCTACGGGCGGGTGCAACTGGACCAATAAAGATAATTGGCTCAAGTCCACGGACTGCAGCGACTTCAACGACCCGGGTACCGAAGACGATTGGTACGGCGTCTTCGTTAATGCTGCAGGAACTCACGTCACCGGTATCAACCTGTTCGACAACGACCTGTCCGGCACCATCCCCGACATCAGCGGGCTGCCCTACCTGGAATTTCTTAGCCTGGCCCAAAACAACATCGGGGGAAGTATTCCGGCTTCCATCAACAGTCTTATCTACCTGGATTTCTTTGACCTGGCTTACAACAATCTTAGCGGTACCATCCCATACATGGGGGATTGTACCCTCTTATGGAATTTTAGCCTGAATTCCAACCAGCTCGAAGGCACCATCCCCACCTGGTTCACCAATCTTCCCGTCCTGGGGTACATCAATCTCAGGAGTAACAACCTCACCGGTTCCATCCCGGATTTGGGTTCCCACGCCTATCTTTATAACGCAGATTTTTCCTACAACCAGTTAAGCGGAACCATTCCCGCCTCCCTGGGGAATACGTCCAGCCTCCAGTGCCTCTACCTGGAAAACAATCAATTATCCGGCCCCATCCCGGACCTCAGTGGTCTATCCAACCTGCAGGTGCTCGATATGGCTTACAATCAACTGTCCGGGGAATTTCCCACCTGGCTGGCGAATCACCCCACACTCTATTACCTTAATTTAGGTCATAACAATTTTACGGGGATGCTGCCGGACCTGATCAATCTAACCCCCATGAAATACTTGTACCTGAATAACAACAATTTTTCAGGATACTTCCCGAGGGTTTACACACTCACCAATTTGCTGTATTTCTTTTTGAGCAATAACCGGCTCTCGGGAAATTTGTCAGGGGAGGTCGGCTATCTCACCGAATTAAGAGGAATCCGGTTGGAAGGCAATATGTTAAAAGGAATAATTCCGTCTGCCTTAACGAACTTAACCAACCTGACGGATTCTTATTCCAGCATCGATTACAACGGGCTTTATACCTCCGACCCCGTACTGGAAAGTTTCCTGGACATCAAGATGGGAAATTGGGAATACACCCAGACCATTCCACCGGAAAATATTTCCTTTACCGATGTAACCTCCACATCCTTTACGATTCATTGGGAGTCTATCCCGTTCCAGTGGTACGACGGCGGTTACAGGATATATTATACTTCGGAAGCCATGGGCCAGTACTACCTCCTGGCAACCATAAACGATAAATACACGGGTTCTTATGCCGTGCCGAATGCCCTGGACCCCGGGACCACCTATCAAATAGCGATCAAAACCTTTACCAGTCCGCACGTCAACAACCAGAACGAGGTTATCTCGGATTACAGTGACGTGGTTTCCGTTACCACGGCCCTCGCCCCGGAAATTACGGTCCTTAATCCCAACGGAGGACAGAGCTGGGCGCTGGATACGATTAAGAATATCACCTGGGATGCGCAGGCCATTCCCGGTAATGTACAGATCGAACTTCGCAAAGGCTTAACGATGGTGGGTATTATTGCATCGAATCTCGATCCGGATTCCGGTTCCTATACCTGGACCGTGGGTACATTGGAAAATACCGTGACCGCGGCGCCCGGAACCGGCTATACCATCCGGGTTAGAGAAATGACCGGCGATATGACTTACGACGACAGCGACGCCCCCTTTGAAATAACCGGCGTACGGTTGAATTCCCCCAACGGCGGCCAGAGTTGGGCCCTCGGTTCCTCTCAGACCGTCTCATGGACGGCCCACGGCCTTACGGGGGAGTTAAAACTGGTGCTCTGGAAAGACGGCGTCCTGGTGGGTCGAATTGTAAACGGACTGGCCCCGACCTCGGGTTCCTATTCCTGGACCGTGGGTGAAAACATCAACGGGACGGCGGCGCCGGGAACAGGATATACCATCAGGGTAAGACTGATCGGGCAACCCACCGAGGACGAAAGCGATACGCCCTTTACCATCACAAATTAGGGACCCTTTTCCCTATTCCGGCTTATCGTCGCCCTGAGGCGATGTAATTTTAGCCACAAAGACACTAAGACACAAGGGTATTTTTATTATTTTACCTTCGTGTCTTCGTGCCTTCGTGGCTAAGATTTCATAGGAATCAAAATAAGAAACAGGCAAGATTTTCCGGGCCGTGCAATTAGGCTCCCCGCGCCGCGGGGTCCGGCAGCATGCCTGCGAATTTTTGGAGGCGCCATTCGCATAATTGTTTGAAACGGTTCATAATATTCGCCGTCACGCGGTTATGGACCTTCTCCCAGGTCCGGTTAATAATTCGCCGCCGGGACAAATCCTTCCTCCCGTAAAAATTAAAACCCACCACCATGAACATCTGTGTCTGCTCTTTCTCCCCTTGCTGTGCGATAGACGACCGTACATAGATCGCAAAAATACCGATAGGATAGCCCCCACTGCACTCATACAACAAATACCGTGCGTTATCGAAATCCGACGGTTCCGGTAAGTGACGGATCCTGATCGCATCCAGGTCGAACAGGGGGATATACTTCAGACCCAAAAACCCATGCCTGGAACCGAAGGGATATTTTTTCCAACCCAACATATATATATGGATATGCTCGAGACTGCCTTTCACACGGTCCACTTCCGCAATGTGATTGGGCCAGCATGTCGAATCGCCGTTCCACTCGAGCAGTTCCTCGAACACATAAGTTGCCGGTGCCTCGATACCGATCTTGTGAATATTCAAGATCACGAATTTTTCCACATCGATACCCAGGCGCTGCATAATACGCTGACTGTAATTTTCCCGTTCCTCTTCGGAATTGAAAGCGATCAACGTGGGAGTCGCCGGTTTGTGCAGGAGAAACGCACGGATATCGGAAAAGACACCCCGGCTTCGTGGGGGCGGTTCCTTTGCCCCGGTTCCCGCATTTCCCATCGTACCTGTCATTACCCGTTTTGCCTCCTTCTAAGAAATACCACGATATATCTACGTTTTACGTGCCGGAAAAAGTGTTTCACCGCCACCAAAAGGGTGCGTCCTACAAGAAAACACCCTGTGGGTGCTTCTAAGAAACACTACGATATATCTACGTTTTACGTGCCGGAAAAAGTGTTTCACCGCCACTCAAGAATAATGAATATCACATCCGGCTCAAAAGTGCAAGGGAAAGTAAAAAAAAACGACTCAGCTTGATTACCGTAAGGATTTATGATAAGGTTTCTACTCTAAGAAAATTAAAAAGCCATGATGGATTTCGTATCGATTTTTCTCATCGCCGCCGCCCTGGCCATGGATGCTTTTTCCGTGTCCATCTCCGCCGGCATGATCATAAGAAAACCCGGCCCCAGGCACTATTTCCGGTTGGCGTTCCATTTCGGGTTGTTCCAGTTCCTGATGCCCATCATCGGCTATTTCAGCGGGAACTACCTGGAACACTATATCAAAGATTACGACCACTGGATCGCTTTCAGTCTTCTCTCTCTCCTGGGAATCAAGATGATAAAAGACGCGTTCACCGAAGATAAAGCGGAACCGGGGGGCCGCGATCGCGATCCTTCCCGCGGAATGTCGTTGATCGTTCTTTCCATTGCCACCAGTATCGATGCACTGGCCGTGGGCTTGAGTTTCGGTGTGCTCGATCAACCCGTACTTTTTCCCAGTATTATTATCGGTGTCACCTGTTCCGTTTTCTCGATCGCCGGTATCACCATCGGCACCAAAGCCGCCGCCCTGGTGGGCAAAAAAGCCGAAGCCGTGGGCGGGATTGTGTTAATTATCATCGGTATAAAAATACTCATCGAGCATCTTTCCGTTTAATTCCTCTTCTCCTATAAAGAAACAAAATGCCGAATAAAAAAAATACGGAATTGTCTCTCTTTAGGTTATTAAATTGAAAATTATTCATTTGTATGCTATATTTATCAAGGAGAAAAACAGGGAAAACCGAGAGGGATTTGACTGGAGGAGTTTAAAATGAAAAAGAATCTTTTTTTTATTTTTGTATCGATACTCTGTATTTCCATCTTTGCCGAACAGGTCCCCTTCGACCGGGCCCAAACCGTTGCCGGGAACTGGGCCGCTCATTTAAGGACCACTTTCAACGACCCGGCGGCCGTTGTCTCCGGCGAAACCATCCTGCGGGAAGGGACCGTGGTGGCTTACGTGTTCCATCTCCATCCCCGGGGTTATATACTGGTCTCCGCCGAAGACTATTTACCCCCGGTAAAGATATATTCCTTAAAAAACAATTTCGGGGAAGAAGGAAAAGAACTTGAAGAACTCGTTTTTAACCAATACGCCCATATAATCGAGAAAGTCAATCATTCGGAAATCCTTCCCGGGCAGTATTTCGATGAACGAAACAAACGGAATTTCAAACGGTTATCCGGGGTTTCCGGTGCCCCCCCGGGCACGGGACAGCCGTCTTTTCAACCGGCGGTTTTCCGTGTCGAGGAAGTTCGGCCCCTTATCGCCACCACCTGGAACCAGGGGGAACCCTATAACCTGAAATGTCCCATGGTGAACGGGGAGCGATGTGTAACCGGGTGTGTGGCCACCGCTTTTGCGCAGATCATGAAGTATTACGAATATCCCCCGGCGGGGCGGTATGATCGCAGTTACGTTACCGATACCCACCGGGTTTCAATCCGGACATCCTTCGACCACCCCTACTACTGGGACCGGATGCTGAACGCTTACCCCGATCCGGATACCGGGACCGGGGAACAGCGCGATGCCATCTCACAATTAATGTTCGATGTCGGTGTCGCACTGGGTATGGATTACGATCCGTATGGAAGCGGGGCATATCCTTTCGCGGCTGTGTCCTCGTTTCCCGCTTTTTTCGATTATTCCAGGGAAATCCTGGATGTGTCCAGGGAGGGGTGGGATGATGCCGGGTGGTTCCAACTGGCCAAAGACCAGCTTGATGCCGGGTTCCCCGTGGCCCTCAGCATTTACCGGGTGGGAGCGGGGCATATGGTGGTGATCGATGGATACAGGATATCCAACGGAACCGATACGTTTCACCTCAATATGGGCTGGGGCGGTTCCTATGACGCCTACTATTCCCTGAATAACATCGTGGTCAGGGACGAAAGGCAATACACCATCCTGGAATGGCAAGACTACGTATTAAATATGGTCCCTCCCGGCCGGGAGAACGAGCTGCCGCCCATGCCCATCGGGGCTTCGGCTTATGTAAACCAAAGCCTGTTTCAAAGGGAATATTATTGTGAATTGACCTGGCAGGGTATCCCGGGCGTGAATAACGACATCGACCGGTATGAAATCGTTCGATACGACGGATACACCGGCGAGCGGACGATATTGGCCGAAGTGGACCATACCGGACAGTCGGAACGATATCGCTATACCTTTCGATCCCCCGACTACATTTCCGATCTCTATATCGTCAGATCGGTAAATCATGCGGGTGGGTGGAGTCCGCTTTTACATTGTCATCTCATGCTGAGAGAGTAGTTTCACAATTCTCCCTCATAGTCCTCTCTTGTTTTGTTTTGCACGAACCAACGCACCTGTTTACAGGCGCGATCGAAGACCGCGACATCCGCGTTGGTCCAGTTGGTGCGATTTAATGCCCGTTTCAGGGAACGGTGAAAGAGACCTTTTTCCGGTTCCCGGATGAGCAGTGATTTCATGAGGTCCCATATATTTTCGTAGAGTCGCTCGAAATCTTTTTTTTCCGCCCGTTTGGGCAGGACCGCCGGGGGAGGTGCGATGGTTTTGCGGTATATTTCATAGAGCACCAGCAGCACCGCCTGGGAGAGGTTCAGCGACGGATAACTCACGGCCGTGGGGACGACGATACAGTAGTTGGCGCCCTGGCTTTCATCGATAGTGACGCCGGAGTCTTCCCGGCCGAAAATGACGGCGATCTTTTCGTCTTTCGGGCGTTCGGCAATGATGTCCGCGGCTTTTTCAGGGAAAACGAAATCTTTTTTCCATTTGCCTTTTTTGGAAGTAGCGAGGAAAGCGAGGGAGATATCGGCCAGGGCGTCGGCGAGGGTATCGAATTCTTCGCTGGCTTCGGTGATTTCCTGTGCGCGGTACCCCATTTTTTTTTGTTCCGTAACATCGCGGTAATCCACCGGGTTGACCAGTCGTAACCGCGAGACGCCCATGTTTTTCATTGCCCTGACCACGGAACCGATGTTCCCGGCGTTTTTGGGTTCTACCAGAACGACGCAGATGTTATCGAGATTGTTTCCAGTTTTTTCCATAGTTGTTATTAATCCCATGTTGTTTTTTAAGGTGGAATTATAGTATAAAAAGCAGTTTATTACAAATTTAATGCCTCCGGCGGGTCAGAACCTTTTTGAAAAAAGGTTCCGACACCTCCAAAAACTTTTGTTTAATAAGAAGTTTTTGGGAGTCCAGAACCCTTTTTTCAAAAAGGGTTTTGGCCGCCGGAGGCATCTATGATATAATACCTGATGATAAAATTATGTAGCCTTTCCAGCGGTTCCAATGGGAACGCCATTTATATAAAAACCGGCAATAACAGCTTCCTCGTCGATGCCGGGATCAGCCGCAGGCAAATACTCCTGCGCCTCGAACAAATCCAGGCCCATATCTCCGAGATCAATGGCATCTTTATCACCCACGAACACTTCGACCATGTCCGCGGACTCGATATTCTTATGAAGTATTTCCCACGCCCCGTCTATATCACCGAAAAAACCTATAACAATATGCCCCTTACCATCGACGACCAATACCTCAATATCATCCGACCCAATGACCGGGTGACCATCGATGAAACCGAAATTCAATCCTTATCCAAATCCCACGACGCCGTTGACCCCGCACTCTTTTGTTTCCATTACCGGGGAAAGAAAATAAGCGTGGTCACCGATGCCGGGCACGGCTGCGACAACGTCATCGAGTCCATCCGTGACGCCCACGTCGTCTTCCTCGAATCCAATTACGACGAAAAAATGCTCCAATCCGGTTTTTATCCGCCTTATCTCAAGAAACGGATTGCCGGTCCCCGGGGTCACCTCTCCAATATTAACGCCGGTTCGTTAATCCGGGACCATGCCTCTCCATGCCTCGAATATGTATTTTTATCTCACCTCTCCGAAAACAACAATACAGCGACCCTTGCCCTGGAAACCTTCCGGGAGATCGTAAAAGAGAGGGATGATCTACAGCATCTTAACACCGTCCTTACCTCCCGCCACAAAATCTCCGAAGTCGTGGAGATTCTTACGTCGTCAGGAGCAGGACCGCAATAACACCCAGGAAGATAAGGCCGATCTTTTTCTTGCTTATTTTTTCTTTGAACCAGAGATACCCCAGCAAGGCGGAGAGAACAATGGTCCCGATATTGATAAAAGGGAAAGTAACATAAGCGGGGATGTTTTGTAGGGCTTTTAAAAGAAAAAAGGTGGAGAAATAATTTGGAATTCCCATCGATAGTCCGCGCCCGAAATCGATTGCTTTCAATTGCCCCCGTGACGTAAAAACGAACACATAGAGCCAACTCCACACCAGGGCCGAAAAGAAAACAATAATAAGAAAAAAACTGTTTTCCACATCGGGAAAACCCAGCTTGAAGAACTTTACCCCCGCATCCAGGAACCCGAAAAGAAGGAATAGGGAAAGTAAGATGGGTGAGGGTTTTCCTATTTTCCCTTCCCAGGTTAAAATTATGAGGAACACCAAAATGAGGCCCAGGATATCCGTAATAAGTGGTTTCTCTCCCCACAGGAATATCGACAGCGTCACGGGAATGGCGAGAGACATGCGGCCCATGGTAACGGCACTCGCAATTCCTTTACTCTTTATTGCCTTGCTGAAAGTGACGAAACCGGTGAAGAAAAAGAGACCCAGTACCGCCCCGTAATAATAGACCGTCATATCCGTGGGTGTTTTTTGAGAGATGAGATAGGCCAGTGTACCGGCGGAGATATAATTGGAAGCAATAATGACCGTGCGGTTCCCCCCGTTATGTTCGAACACCCTTAAGAGGACGGCAATGCTTAACGACGACAACAGTGCAAGGCATAAATATATATAAGGCATATGAGGATTGATTATAGCACAATGTGGGTGAATAAATCCACTGTCAAAAGAAGGGGTGGAATTGTTGCGGGTTGCGGGTTGCGGGGAAAAGAATTAAAAACTTGTGGCGGGCTTCTAAGAGGGTGTCACTCGCAGGCGCTATGCCGGTGCGCCCTATTGCACGGCCCGAGGGATTCCCTATGTTTCAAACTCCATCTCAAATCATTATAAGGTCCAAAAGCATGCTGGCTCCGGCGGGTCCCATGCTGGGACTCCCTATAATGGTTTGAGAGGAGGTTCGAGGCATCGGAAATCTCCCGGGCCGTGCAAAGCGGGTCCAGCAGCATGCTGGCTCCGGCGGGCATACTGCACTTGAGTAGGCCGAAAATTAAAAGTTAATTATAACACAGGTTTTCGGCCTTTTCAAAGGTGAGGAATTAGTACAATTAGGA
>Ga0210082_1000252_pt1 | contig 10785 bp, 7 predicted proteins | sample White_ThreeSqA_D_2_FD_185592 | JGI IMG/M metagenome (GOLD analysis project Ga0210082, IMG submission 185592) | Wetland microbial communities from the San Francisco Bay, California, USA, that impact long-term carbon sequestration -... | ecosystem: Environmental > Aquatic > Marine > Wetlands ... | reverse complement strand
CGATGCTTCCTGAAATAACGAACCAACGACGCCACTTTAAATAAATCCGACCGCAAACTCCGGCCACCCACGGTGGATGAAAATTTATGATAAACCACCGCATTCGCCGCCACGGCCAACTGCCAACCCACATCCGATACCCGGCGACAAAAATCCACATCCTCCCAATAAAAAAAGAACCCCTCATCCAATAATCCCACGGCCTCCAATACCTCACGCCTCACAAAAAGACTGGTCCCCGCAACATAATCCACCGGACCCGGCGACTGTATGAACCGGTCACGACCGGTTAAACGCGATAACCGCCCACCACCATAGGTCTGCATCCGCGACGGGTCCGAGGCAAAATAGATCACGGCACCGGATACCCCGATATTATCCTCCGACTCGGAACGGTATACCAACTCCTTCAACGTGTTACCCCTGACCAACGTGTCGTTGTTCAATAACCAGACGTAATCGGCATTCCTCTTCAACGCATAACGGATACCCACATTGTTACCCGCCGAAAACCCATGATTGGACCCGTTCCGGATAAGCACCAACGAACGACCGGAATCGGTCTCATCACCACCGGCCTCCGCCTCATCACGACTGTACTCGACATAAGAAACCGGTTTCTTTACCCCGGGAAAAACCAGCGGGACCAACTCCCCGTTTAACCCGTCCTCTACTTCCAACGTTCCATCCGCCCACGCCCTGATCTTCTCCAAAGACCCATCGGTAGAATCGTTATCACATACCACTACCCGGAAATCCGCATACTCACTGCGAAATACACTCTCAAGACAATGAAGAGTATCCTTCCATCCATTCCAATTTAGCAAAATAACATAGACCATTTTAATTTTTTGTAAACTTCGGAACTATTCTTACCCTTAACCTATGTTTCCTAATTCCTTCAGTTTCCTCCTCCATTATGAATATGAATTCATAATCTCCCAAAAACCCTACACCCGGCTGCCAATAAAACACACCTTTCTCACCATCCAACATGGAACCCACCGGGAGAGGTCTCAGCCGGTCACCGACGACCAGATACCCCCGGCAATAAACCGGGGCCTGTTTTCCTTCCACCAAATCAATCTCCAACCGCTCTAATTCTCTTATTTCCACAATCCGGGGTTTTCCCCGTTCTTTAGACATCAACTCAAATAGGGGGTCCAGGGGGAGCCTCCCCCTGGCCCTCGGAGAGCCGCCGGAGGCATCCATTCTTGCTTTTCTTTCCTGCTCCGAGTTCTGAACCGTAAAATACCGGCTCCCGATGCCGTCGGTATTCCCCTCGTCGTCCGTCGCCGACCAGGCAATGGTATGGACCCCGTCGGCATAGGCCGCGGTATCGAAATAAAAATAAGCCGCCGCGCCGTCACTGTTGGCATAACCCGGGAAAAGGGACGCAATGTCCGACCGGTACACATTATACACCGGGTGACCCAATTCCACGCCGTCCACGTAAACGGTAATCGTAGATCCATCCACGGGTATCGCGTTGGGTATGGGCGTCAGGACCCACCCCACGTTTCGATAATTGTCGCCGGACACGGTCTCGCCCGGGGCCGGGGTATCGATGGCGCCGAAGGGTTTCACGGCGTTAATGTTATCGCAAGTCACGGTTTTGGAACCCAATGCGACCTGGTGACCCGACACATCGCGAGCCAGGGCATAAAGCACAAAGGTCCCGTTTCCATTGTCCGGGAGGAAATTGGTCAACAACATGTACCCCCACCCCGCCCGGTAATTCATGGGATAATCGGGGAAAGCGGCTTCGATATCGGTACGCGCACCCTCTACCATCAGGGCGTCACCGATATAAACGAGACCGCTCCCTTCACCGCTTACGGCGTCACGGTAAATTTTCACACTATCCACTTCCACATCGTCCAACGCCCAACCGGTCACGGGCACGCTGCTGCGCACGATGGAACCATCCAACGGCGTATCGAAGGAACCGAAGGGCGATGCGTCGCCCCCGGCGGAATAGACATTCAATGTAATGGATACGGGCCGCGGAGAATTCGACGCCGCCGGGTCTTTCACCCGGAGCCTGCCGCTGTACGTCCCGGCGGACAAACCGGCGATATCGACGGAAACGGATACGACGCCGTCCCCGGTCCCGGAAGTGGGGGAACATACCATCCAACCGGATAGGTTTCCCAACTGCCAGTTCAATGTACCCTCACCGGTATTGCCGACGGAGAAGAACTGGGCCCCGGTGGTGATACCGGAAGTAAGCGCACCGAAAGTCATTTGATCGCGGCTTAAGGTGATCTCGGGCATCGGGGCCGCGGTCACGTACTCGTCGGCACCGATGTCGATTCCCGCGCCCATGGGCCGTGCGTCACCGTCGAAATCCGAGGTTAAACCGCTGACGGCCACTCCCTGGTCCACCACCTGGGAAACGGCGTACGCGAGGTGCAGGTCCCCGGCGGAAAGGTTCTCGAACCAGCTCCCCCGGGCATTGGTAATATTATTGCTCAGACTCGCGGACCCGCCGTCCCGCGATGTAATGGCTTTATTGCACAGATTGTTCCTTATAATCCCGCCGGAGGTCCCGGGGAACCGGTACTCGACGGCATTGGGGTAGCTGTTGGCCAGGTACACGGTATTGTTGTAGACCCGGACATTGGAGGCGTTTTCCAGCCCGATGGCCACATCGGCGAAACCGTGGTCGGTGGAACTGTGGTAGATCATGTTGTTCCTGATAATGCCCCGCACATGTCCCCGGTCGCCCAGGCCGAAACCGATGCCGCGGTCACAGTCGATAATCAGGTTATTTTCCACCAGGGTATCTTCGGAATCGGACCAGAAATGAACGGCATGCTCGGCAATATCGCCGGAGGGACTGGAAATATTTTTAAAAGTATTGTTCCGAACGATCCAGTTTTTGGTCTGGTGGCCGTCGATACCGCCGATGTAGTATTGAGGGCCTATACCCGCGGTATACTCCAGCAGGCAATTTTCCATTATCCCGTTCTCGGAGCTGTTGGGATTGCCCTCTTCGTATGAGATTTTAACCATTTGTTCATAGGTGTCCACGATGTGGAGGTTCGATATCAGGATATTGCTCGCGCCCTCGTTACCCCATACCTGGATGGCATGGTTGGACACCCGTCCGATGGTCATGTCCCGGACGGTGAAATCGGAACCGGGCCCGTTAAAAATATGCGTGACACCGCCGGTCATTCCCTGGCCGTAGATTTTAACATCGTTACGGTTTCCCGATTGGCTTCGTACGGTGATACCGTCTTCCAATATGGCCAGCATATCGTTCAAGACATAGGTCCCGTTACTGAGAACGATCTCTTTGTCGCCGCCGCTGTTGGCATTGTTAATAGCGTTTTCGAGTTGTCCGACGGTGGAAACAACCACGCCCTGTAAGCAGACGCTTCCACCCAAAAGGAGGAGTACTCCCAACCACAATATAAGGGAATCGTTATTTCTCATCTTTCACCGGCCTTGCCTTAAATTTAGGGGTTATGGTTATCCTTATTTTCTCCTGTTCAACCGTTGTTCCGTGCCGGCGGATAAATATGAAGTCGTAGTCTCCCAGGAAGCCCGGTCCCGGCAGCCAGTAGAAAATGCCGTTTTCAACATCCAGGGTGGACCCCACGGGCAGTTTTCCCAGTTGGTTTCCCACCTCCAGGTACCCAAACCACTCCCCGGTCCCCGCGGACAGTCCAACTTCCACCCGCTCCGACTCACTTATCGTCATCTTAAATAGGGGGTCCAGGGGGAGCCTCCCCCTGGCCCTCGGAGAGCCGCCGGAGGCATCTACTCTTGCTTTTCTTTCTTGCCCCGTATTTTGAACCGTAAAATACCTGCTCCCGATCCCGTCCGTATTCCCCGCGCTGTCCACTGCCGACCATGCAATCGTATGTACCCCGTTGGCATAGGCCCCGGTATCAAGGTCGAAATAGGCCGCGGCACCGTTACTATTGGCATAGCCGGGGAAAAGCCCGGCAATGTCCGAACGGTAAATATTATAAAACACCTGCCCCAGGTCCACCCCGTCCACGATCACATGGATGGTCGAACCGTTCGTGGGTATATAGTTGGGCATGGGGGTCAACACCCATCCGTGGTTCCGGTAAGCGGCACCGGAAGCAATCCCCCCTTGCCCCGGGGTATCGATGGCACCGAAAGGATTTACAGCATCGGCATTATCGCAGGTAACCGTTTTGGTGCCCAGGGTCACCCGGTTCCCCTCGTTGTCTGTTGCAACGGCGGTAAATGTAAATATCCCGTTCCCGCTGTTGGGAAGAAAATTGGTCAGCATCATGTACCCCCATCCTGCCCTGTCATTCATGGGGTAACCGGGATATGCCGCCGCCACGTCCGGTCGTGCCCCCTCCACGAAAACGGCATCGCCGATATAAACCGACGTGCCCCCATCCACCCGGTATATCTTTACGCTTTTGACGCCGGTATCATCCAGCGCCCATCCGGTAAAGGCCACACTGTTGCTCACCACGGCATTGTTCTCCGGGGTGGAAAAAATACCGAAGGGAAGTTCCGACGTCCCGCTGCCTGCATTCACTTTCCAGACATGGACGAGGGGTTTATCGTCGTCCACCAGGGGTTCGAAAACATAGAAAAGTCCGTTGGCGCGGTCGAAACACGCCGCGCCCAGGTGTTCCTTGTCCTGGGAGGTGGAAATATGGTAGAGGTATTGATCGACATCCAGGGTGGCGTAAGGCTGGGGTTCCCAGGATTCAATGGTCCCCGCGGCCACTTTGGCGAGGTCCGCCGGATCGTAAAAAATAAACCGGCCCACGAACCCCGTGGACCACCATCCCCGGTTATCGCATTCCAGGCACGGGCCTTCGGGGTTTCCGTACCAGCAGTCACCGGTCCCCTTGGTGCCCACGAACACCACGGCGGCTTTATTTCCCGCCGTGATCCAGGATGCACCGGACCATTCATCGGAATGGAGGTAATTATCCATCGTGTGATTGGTGGCCTCGTCCCAGGATTCCGGGTCCTCCGTGGACGTGTACCTGAGAAGCGTGGTATAAGGAAGGGCGGTGCCCGAAGCCGGTGGGTTCCCCTGGTTCCAGGGGCCGATGATGAATAGCGACGGTCCCTGTCCCGACCATCCGCCGTCCCTGTACCGGCCCGTTGCCAATATCTCCGACGGCGTATTCGCGGCCGCCCAGTCGGTGGGAACATCGAAAAGGTAATCATTGGTATTGTATTCCTGGTGGGGTACATCGAGGTACCACGTCCCCTGTACCCCGGGGTTGGAGAGGTCCGGTTCACACCAGCCGTGGGTCAGGAAGGTCCCGTCACCGAGAAGGTGCTGGCCTTTACAGAGATAGAGTTTGCCCGTTGTCTGCAGATTCTGTTTCGGTAGATAGGCCAGGCCGGTGCGGGGCATTTCCAGTTGACCGACATTAAAAATATCCCGGAACCCCTGCAATGTGGATGCCGTATTCAAATCCGCCAGGTTTTTGGATGGGGATATAACCGGTACCGGGATGGTAATCTCCGACACCTGGTGTTCCCATGCATGACCCGCGCCGTAGATGGAGCCGGGGTAGCCGTCGTCGGGTCCCGTGGGGTCCCCGCCGGGATAATAGGTCATGGCATATCCGCCCCACTGCCAGCTTTTAACATCGGACGTCCCGTCCGGCAGCCGGAACGCCCCCATATAGACGAGGTCCGACGGTTGAAGCCGCTGCGTCGCTTGTGCCGTTCCTTTGTCCATACCAAAAAGAAGAACATTTAACGATAGAATCACTAACAAAACACTCGATACACCTGAAAACACTTTTTTCCTCATCCGCGCCCTCACTACGATTTTTAAATTATTGCATCATATGTCAACTATTACACTAAAAGTATACCCCAACAAAAAAAAAATCTCAACCCCCAAAAATAATTTTCTGATTCCCTTCGTAAACGTCTGTGTTTGTCTGTGTTTGTCTGTGTTTGTCTGTGTCGGTCTGTGGCCGTTAAATCAAATCTTTTTTGGTGAATATGGAGAGGAATTTGTAACCGGCACCCTCGATCTTCTCCCTGCCGCCTTCCTCCCGGTCGATGACAGCCATGACCACCTGTACGGTCCCGCCTTTCTCCTCGACACGCCGGGCACCCTGCAAAATCGAACCGCCGGAGGTGACCACATCATCGAAAATAGCCACCCGCGCGTTCCCGGGAAAATTACCCTCGATGATCTTCCCGGTACCGTGAGTCTTCTCCTCTTTCCGTATAATAAACGCGGGAATCGGCCGCCCCTCCTGGAAACCCAATACCGCAATAGATGTCACAATAGGGTCCGCGCCGATGGAATACCCACCCACGGCATCCACGCTGAAATCCTTCAACATCTCTAAAAAAAGCTTACCGCACAAATACCCACCCTCGGCATCCAGCGTGGTGACCCTGGCATCGACATAGAAGTTACTGGTCCGGCCGGAAGCCAGCTTAAACTCCCGCCCCGAAATAACGGATTTCTCCAGCAGTATCTCTTTTAACCGCGCTTTCATTTCATCTATTCCACCGCTCATGTGATCTTCCCCCTGAAATTCTCAGGCAGTACTTTTTTCAAAAATGGGGCCAATTTCGCGATAGTATTTTCCAGGAACCGAAGATCGCTCTCGGTAAAATCTTCTCCCGCCTCGAGCTGGTGGGCCGCCCGTCTCGAAATTTCAATAACACCGATCCTCTCTTCTTCCACGGAAATTAACGCACCGATCATTTTCCACACGGGTTTGATCTTGGCATCCGGCGTCTTGATGATCTCGAAAATATGGAGGTGTTTTTGCTGCTGGAGATTATTCTCGACTACCCCCCTCCCGGTCCGGTAAATGGTGGCGCCGTAGGCTTCGGTGGAACTAACGGGAATCATTCCCGAATTTACGAGGTATTCGGGACATGCAAAAGAGAGTACGGTCTTCTCGTCGTTGGTCAGGAAGATGGCCACTTCATACTCGTCGAGGAAAAAATTCTCGGTATAAAATGCTTCAATTTGATGGATAACGTTTTTAAACGCTTCCTCGCGGTCTTCCTTTGCAACTTCGACGGCCAGGGTTCCGATCAATTCATTCAAATCTTTCATGTTAACTCCTGCGAAAAATTTTATAAAGGTATCTTAATATTTTTTGAAAAAAAAAACAAGCCCCTATCAAGGGATTTGTTGCAAAATATACGATTTGGATATATAATACCTTTTAACATCGATGTCAACGGACGTGGTTAAAAATGAATGAAGATAAGGATCTGAAGGATAATAAGGTAACCGGGGAACACGTGTTTCTCTCCGTGGTCATTCCCATCTACAATGAAGAAGATAATATCGACCCGCTTTACGCCGAGATCATCGCCGCGGTAGACGGGAAATACAAAGAGTTCGAGATTATTTTCATAAACGACGGCAGCCCCGACCGGTCGCTCGAAAGGTTAAAGACACTGAACGAAAAAGACCGGAGGGTAAAGATCATTAATTTCCGGAAAAATTTCGGCCAGAGTACCGCCATTTCAGCGGGCTTCGATTACTGCAAAGGGGATATCGTGGTCACCCTGGACGGCGACCTCCAGAACGACCCGGCCGATATCCCCCTGATCGTAAGCAAGATTTTGGAAGGTTACGACATCGTAAACGGGTGGCGAAAAGACCGAAAAGATAAATTATTCACGAAAAAGATACCCTCCTTTTTCGGGAATAAACTGATCTCCTTTATCACCAGGGTCAAATTGCACGATTACGGGTGTACCATCAGGGGGTTCACGCGGGAAGTGGTAAAAAACCTCAAGCTCTACGGCGAAATGCACCGCTATATCCCCGCCATTGCCTCCCGGATGGGAATCAGGTCCACCGAAATTCCCGTTAATCACAGGGAACGGCGATTCGGGAAATCCCAGTACGGGCTGGGCCGGACCTACCGCGTGGTGCTCGACCTGATCTCCATTAAATTCCTCCTCTCTTTTTCCCACCGCCCGCTCCAGATATTCGGGGGACTGGGAATCCTCATGATGGGATCGGGTTTCCTGACGGGTCTCTTGTTAACGTACCAGAAGTATGTCCTGGGCGAGGCCATTGCGGGACGGCCGCTCCTGTTCTTTACGGTGCTCGCTATTTTCCTGGGATTCCAATTGATCACCCTGGGGCTGATCGCGGAAATGCTGACCCGTATCTACCATGAAGGGCTGAACAAAAATGTCTATTCGGTCAGGGACTTTATAGGATTCGACGATGAAGATATTGATGATCGCCCCTGAACCCTTTTTCGAACCCCGCGGTACACCTTTTTCCGAATATTTCAGGATACAGGCCCTCTGTGAATTGGGGCATTCGGTGGACCTGGTGACCTACCCTATCGGACAGGATAAGGCGATCGAAGGGCTGCGGATTTTCAGGAGTTTTCGGCCACCCTTTGTCAGGTCGGTTAAAACCGGTCCTTCACCGGCCAAACTATTCCTGGATTTCTTCCTATTTTTCAAAGCGGCGGGGCGCCTGCTGAGACGGGAGAAATACGATCTGATCCATACGCATGAGGAAGCCAACATTATGGGGGCCTTTTTCAGCAAGATCAGCGGCAAACCCCATCTCTACGACATGCACTCCTCGTTGGTGCAGCAAATGGATAACTTCCGGTTCACCAAATCGAAACTGATCACGGCTTTTTTTAAGAAGATCGAGAAAATATCGTTGAAAAACGCCCGGTCGGTTATCGTCATCTGCCGTTCCCTTTACGACTATGCAAGCGGGATTACGGATAAAGAGAAACTAACGGTTATTGAAAATTTCATGGACGATACCCCGGCCCAACCGGACAACGATACATTGGACCGGGTAAAAAAAGAGATCGGAAGCGATAAAAAGAAGATCGTTATGTACACGGGGACGTTGGAAACCTACCAGGGCATCCCCCTGCTGATAGACGCGATGACACACCTGGACGACGACTTCCGCCTGGTGCTGATCGGCGGAAAGCAGGAACAGGTTGACACAGTAAATAAGCACGTGGAAGAAAAAGGGCTCCGGGGACGTGTACTGCTTTTGGGCGTTAAACAACCGGGAGAAATTCCTTATTACCTGAAAGCATCGGATGTATTGGTGTCTCCCAGGATACTGGGCACAAACATCCCCCTTAAAATATATTCCTATTTGAAAAGCGGCGTACCCGTGGTAGCCACCGATCTTTACACCCATACCCAGTCGATAACCGGCGATATTTCAATTCTGACGGCCCCGGAACCGGCCCCCCTGGCCCGGGGCATCCGGGAGGCGGTATCGGAAACGGGCAAAACCATCGCGAAAAACGCGGCGGACTTTTGTGAAAAAAATTACAGCCGCCAACGGTACCTTGAACTGGTCTCGTCGGCGGTACTAAAAGCTTTAGCCACAAAGGCACGAAGACACAAAGGTTAGGAAATGAAAGTCTGCCGCGGGATTACTACTTTCGATACGGTGTATGATCCCGCGGCTGCAACCGGGTCTAACTAGCCGTTTGTTTCTTCTTCTTTTTGCTCCTGGGCGGCGGGCTGCTCTTCGGTGACTTCTTCGGTTTCACCCATGGATTTTTCTTCTTCTTTCGCCTGCATTTCTTTTTTGTAGTCGTCTTCGGACATCAGTTTTAAGATGATCAGGCGGCCGTTGCTCTGCTTGTCTTGCAATTTTAAGACATCTTTTCTCAGCAAAAAGACATAATTTTGTACTTCATCATTTTCCAGGGTGATTTTTACCGTCACCCTGGAGAGGTGCGTTTCCCCGGAGAACATTTCCAGGTTTTCTCTCATGCCGGTTGAGAGAGTGATAAGGGCTTTTTCACGTTCGATTGCCTTGTCGAGTTGGTTGATCTCCAACTGCATGGTTTTAACTTTCTGCTTTTCTTCCTCGGCCTGGGTCGTTAATTCCTCGATCTTCTTTTCCAATTCATCCCGTTTACTTCTTCTCCGGGTGTCTTCCAATTCATCTTCCGCTTCCGCCAGTTCATCATCTTTTTCAACGGCAAGCAGGACCTGGTCTTTTTTTCTTTTTTCCATGTCGGCGGATTTCTTCAACAGGATAGGAAGCTGAAGCTCTTCGACGACCGGTTCTTCGATGGAAAGAATTTCAAATGCCTTATACTCGATATCCCTGGGTTCGAACGACATTGTTGCCATTGTGTCTTTGTCATTGTGCTGCATCGCCTGAAAGTATTTTGAAACGGTAACCTCTTCCGCTTTCTGACATGAAGTCATTACCACGATAAAACCTAACACTGCCAGTAATAAAATAATTTTTTTCATACTTATTCTCCTTTTATCGTTTATAGCCATGAAATAATATTATAAAGAATTAATAACCAGAAATCAAGATAAAAAGGAAATTTTTTTACACCGGCCTGCCGTGAATGTCCTATTTTTCCACCACGATGTCCTACAAACGAGACATTTATTGCCCCATGTCCCCGGTTTCCCGTGGAATCAAAATTGCATTCTCCTTCACGGGCGAAAACATGGAGCGTGATACGTGAGGCGTGAGGCGTGATACGTGAGGCGTGACACGTGAGGCGTGACACGTGAGCCCGATTTACGAGTTCAGTGTGACGCGGTCCCCGCCGGGACCCGAGGAGCCGAAAATGAAAAAATGGATACTTCCGGGATTAATGGTCCTGATGATACTCCCGCTTTCCGCGGCAGCAAGGCAAATTAACATCATGGGCGGGGTGGGTTTCGCTTTTTCCGATATCGAGGGGGCCATGATCGAACTGGGCGTGGAGTTGCAGATGGTCAAAGGTTTTTTCCTGCAACTGACGGCGGGTTCCTACCTCGATGACCAGTCGGGGAGAGGCGGGTACG
>Ga0210082_1000251_pt1 | contig 10922 bp, 8 predicted proteins | sample White_ThreeSqA_D_2_FD_185592 | JGI IMG/M metagenome (GOLD analysis project Ga0210082, IMG submission 185592) | Wetland microbial communities from the San Francisco Bay, California, USA, that impact long-term carbon sequestration -... | ecosystem: Environmental > Aquatic > Marine > Wetlands ... | reverse complement strand
AACTTCATAAGAGGAAAAAAAGACGGGCTCTGCTATACCTGTCACAAGAAAGAAAAATTCGAAGGCGATTATCTTCACGGTCCCGTGGCCGTGGGGGCCTGCCTGGCCTGCCACCTTCCCCATGAATCCAAATATGACAAACTACTCAAGATGGATATCCCCCGGTTATGTACCGGGTGCCATACCACGTTGGAAAAACGGGACATTAAGGCCCACGGAAAAGGGAAAGCGTGTACACAATGTCACAACCCACATGCCGGGAGTAACCGGTATTTCCTGGAAAAACCGCAAGAGGGAAAAACGATGAAGATGAATGACGAAAGAGGGCAATGAATCCTAAAACCTGGTTAAAACGGTCGGTGTACTTTTTGTGTGTTCTATATGTTTCGGTACTGGCACAGGAACGGGTAATGCCGGGCCAGAATCCGCGTTTATTCAATCTTGATAAATTCTCAGGGTCTTTGAATCTTCAATTTCAATTGACCGGGGAAAAAAACTATACCGACGACATTCTTCAATACGATGTCTTCCGGAGGTTCCTCCAGGGCGGTATCCGGTTAAGCACCGCCGGCTCCGTCTACCACCCCAATCTCCTCTCCTTTTGGGCCGATGTCAATATCGTGGGGAACCGTATCAAAGACAGGCTGATCTCGGACGAATCGGTCCATAATTCTCTTAACAATACGTACAATATCCGGGCCCTCTTTTTCAAGAAAAAAAAGTTCAACATCGAGTTTTTTGCACTGAGTCATTATATCACGGCGGAGCGGCGATTCCGCGGACGTTTTTTCTCCAGGAACAAGAGCGCCGGCCTTAACCTGAATTTAAGGACCAGGACCTTGCCCTTCACCCTCTCGGTTTCCAGCAACCGGAATACCGTTGACTCGTTGACCTATTCCGAAAGGGATGAAAAAAGTGAAAATATCGATTTCCGCATCAATTTTTTAAGAGGCCCCCATTCGAATTCCTACCTGACCTTCAAAAACAAGAATTATTCCGAATCCGTGTATGATGTGGATTACGATTCCCTTGAACTGCTGTTCAATTTCCGCCACCACTATGGGGCCGGGAGCATGAACAATATCACGTCCACCCTGTCTTACAACCGGATGAAAGGCAATTATAATTTTCAATTACTGCGGTACATAGCCAATTCCCAGTACTTTTTCAGGGAGGACCTGGACCTGCGAACCATCTATACCCTGACCCGGGACGAGGCCTACGACCGTTCCCTTAACCGGCATGAATTGAGCGCCTCCCTCACCCATCGATTATTCGAAAGTCTCATGTCAACTTTTTTAGTAGGCGGAAGGATCGAAGATACCGAGGCCCAGGAAAGAAATGTGCTGTTTGGTGGGGTGACGTTCAATTACCGGAAAAAAATCCGCGGCGGAAATATCGGCCTTTATATCAGCCAGAGGTACGAGGATTCCGTCAATAAGTCGGGAGGAGACGTTCAACACGAGATCGAGACCTTTGAATTTTCCTTTTCCGATACCATCACCCTCATTCGTCCCGGGATCAATACGGGTTCCATTCAAATTACCGACCTGGAATATTCCCGTATCTATATCCGGGGTGTCGATTACGAGGTCAATATCGTCAACAACTCGGTCCATATTACCCGCCTCCCGGGGGGGGACATACCCGAAAACGGTTTAGTGGCGGTTCATTACGCCTTTCTCTCTTACCCGGATTACCGTTTAAAAAGCCATTTTCAACAGATCAATGCCTCCGTGCAATTCCTGCGCTACTTCGAGGTCTTTTACAGGGACACCCTCAACAATCACGACATCTCTTCGGACTTTATTACGCCGCTTTTCGACAGCTTCGACCGCCGGATCGTCGGTGCCCGGTTTAATATCAATTTTTTCAAAACCGAATATGCCCGGGAAAAATACGATTCGGTGTATTCCGACTACAACGCCGACCATTTCCGCGCATCCGCCGCCGTCAATCTTTTCAAACGCCTCCAACTCTCCGGGAGTTTCTCTCTCAGCCGGTTAACGTACGAATCCGCGGACCTTTATAATAATTTCAACACCTACAGTGCCAACCTGACCTATTCTCCCAACCCCAAATTCAACGCCCGGGCGATTTACAGGATGATCGGGTATGAAACCTCGGAATATTCCAGGAACAGGGAAAGCCTTATTTTCAAAATCCGGTGGGAGTTTCGAAAGATCAGCCTGGAAGCCTTTTACGAACATATCCTGGATGGGTATCGCCAGGATGAGCGGCTGCATGATTTTTTCAGCATCACCCTGAGCAGGAGGTTTGGAAATTGAAAAGACTGGCCACTTTTTTGTGTCTTTGTGCCTTCGTGCCTTTGTGGCTAAATTCCCAGTCCGTGGAACATCTCAGGAACATTGAAATTAAATACAAGGGCGGTATGAAAACATCGGTAAAATCGTTTCTTTTCGGGAAGAAGAATGGAGAGCAGGTTAAACCTTATGCCCTGTGCCGGTTGGGTCCCGATCGTTTATGTGTCACCGATGCCGTTAACGGCGCCGTTTATATTATCGATGCCGAAGGATTCATAAAAAAGAAGATCACCCGGGTAAAGGGAATCCGGCTCGTTTCCCCCGTGGGTGTGTGTACCGATGACCGGGATAACCTCTATATATCCGATTCCACCCGGGGCGGGATTATCCGTTTCGACCCGGGGTACAGGTTCGAGGGAGTTTTTGCCGCGCCCTCGGACAGCCGCATCACCGGGATCGTTTTTTCAAACGCCGTTTTTTACGGTGTGGATACCCTGAACCACCGGGTCCTCTGCTTCGACCGGGATGGTTCGTTGGAATTTACCTTTGGGAAACGGGGGACCGGGAACGGGGAGTTCAACTTTCCCACCCATATCTGCGCCGATAACGATTTTATTTATATTACCGATGCCATGAATTTCCGGGTGCAGATTTTCGACCATAAGGGGGCCTTTGTGCGGGTAATCGGCAGTTGGGGCCGGGGCGGCGGCAATTTTTCCAAACCCAAAGGCGTCGCGGTGGATAAAAAGAACCGGGTTTTCGTTACCGACGCCATGTTCGATAACGTCCAGATATTTAACCGGGAGGGACGGTTTCTTTATTTTTTCGGGGAGGCCGGTCACCGGGACGGTGAGTTCTGGATGCCCATGGGAATCATGGTGGGCGGGGACAATACCATATGGGTCGCGGATACCTACAACAACCGTTTACAAGTATTTACACTACTGGAGGATGCCTGATGAAAGCGAACAAAACCACGATTTTGTTTAGTATTATACTATTTATACTATTGGGCTTGTGCGCCGTGCTGTTTGCCGGGAATATCAAGACTTCGAAACACAATCTTTCATCCGGGAGCCCGGTGGGAACGATCAAGGCATCCGGGACATCGATGATCTGCATTTTTTGTCATACCAGTCATGTGGGAGACTCCTCCGCCCCCTTGTGGAACCGGGAGACGGGAGTGCCGGTATATACGCTTTACGACAGTTCCACGCTTCACTCCGTTCCGGGTCAACCGGACGGCGCCTCCAAGTTGTGTCTTTCCTGTCATGACGGGACCATTGCCCTGGGAAGGGTGCTCAGCCGGAAAAACGAATTCGTCATGCTGAATACCAGTATGGGCCGTATTCCCCGGGGAAAGCGGGCCAACCTGGGAAGCGATCTCTCCGACGACCATCCCATCTCATTTAACCCCACCTCTGCCGTCTCTTCTTCCCCGGAGTTGAGACATCCCGGCCCCTCCGATCCCGTGGCCTACGATGCCGGTGGGAAAATCCAGTGTACCTCCTGTCACGATCCCCACAACGATATCAACGGTCATTTCCTGACCAAAAGCAACCGCGGCGGCGGTATATGCAAGACCTGCCACGATCCCGTGGGTTTCGACGGGATGTCCACCCACGATCTATCCACCAAAACCTGGAATGGAAACGGGCGGAACCCATGGCCCAACACGCCGTACGGTAACGTAACCGACAATTCGTGCCTCAATTGCCACAACAGCCACGGTGCCGCGGGAAAAGAACGCCTGCTCAACGATACGCGGGAAGAGGACGTCTGTTTTGTCTGTCACAACGGCAATGTGGCAGACGATGTCAAGTCCGTTATCCTGAGCAAAATAAGCACGCACAATGTCAGGGCCCAGCAGGGCATCCATGATCCCACGGAAAATATCATGAGTGCCGCCAGGCACGTGGAATGCGTGGACTGCCACAACCCCCATGCCGTCAGCGGCCAGGACGCCGCCGCTCCCCTGGTGAAGGGAGCATTGAAGAATGTTCCCGGTGTCACCATCTCCGGGGGGAGGGTGGCCAATGCCGTCTACGAGTTCCAGGTTTGTCTCAAATGCCACGGCGAAGACGCTTACTTTGTTCAGCCCCCGGCCCGGCGCATGTTTCCCGGCACCACCAATCTAAGGGCCGCTTTCCAGCCCACCAATGCCAGTTATCACCCCGTGGCGGCCCAGGGGAAAAACACCACCGGGAATCACACCCTGATGCCCCGGTTCATGCCCGCGTCTTCCAGGATATACTGTACGTCCTGCCACAACAGCGATTCCTCGAAAGAGGCCGGCGGTTCCGGGCCCAACGGTCCCCACGGTTCCGATTACGAGTACATCCTGGAGCGGCAGTATGTAACCGCCGATTATACCCGCTTTTCCAACGCCAATTATGACCTCTGTTTTAAATGTCACTATTCCAACCGCCTCCTGGATGAAAACGGCAGTGCGTTCAAAGAACATAAAAAACATATCGACGGCGAAAACACCCCCTGTTCCGTTTGCCACGACCCCCACGGCTCTCCCGATTATATCGGCCTCATCAATTTCGATACCGACGCGGTTTTTCCCAACGGGAACGGGGAGTTGAAATTTGAAGTTACCGGGAGTACAGGGTCTTGTTACCTGGAATGTCACGGTAAAGACCACAGTCCCGGGAATTATACAAGATGGTAAAAGGAGGAAACCGATGATGGTTATAAAAGCATTCTTTTTTACAATTTTGACATTACTATTACTATTTCCTTTGGCAGCGGAGGACACAAACTGTATGACCGCCGACTGCCATAAGGAGTTCAAAAAAATGAAACGGCTCCATGCGCCGGTGGAAGATGACTGTACCACCTGCCATGAAAAGACCGGTGACCATAAGTTCAAGTTCGCGGACAGGGCGAACCTCTGCTACGAATGCCACGACGATAAAAAGCAGGGCAAACAGGTCCACGAGGCCGTCTCCGCCGGCGACTGCACGGACTGCCACAACCCCCACGGCGGGGATTACAAGTCCCTGCTCAAAACCAAACGGGTGGACACCTTATGCTTCGAATGCCATGAGCAGGAACCCATGGGTAAAAAATTTGTTCACGGTCCCAACGCCTCCGGCAACTGCGCCATCTGTCACGAACCGCATGCTTCCGACCACAAACCGCTGCTGCTTGCATCCAAAGAGACTATTTGTGTCCGCTGCCATACGGATAAGGATTTCTCCGGGGGGGGCAAACACATGCACTCTCCCATGAAGCAAGGCTGTTCCGGCTGCCACAGTCCCCACTCTTCCGATTTTAAGTACCAGCTCCTCAAAGCCTCGGAAAACCTTTGCGGCAAATGCCACGAAGCCATCGTAAGCAAAGCCGCCGCGGCGAAATTTAAACACCCCGTTGTCCAGCAGGAAAGGAGTTGTTTTAATTGTCACGACGCCCACGGTTCGATCTATGAAAATAACCTGAGACAATCACCCCTCAACCTTTGTATCGATTGCCATAATAAGCCGATCATCGGGACCGACGGGAAGGATTACAACATATATAAAATCGTTACCCAAAACCCGCAAAAACACGGTCCCGTTGAAGATGGAAACTGTTCGGGCTGCCATAATCCCCACGGTTCGGATTTTTATAAACTCCTCATCGGGGAGTTTCCCCGGGAATTCTACACCCCCTATGACGTTAAAAAATACGGTGTCTGCTTCGAATGCCATGAGAGTACCCTGGCAAAAACAGAAAAAACCACCACCCTTACCGATTTCAGGGACGGCGACCGGAACCTTCACTATGTCCATGTGAACCTGCAGAAAGGGCGAACCTGCAGGGCCTGCCATGAAATCCATGCCGGGACCCGGGAAAAACATATCCGGGAAGAAACCCCCTTCGGCAATTGGGATATACCCATCGGGTTCGAGAAAACCGCCGCCGGTGGAAGCTGCGCCCCGGGATGTCATAAACCGTATTCATACGACAGGAACAAAAAGGAGCCGTAAATGAAAGCACTGCTGCTTTTTCTTTCCGCCTCGTTTTTCCTGTTATCGACCCAGGTCACGGGGCTGAGAGAGATCAAGCCCGGGGACAGGCTGCCCGAAAAAGAAAGTCTCCGCGTTTTCAGTGCAAAGGGAAACAAGTTGATACTGTATATAAAGTCCCGGGATGTCAAAAGCGTTGTCTTTTTTAAAAAACTTGCCGGGATGTTAAAGGTGAAGAAAGATGTGAAGCTCTATGTCGTCGATGCGAGTCCCGGGGCGGATGAACGGGTTTCGGCCCTTTACGGCACGTTGAAGGTAGAGAAAGAGTGGGTCGCCGATGTAGAGCGGAAGATCTATGGGGATTTAGGGGTTATCGTCATCCCCTCCCTTCTTTTCGTCACCGGCGACAATACCCTTCATTCCCTGGTGGCGGGTAACCATGCCAATTTGCCTCTTTTTTTCGAATCTTACCTCGACGCATTGTTGAAAGGGGAATCTCCCGGGAATGTCTATGAAAAAGGGGACAGGCTGTTGGAGGAGAAAAAGGTCCTTAAACGGCTGAACCAGGCGTTTCTCCTGCTGGTCAACGGGAATTTCGACCTGGCCGGCGCCGTTTACCGGAAAGCGGCGGCCGAAGACCCCGGGAATAAAGAAGCCCAATTGGGAGTTGGGTATTCGTTGATGTTCCTGGATAAGATCGATGAGGGCCTGGCTTACTTTACCCGTTTAAAAGAGACAGTTAAGAGCAACCGCGTACTCCTGGGTTATTATCTCTGCCAATCCATGAAGGCCCCCACGGAAGAATCCCTGGAGCAGCTCGCCCATTTGTCGCAGTTGGAAAGCCGGTTTTTCTTCGTTGTTTTTCAAGCGGGGCTTATCCTGGATAAAGCCGGGAAGTGCGAAGAGAGTAAAAAGGTTTTCCTGCACAGTTATAAGGTGTTGTTAAGGCATCATCGGAGGGGTAAATAAAAGCGAACGCTTATAGACCGCGGTTAGAGGGAAAAACCGGCGAAGGGAGAAAATGTTAGTCGTTGGTCTCCCCTCGCCGGGTTAACCGTTAACGTTTCATTTTAAGCCGTCAGTTGTTGGGCCAGGATGACCATACGCTGCAGAATGCCCCGACGTCCGTTGTCAGGAGAGAATGTTGAATGTCGTAATAGATGGCGTTCATCACTGCCCGGGGAGCGAACCGGAGGCTGCCCTTTCCCGCGTCCCTGAAGATCATACCGTTGTGTCCCAGGCTGAGCCCGTGGCCCACTTCATGCAGGGACACCGTTTCGATATCGATCTTGCTTGCATCGTCGATGCCCCAGGTGAAATCGTCGTTGTAGTAGATTTCCCTGAAGGCAACCCTGTTGGGATAAGCGTTCCAGGTGAAGGTGAACGTGACTCCCAGGATATTATCGCCTCCATTGGGGGGAGCGATCGAATCAAAGAAGTCTCTCGGCAGCCAGCCGGCATGAGTAAGATCGGCATACCAGGAATCGGAACCGCCATGCTGGCCGGGATAGCTTCCCCAGTAATAGTACTGGACAATGCCCCAGTCCATGTCGTAGTCATCCCATTGAACCAGGGGTATGGTGGCGCAGGGAACCGTATTCCAGGTATTCATGGCCCTGCCCAGGGCTGCCCTGGCATCGGCCCAGGGAACATCGGAGGTTTGATCCACATCTTCAATCAGCCAGAAGATTTCCCTCGCACCCCAGCGCCAGGGGTCATAGGGAAACCAGTGGGAATCCAATTGAAGTTCATGATCTTTGCGGTAAACCCTTATCCCGATCTCATCTTTAGTAATAAAATCCACGTAATCGACCTCGACATTCTTACCCGCCGCCGCCAACCGATCATTCAGTGTGTTAAGCATTGCCCTAACGTTGTCTTCGTCGATAGCGGAAACCATTTGCGGTACCGCCAACAACACGAAAAGGGCAAACATTGAAAAAAACGTAACCCATTTTTGTTTCATAGTTCCTCCTTCTTATTTTGTTGATTTTTGTGTGCAATTATATTGGCCCGCTTTGACTTTTACACTTATAATCCACTTCGCCTTTCTTCATCCTTCTGATTCTCCATTTAGGGGCACTTAATTGTAAAAAAAAAGTTCCCAAATGTCAAGCCTTTCCCAAAGAAATTATGCATTTTCCTGCCGCGACCGCGGAACTCGCCTGACCCCCAAACCCTCCTGTCCTGTAAGTCGTCCGGGATTCGCAGGATTAAAGGATTCCCGCTTCACGGTACCGGGCGATGGTGTCGGTCATTCCTTTTTCGAAATCGATGAGAGGGGCAAAGCCCAATTCCTCCCGGATTTTTTGACTGTCGAAAAGCCAATAATTGTTACGCACACTGAGTATATCGCTTCTCCTGACCAACGGGGAGGTCCGGGTAAGTGCGGCCGTCAACTCCGAAACGGCGCCGATGAAATAAAGAAGAGGAAAAGGTATTTTAACGACAAAAGGCCATACGCCAAGACCACGGGCAATAAAATCCAGCATGCCGCGCCAGGAGCACTCCTCGTTATTGGTTACAAAATAGGTTTGTCCCACGGCGGCCTTATGTTCGGCAGCCAGGATTAACGCCCGGACCACGTCATCCACGAAACAGATACTGGTCTGCGGCTCACCATTACCCAGCAAAGGAAAAATTCGCTTCTTTATTAACTTAAGAGTGGATTCCAACTCCTGTTGACCGGGGCCCAACACATTGGGAGGACGGATAATAACCACGGGCAAACGGCCGCCGTACCGGTTAACCAATTGTTCCGCTTCCATTTTACTTTTACCGTACAGCGAGACCGGGCGACAGGGGGCGCTCTCGTTTTTTAGCTGCCCCGGGACCGATGGCCCGGCGGCGGAAATACTGGAAACAAATACAAATCGCTTCATGCCGGGATTACTCTTTTCACAGGCCGCCAGCAGGTTTCCCGTGGCCAGTGTATTGGACCGGTAATAATCTTCCCACCGGGTCCCCTTGATCAGGGCCCCCACGTGGAACACATAATCCATACCCGCCGCGGCGGTTTCGAGGGAAGGGGTATCCGTATAATTCCCGTGGACGAGGTTGATCTTTCGCTTTTCGGGGTCGGCGTGAAACCACGACTCGTCGGTGGTTTCCCTGACCAATGCGTATACCTGCCAACCCTTTTTTATTAGAGCCGGGGCCAGGTGACTGCCGATAAAACCACTGCACCCCGTTACCAGGGCTTTGATTGGATTTCCTGTTTGTTTCATCCTGTGTCATCCGGGGAGCTTAAATCCAGTTACGTTGTTTATACCAATCATAAGTCGTTCGTAAACCTTGCGCCAGGGAAACGCGGTGTCGAAAACCGAAGTCCCTGGCTGCTTTATATGTATCGAACCGCCAGTAGCGGTATTTCACATAAGATTTCAATTCATTCCGCGTCAGGAGTGACCTTGATTTGGTGGCCCGGGCAATCAGTTCAAAAAAAATGGCAATGAAGTACATAAGATGAAATGGGATGAAGAGTTTTACCGGGCGTTTTTTTATGATTTTAATGATGGTATCCCGGATTTGCCGGAAAGAATAGATTTTGTTTTCACCCAGGATATAGGTCTCTCCAACAGTCATTGGGTTTGCGGCTGCATTGATGATTCCTTCTACCGCGTCGCCCACGTAAAGGAGATTGGTTTCCCCGTTACCGAAGCTGAGAGATATCCGTTTGTTAAGCATTTTAAAGAAAACAAACAGTCCGCCGCGGCTGCCGGGGCCATATACCAACGGCAGACGGATAATGGTGTGGGGGAATTTCCCCTTTAAAGCACCCAGGTATTGTTCGGCCATTAATTTACTCTTACCGTAATGGCTTACCGGTCGGCATGCGGTTTCTTCGTTATGGGTGTTATGTTTCCCGCTGGGACCTACCACGGCGGTAGAGGAGATAAATAAAAAGCGTTCCGGTTTGACCTTTTGTTCCCGGCATACGTTTATAAGGTTTTTCGTTCCTTCGAGGTTCACCCGGTACAGGAGGGGATTATCTCTTCCGCCCAGCCTGGCGGCCAGGTGGAAAATATAGTCGATTTCGTCCACTGCCCCCACCAGGCATTCCTTTTGGGTAATATCCCCATAAATAATTTTAACCTCCAGGTCTTTAAGTAAGGATGTATTTTCCCCCGGTGGGATCAGGCAAACGATATCATTGTTATTCCTTTTTAATTCCCTGACCAGGTGATGTCCGATAAAACCCGCCGCACCCGTAACCAGAATTTTTTTGTTTATTATCATTTAGTATTTTATTGAGTTTGGGATGTTTTGTCAAGCCCCTTGAGAAGGGAAACAGCCATCACGGTAGGAATGCCGGTAACCCGGCACGCCGTCGCCCGGGGACGATGAAGAAAGGCAATGGAATTCCACGGAACGGGCAGGCGGTGCCGGCCCGCTACTCATCCTATGCGCCCGGGAGAATGAGTAGGGAACTGGCACCGCCTGTTCCCCATATGGAGTATTTTCATGGCAGCCCTCCAATTTCTTCCTGATTTGTGCTATAATAATCCATTGCAAAAAAGGAGATGCTAATGACCATAGACAGATTTAAAAGAATTTCGTTTTTTCTTCTTATGACTTTGCTGGTGTCCGCCCTGTTCCTGCCCGGCCAGACAACGGCGGCAGCCGTCAAGACACCGGAACAATTTTTCGGCTTCAAACCCGGAACAGACCGTATGCTTTTCAATTACGAATCCCTGGTAAA
>Ga0210082_1000250_pt1 | contig 11041 bp, 10 predicted proteins | sample White_ThreeSqA_D_2_FD_185592 | JGI IMG/M metagenome (GOLD analysis project Ga0210082, IMG submission 185592) | Wetland microbial communities from the San Francisco Bay, California, USA, that impact long-term carbon sequestration -... | ecosystem: Environmental > Aquatic > Marine > Wetlands ... | reverse complement strand
CCAGTGGAGTTGGATGATGTCGGGGTTTAATTTGTTAATTGCTTTGGAGATATTGCCGGGCAGCCATCCGGGGCTCAGGGGGACATGTTCTCTATGTTTATACAATTTTAAAGGGAACAGGTCGATGAGTTCCTTGAGGTATCCCCATGCTCTTCCGGATTTAGTATCTGGGCCGGTAACGGTAACGTCTCGGCTTTTTTTGCGTTGGACGAGCATACGGGAATCGACTTCGGCGAGCCGCAGTCCCCAATGCAAACGATAAGCCGCGCGCGCGGCCCCGCCCTTTATATCAAATGTATTTAAATGTAGGACTTTCATCTTTATTAAACAAAAGTTTTTGGGAGTCCAGAACCCTTTTTTCAAAAAGGGTTTTGGTCGCCGAAGGCATTAGTTTTTTTAATTCCTGATTGGATTCCTAATTCAAAGAAGAGGATGCACATTATCATGCCCGGGAGCATGTGGGGGCGTTTTATTAGATAACGACGGTTGGCCAGGAATGCCCGTTTCAAGTAGGCCAGGCTGTTTCTTATGCCGATCAGTATGGACCGGAGGCCCACTTTTGGGGAGTGGAAATGGAGGCGGGCGTCTTTGCCGTTGTAGAACTGGTATTTCAGGACGGTTTTCATTTTTCGGCGGTCGTGGTAATGAAGGCAGGTGGTTTTGCCGCAGACGCCCAGGGTCTTGCCGGTTTGTTGGGATATCTTTTTAAAATAATCGGTATCTTCGGTGGAGGGGAGGTCTTCGGCGAAACGGGCGCCTTTGACGGTTTCATAAAACGCCATGGTGGCGCCGCCGCCCATCCAGCCGAGGCCGGGGATGTCGTACTCGACTTGAAGCCACCAGAAATGGGTGTAATCGAGCACGTGGGTCCAGTAGCTGCGGGGACGGGTGACGACACGGCCCATGACGGCGGCGGTGTCGGTTTCGGTTTCAAGGAAAGCGGCCAATGTCCGGGCGAAATCGACGGGCACGACGATATCGTCGTCCAGGAACAAGACGTGGGTGGTGTCTTTGAATTTCTCATCCAGAACATCCAGGCAGCGGTTCCGTGCCATGCCGGGCAGGACGCGGGGGGCATCGACGGGGCCGGTGGTCACGATATGCGGGGAGAATCGGCGGCAGTGATCGATAAACGTTTCATCATTGCAGCTCTTGCCGCCGATGATGACGGTTACGGTGTCGAACCCGTCCTGTTTTAACGCGCTCTCCACAGCGGGCATGGCGCCCATGCCGCGCATGGAAGGCATGATCACGGTCAACCGTTTCATTTCCGCCTGAGTATACCGAGGGAAAACAGGGGCACCTTTACCAGGAATTTAAGGGACGAAAGAAACCCGGTGTAAAGGAACAACCGCTCGTTTAAAAATATCTTCAATGCCAATCCTTTTAACTGGGGATTCGATTTTAATACCAGGAACAACCGGCCGTTCATTGCCTTTTGCAGTGCGCGTTGATCGTAAATCCCGGTTTCCCGGTTGGCAACGGCCAGTTCGCGGAACCATTCCCGCACCCGGGAAATAAATTCGGCGTCCCTGCCTTTGGCGTTAAAGGTGGTAGCCAGGGCGATCTCTTTATGTATGCCGTGGAGCGGGTGATCGTCCAGGCCCAGGGGGGCCAGGGCCTTCTTCATGAGTTGTTCGTCCACCTTTTGCCGTTCGTCGAAATACCGGCTGCTGACACTGGAGGTATGGATGCGGTATTTTAAAAGGTATTCGGGGATATTGGCCAGGGGGAAATGCCGCGACGCCCGCAGCCACAATTCCCAATCCTCGGAAAACCCGATCTCTTCATCGTACCGCAGTTGAAATTTGTCGAATAATTTTTTCCGCAGCATCACGGACGGGTGGGCGAGGCAGCAGCCGAAGAGCAGCCGCGCCTTGACATCGTCGGGACGGCAGGGTTTTTTCCAGCGGACCTGCTTTTCACCTTCAAAAGCAACGGCATAGGTGCCGCATACCCCAATTTCGGGGTGTCTCTCCATAAACGCCACCTGCCGCTCGAAACGCCGGGGCAAACTGATATCGTCGGCATCCATACGCGCCACCAACGGCGTCTCGATCATGTCCAACCCCTTGTTCAACGCGGCCACCTGCCCGATGTCCTTGGGCAATTCGATCAACCGGATACGGGGATCGTTAAAGGAACGAATGATCTCCCGGCTGTTGTCTTTGGACGCATTGTCCAGGATCAAGTAATCGAAATCCCGGAAGGTCTGGTTCAGGATGCTTTCAACGGTCTCCCCGAGATAAGGTTCGCCGTTTTTGACGCTCATCAGGACGGTTAAAAGGGGCATTATTTATATACAATATCCCAGTTATACGGCACCTTGTCGCCCAGGGGGTCGTAACGGACCATTTCGTCGGGACCGTGGGGAAGGGTGGCGCAGTTGGCCACCATGGCCTCTTTGGTGCCGATGACTTTGTAACCGTTGATCACACCCACGGGTATCCGGACCAGTTGGTAATTGTCTTCGCCGGTGAAAATCACCATGAGTTCTTTATACGTCGGGGAATCTTCCCGGTTATCGTACAACACGAGTTTTATCATTCCCTGGATAACGGCATAATTCTGCACCTGTTTGGTGTGCTCATGCCACCCCTTGATGACACCGGGAAAGGCGGTGGAAAAATAGATTTCGCCGAACTGCTCGAAATGCGGCGCGTCACAGCGCAGCATGTGCATGATCTTACCCCGCTCATCGGGGATTTTCCGCAAAGGTGTTATTATTACTCCTTCAATCATTTCAACTCCTTAATGATTTCAGCCACAGACTTTCACAGACTAACACAGACAATAAAACAATTTCTTTTTAGTCTGTGTCCGTCTGTGTAAGTCTCGTGGCTAATTATTTTTCCCAGTATAATTCTTTGCTAACTTTGCCGGAATCCATCAGGTACTGGATTTGACGCAGACGGACAAAATACCGGCCCATGAATTTTTCTTCGGTCATTTTAAAGCGTTGATAGGCCTCATAGACCTCTTCGATTCCTTTTCGCAGCGTCCATTGGGGCTTGAAGCCGGGCAGCAACCGCTTGATCTTACCGAAATCCACACGGTACGACCGCGAGTCCGAACCATGCTCACCGGTGATAACGACCTCACACCCGGAAATGACTTCACCCACCATGCGGGCAATGTCCCGGACCTGGAAATTCTCACTGTCAATGCCGACATTAAAGGACTGCTTGTTGACATCCGCCGCGGGCGCCTCGATGACGGCAATAAACGCCCGGGCAATATCCGCGGCATGCACCAACGGCCGCCACGGCGTCCCGTCACTTAATATCTTGATCTGTTTGGTAACGACGGCCCATCCCACGAGATCGTTGACCACCAGGTCCAACCTCAGCTTGGGCGAAATACCGTAAGCAGTGGAATTCCGAAGCGACGTGACGCAAAAATTGTCGTCACCCATGGGCATCAACTCCTGCTCGGTCTTTACCTTGGATTTGGCATAAGCGGTGATAGGATTCCACTCGGCGGTCTCGGTCAACGCCTCGTCACCGGCCTTGCCGTATAAACTGCAGGACGATGAATAAATGAATTTGGGGACACCGGCTCTCCTGGATAACCGCGCCAACTCGACGGAAGCCCTGTAATTGATGGCATAAGTCAACTCGGGATCGATCTTTCCCAACGTGTCGTTGGATAAGGCGGCCAAATGACACACGGCATCGATTCCCTCGACATCGGTTTCACTCAACTGCCGCATGTCTTTTCGTATAACCTCGATGCCCTCTTCGGTGTCCCGGTGAAACAATTCACATTCAGGTCCGAAATACGTGGTGTCCAGCCCAACTACACCGTAACCTTTCTCTTTCAATAATTCCACTAACAACGAACCGATAAAACCATTATATCCTGTAACCAATATCTTTTTCATTTATTTATAACTCCTTGCCTCCGGCGGCCAGGGGCTTTTTTGAAAAACCGCCCCTGGACCCCGAAAAACGTTTGATTATTTTCCTTTCATTTCGTTTATTAATAATTGGAGACCTTCGTCAACACCATGTAACTTTGTTTTTATGACTTTCGAGACCCTCTCCGTGTTCAAATGCGATAACAACGGACGCTGCGGCACCATACTCGCAGGCGGCTCCTTCACCTCGATGATCTTCCCTTTATCCAAACCCGCTAAATCACAAAACTTGAGCGCCCAATCATACCGGTTGATATAACCGCTGCCTACAATATGATACAACCCGTAACTCCCCCGGTCCAACAATTCATGTACCGCCGTTACCAAATCCCCCACATAGGTGGGATTCCCATATAAAAAGGAAGGGACTTTAAACGGCTTACCCTCGCACAAAGTCTGGTACAAATACATTAAAAAATTGGGCGTCGGCGTGTCCGGGTCCCACCCGAACACATTGGTGGTACGCGCAATCACATAACTCTCGGCATGCTCTTTTATGTATAACTCACTCTCCAACTTCAATTTCCCGTAAAGATTGAGCGGTCCGGTTTTATCCTCCTCCCTGTAAGGCGGGTTCTTACCATCGAATACATAATCGGTGGAAAAAAAGACAAAATCGGCTTCGTTCCGCGCACACCAATCCACCAACACCTTTACGGAATCAACGTGCAGCGTCCGCGCTAACCCGGGATTCTCCTCACAAAAATTAACGCCGCCGGCAAGATTCACACAATTGACCACCACCATCGGCGATACCTTATTCAACAGGGCTTTCAGTTTCCCCGGCTCCTGGAAATTGACCTCCATGAAATCCCCTTCCGCCCGCGAATACCGCGTACCCACATAATCAAGCCCCTTCGCCTCACACAACTTAACAAACTGTCCACCAATCAATCCATTGGCACCCAAAATTAAATATGACATCTTATTTACTCCTTACCATAATTTCCATAACGCTTTGTTTTGACTCCATAATTTGTTCAGGTGATTTAAATCCCGTTCCGTGTCCACACACTCCCAAAAACCCCGGTGCTCATAAACCATGACCTCACCACGGGCGGCTAAATCTTCCAATACCCCGAACTCGAAATCACAATCCCTGTCCGGCCGGAGAAAAGATAATAAATCCCGGTTGAAAACCATAAAACCACCGTTGATCATTCCGGACGACACCTGGGGCTTCTCCTCGAAAGAAAGCACCCGGCCGTCCTCGATATTCAGTTCCCCAAACCGCGACGGCGGCCGCACCCCGGTTAAGGTTACGGTCTTACCATGGGAACGGTGAAAGGATACCAAATCCCCGATATTCACATCCGCCACACCGTCGCCGTAGGTCAACATATTGACGTCGTCATCCAGGTACTGTTCCACCCGCTTGATCCGGCCGCCCTTGAGGGTGTCGAGCCCGGTATCCACCAGCGTGACTTTCCACTTTTCCACGTTGTTCGTACCGGCATAAGACAGGTTGTTATTCGCCAGGTCAACGGTGAAATCGTTGTTTATCATGTGGTAATTGAAAAAATATTCCTTGATCTTTACCCCCCGGTACCCCAACAAAATAATAAAATCATCGAACCCGAAATGGGAATAGAGTTTCATTATATGCCATAATATCGGTTTCCCACCGATGGCCACCATGGGCTTGGGAATATTCTCGGTAATATTCCCCAACCGCGAGCCGTAACCGCCCGCTAATATTAATGTCTTCACGATGTCTCCTTGATATTAATAATTTAATAGAGCCCACGTACCGGCGAACACACAGTCTGTGTGTTCGCCGGTACGTGGGCTAATTTTTAATTTTTGATTAAATATGCCGTTGGGCTGAAGCCCCAGGGGAAGGTTTTGAAAACGACACCCTTGTCTTTGAAGAACTCGTCCGCGGCTTTGGATTCGCCGCCCCACTCGTGTACGGCATACTCGTCGAATACGACGATACCCCGGGGGACTATAATGTCGTAAAGACTTTCCAACGCCGCCCGCGTGGGTTCGTAAATATCGAAATCCAGGTTCACCAGCGCGGCACGAAACCCGCCGTGCTCCTCGACATACTCCTTTATGGTTTTGGTGGCATCACCCCTGACCAACTCGATACGGTGGTCCAACCCCAACTCCCGGGCAATCTCCATGATCTTCGCGGCGGAAATCCCGGAATAGTCGGCCTCTTTCATAAAGGCCTCACTGGAATCGATATCCTGCTTCCCCTTCATGGTGTCGGGGTAACCTTCAAAGGTATCGAAACCGATCACTTTCCGGCGTGACAACGGATTGTAAGCCTGGATCATACGCGCCCAATACAACACACCGGTCCCCTGGAAAACACCGCACTCGACAATATCACCGGGCAAGTCCACGACCATTTTGAATAGATCGTACCTGGCCCACAGCTTGGCAAACCGGTCCAATTTCCCGGTTAACAAAAAATCATCATAGGCTTTCCAACTTTCTTTTTCAGACATAAATAAATTCCTCCTCGACGTTTCAATATTTTTTTACGACTGAATGTATTTCAATTAACGGCTTCAAAAACTCTTCCAAATTGTCGATGCATAACTGGCTGGCGGCATCGCACAAGGCCTTTTCCGGTTCCGGGTGGGTCTCGATGAACAAACCGTCGATACCCGCGGCCACCCCGGCTCGCGCAATGACCGGGAGATACTGCCGCGCACCGCCGCGCGGATCGGCACTGGGAATACCATACCGCCGGATACTGTGCGTGATGTCGAATATGACGGGGTAACCGGTCTCGCTTAAATGAAAAAAACTGCGCGGGTCAACGATCAGATCATTGTAACCAAAGGTATACCCCCGCTCGGTCAATAATATCTTATTATTACCGGATGCCTCGACTTTCCTCACGGGCTTGACCATGTTCTCGGGCGCTAAAAACTGCCCGTGTTTCAGGTTGACGACTTTCCCGGTCTTCGCGACGGCCACGACGAGATCGGTCTGCATACATAAATATGCGGGCACCTGGATGATATCGAGCACTTCCCCGGCCTCATCCACCTGGGACGGATAATGCACATCGGAAATAACCGGCACATCGAACTCACGCCTGATCTTCGCCAGTATCTCCAACCCCCGCGTCAGCCCCGGCCCGGTGTAAAACTCCAGGGAACTCCGGTTGTCCTTCTGGAACGACGACTTATAAATTAACGGGATTTTCATTTTCTCCGATGTCTCTTTAAGCCTTTCCGCGGTCCGTAACATGAGACCTTCTTCCTCTATTACACAGGGACCCGCGATAAGAAACAGGTCCCCGGAACCACATTTTATGTTACCTACGTTTACTGTTTTTATTGACATTTGTTATCCTCTTTTTTTAGCCACTAAGACACGAAGGCACAAAGGTTTTTTAAAGTGGCTATGTTAATTGATTATCACGTTTTACCATTTGTCCATCTTTCCAGTTGAAATAATGAGTTTTAACCCTGCTCCTTGCTTTCCAATACGCCTGGTACTCTATATCAAAGGTAACCCGGGATTCCACTACTTCGGGAAACATACCGCACACCCCCAAATACAATTCGGAAAACTCCCGGACGGCATGCTCTTGCGCCGGGTGCGCGGTGATATATTCACACTCCCCCCGCTGCGCGGTGTACTGCATGAATAACGGACTGGCGGAACGCCGGACCTGGATTCTCAATCCACAATGCCTTGCCATAGCCAGGTCATTGATGTCGTCAAAGACACACGCCACCTGCTGCGGGATTATCCCCGCGGAAGCACAAGCATGATCGAGCGCATTCTTCTTGTCCCGGATACCGGTATATAACATGTTAAAATGCTCCCGCTCGGCAAAAAGCGTCGCGGTCTTGTCCCGCTCCCCGGATATGATGGCCATAAACGGTAATTCCCGGAACCGTCGCCAACACCCGTAGCGAAGCATATTCAAACCCATGGAATCGGATTCGGAAAAAGCACCGGAATGCATCTCTCCTTTCCGGCCGATATGAAACACACCATCCCAATCAAAGATAAAGCCACGGATCCGGTGGATTCTCTTCACCAACTCCTCGACAGGGACACAGAATTTACCACCCAACTGGTTGAAAACGTTTATAAATTTCTCAAATGAATTCATTTTATCCTGACTCCGAAGAAACACCACTATATACCTGACGTTTTACGTACCGGAAAAAGTGTTACGCAGTTGTCAAAAGGGTGCTCTCTACAAAAATGTTTTTAAATTCTCCACGGTAACCGGGTAAAAGTATCTACTCACAAACTCAAACCCCTTCTTCTGACCGCGGTAAAAATCCTCATCACTTAACGCATATATTTTCTCTATGACACCGACCAACTCCCCGGGCGCCTCGACTCTCCACTTGAAATCATGAAAATCAAACAACGGGTCCACGGTGATAAAATCGCCGAACTCTACATCGATCACCGGCACCCCACCGGCAAGGGCGTCCAAACACGTGGTGGTGCCGTGATAGATCACCAGGTCGCAGGCATTTATGGCCTCCCCTAATGTACCGGAAGCAATTTCAAACTGGCCCCGGTACTCGAAATCCAGGTGAGGGATAAGCTTCGTCATGGGATGACAGGGATGGGGGTTCAACGTAACTCGGTACCCCCCGTCGCCCATATGAATCCCGGAAGCGTAAATAAAGTTGACCAGTTGAACGGATTTTTCAAAGGACCATAATTGGACAAGTATCCGCTTGTTCCTCTTCCGCGCCGCGGGGGCACCGGGAATGGAATAATCATGACGCAGCGCACACCCGGTTTTTAAAATTTCGGGAGGATAGTTTTTCTTACGGACCAAAAAATCCCTGGTGACCTCTCCCAGGGTCACGATGGTGTCCGGTAATAACGAAGACCGGCCCTCCTCTTTCCCCAGGAAAAACTTTGCGGCATTCAAGGCCACCTGCGCATGTTGAAACGCAATGACCTTTACGGTCCGGGCATATTTGGAAACGGCCGCCCGGGTCAGTTTTTCCCACGCATAATTTTCGAAAGGCATGTAAAAACGGTCGATTTTTAATTTCTTGACCAGCTTTCCCACGGCCCGGTAAGTGAAATAATTGGTCCGGATATGCGGGTTCCGGCAGTGACGCCGGAAATAATTGAAAAAGACGATATCGACGCCGGTATCCAATATCTTCAAACCGGTTTTCAACCGGAGCTTCCGTTTCACTGAAAGGAAGAACAAATAGCCCCTTAAATAATCGAGACCGTGTATCAACGACCGTCCGAGGACCACGGGGTGATTTAAATCTTTTTTAAGGTTTTGGGATTCAAATTCGAAACCGTGACCGAATTCGCCGAAATAAAGGATATGATGCCCATTCTCTTTAAGGAACCGCGGGAACCGTCCGAAATAAACATCTTCGGCATCGGCGATCAGGCCGGGGGAACGGCTGTCGAACCAGGTCCTTATAACGGTATAGGTTTCGGTTTTATCCAGGTTTCGCCAAAAGGACCGGGATTTCATGTACCGGTACTGGACCTGTGCGGCTTCGAGGAAAAAGGAATAAAGTTTCTTTAAGGAAAACCCCGTCCCTTTTTCCCGGGGTTCGAGACCGGAGAGACCGAAATTCACCCGGTTGGCCGTGAGGTAATGGAATATATCCTCGAATAGAGGTACATCTTGAGTCAATACGAGCAGTGTGCCTTCCCTGGTATTCGACAGGATGCGGCGGAAGGACAGGAAGCGGATCAGGCGGTCGAACAGGTTATTGGGTACGAGGTCGTTTTTTTCAGACATGGGGTGACACAGCCAGTGGAGTGAGAACCGGTTAAGGGCGCCGATTTCGGAAACGGCTTCGACATACTCGTCCATGATGCGTTCCTTTTCTTCCGGTGTAAAGGAGACCGGCGGCAGGAGACGGTCTCCGGCGGCGTCCTTCACACCGGCATCGCCGCTAAAATCCAAAACGGACAGGGGTTCCTCACTTCCCTGGAATCGCAAAAAAGCAACCAGGTCGTCGGCATCGGTAAAGATATGAATTCTCATGCGTTTGTCTTACGCTGTTTTTTTACCACGAAGAACACGAAGAACACGAAGGGAGTTTTTTTAAAAGGGTGCCGCGCCGCGGCCTTCGTGTCCTTCGTGTCCTTCGTGGTTCAAATTAAATTACTACCCCAGCAAATTCATTTTAACCAGGTCCTGTACATCGATCATGCCGATGGGGACGTTGTTTTCCACGACGATGATGTTATCGTATTCATGGGTGCTGAAGATTTCCACGGCTTCGCTGAGCAGGGCGTCGGCGGCGACGGTGACGGGTTTGTTGTAGGTGAAGTCGCTCATGGTCTTATCCATGAACGCGGCGCCGTGTTCTTTTAACTGGCGCCGGATATCGCCGTCGGTGAAAATCCCGACCAGTTGGTCGTTTGCATCCACGATGGAAACGGCGCCCAACCTGGATTCGGTCATCCGGGTTATGGCCTCGGAAACGGGACTCGATATTTTGCACACGGGGTTTTGTTCGCGGATGACTTCTTTTGCTTTTACCGTCATCAGGCGGGTATGCTCGAGGAACTGTTCGGAACCGACGGTGGTGAGGTTATTGACGCACAACATTTTCATTACGTTCCATGGGATGGTACAGGCTTGCGCGCCCAGGAGAAGGGCCTGCCTCACGTGCTCGGGATGACGCACGGAAGAAACCATGATCTTACTCTTATAACCGTAATTGTTGGAAACGTCCACGGCCTGTTCGATGAGCGCCATGGCATCGTGTCCCTGGTCGTGGAGTCTGCCGACGAGGGGGCAGACATAGGTGGCACCGGCTTCCATGGCCATGTACGCCTGGTTCAGGGTGTATACGAGGTGAATATTGACATCGTGCCCGGCATTGACCAGTTGGCGGCAGGCACTGATGCCGTGGTTGGACACGGGGATTTTAAAGACGGGTTTCTTCTTGAGCGGCAGTTTCATGATACGGTCGACTTCGGCTTTGATCTCGTCGATGGTATCGCCCAGGGCCTCGATATGGAGGCTGGGCACCATGCCGGACAGTTTCACGATGGCGCCGTCGATATCGGTAATCCCGTGACGGAACATAAAGGTCGGCGTGGTGGTCAGGCCGGTCAATGTTCCTAACTTCACTGCTTCTTCAATCTCTTCAAAATTAACGGAATCTAAAAAAAGCTCCATTGTTT
>Ga0210082_1000249_pt1 | contig 11091 bp, 7 predicted proteins | sample White_ThreeSqA_D_2_FD_185592 | JGI IMG/M metagenome (GOLD analysis project Ga0210082, IMG submission 185592) | Wetland microbial communities from the San Francisco Bay, California, USA, that impact long-term carbon sequestration -... | ecosystem: Environmental > Aquatic > Marine > Wetlands ... | reverse complement strand
ATTGTAAAATACGCACATATATAATATAATAGCATCTTGAAGGTCTTCGATCTGAAAATGATGAAATCGACTGCTCGACGCACAATTCGCAAAAACGCCCCGGAAGCGTCAGGGGCGGAAGCCTGCCGCACACGGAAACGTACACTAAAAGGAGTACCCATTGGAGACGAATAGACGGGAAGGATTCGTTAAACGAAACTGGGGACTGATCTATTCGGTGATCTCACTGCTGGTGGACCTGGCCCTGCTGAATGTCGCTCTTATTGTCAGTATCCTGCTCCGCTTCGGACACCTGAAAGATTTCAGGTACTATACGAAAGCACTGGTCTTTATCAACGTGATGTTCCTCCTGGTCAGCCTGGGACTGGGTATCTACCGCTCCCGCTACAACCTCTCGGGCGAAAACCTCCGCTACTATTACAAACGGCTGGTAATCTATATCGCCGTCCTCACCATGGCCTTCCTCTACGTGGTGCGCGGCCAGGACTATTCCCGCGCGGTCATCTTTACGACGTTTTTTATTATCTACGTGTTCTGGGAATTCGCCCACAGCCTGCTGCTGCGACTGCAAAAACTCCTGGTACGAAAAAAGATCATCGGTTTCAATACCATCGTTATCGGTACGAACGAATGGACCTACCGGTTCTCTTTACGCATCAGCCACGTGTTCGGCGGTTTTTTTCATATCCTGGGATACGTTAAAAACACTATCGATGCGGGCGCGGAAGGAAGCGCCGCGGTCTATAAAGAACTGGACCGCTTCGTGATGGGAACGGACGAACAACTTGAAGCACTGCTGGAAGAACATCTCCCGGATATGGTTTTTATTATCTCGGAAAGTATGGAAATCGGCCGCTATGAAGAGATATACAGGGTATGCAAATCGCACAGTGTAAAATTGAAAATGGTCTCGCCCAAAGTAAGCGATATTTTCTCCAATACGAAGATCAGGGACGTCTACGGCGTCTCGCTGGTGCTGGAAACATGGCGCATCCATTTCCAGAAATTCAATTCGCGGCTCAAACGGATTTTCGATATCTCGTTCCTGGTCTTTGTCAGCCCCATTGTGCTGCCGCTCTGCCTGCTGATCGCCCTGCTGGTGAAATTAACCTCCCGGGGACCGGTGTTTTTCAAACAAAAACGCTCGCTCTATAAAGGCGGGAAAGAATTTTATTTTTATAAGTTCCGCTCCATGTACAGGGATGCGGACAATATGAAGGAAACGCTGATGGACGCCAACGAGTCCAACGGCGCGCTGTTCAAGATCAAGAAAGACCCGCGGGTGACGCTTTTCGGACGGATTATCAGGAAACTGAGCCTGGATGAACTGCCCCAGTGTATCAATGTGCTGAAAGGTGAAATGTCTATTGTCGGTCCCCGGCCTTTGCCGGTGAAGGATTTCGAGACGATGAAGGATGTGGGGATGAGTCTCGAATGGCACAACCAGCGGGGCAATGTTAAACCCGGTATCACCGGCCTGTGGCAAATCTCGGGACGCTCGGACCTCTCCTTTGAAGAAATGCTCTTCCTGGATTTGTATTATATCGAACACCAGTCGGTGTTTTTCGACATGGAAATCCTTTTCGAGACCCTTCCGACGATCATCTTCGGCAAGGGCGCCTATTGAAATAGAATATGAAGATATTGTTTGTCACGGCGCGTTTCCCTTATCCACCGGTGAAAGGCGATCAGGCCATTCCTTATTACCGGTTGAAGTACCTGGGTAAATCCCATGAGATCACCCTGTTAACCTTTTATGAAAAGAAAGAAGAGTTAGCGTACATCGATAAAATAAAACCCTTTTGCAAAGAGGTGGTGGCGGTTAAGAAGAACGTTATAAAATCATTTCTCAATATGGCGGCGGCCGGTCTCTTCTCGAAACGCCCCTTTCAAGTGCTCTATTACCGTTCCAATGCATTTAAGAAGGCATTGGCGCGGGTATTGGAAACCGGTTCCTTCGATCTTATCCATGTATACATGCTGCGCATGGCCGAATACGGGGAAACGGTTCGGCTGCCGAAGGTCCTGGAACTCATCGATTCCATGCAGTTGAATTTCCAACGGCGCCTGCAAATGGAACGGTTCCCCCGGGCCCTGCTCTTCAAGGTGGAACTGGGCCGGTTGAGACGGTATGAAACGCGCATGGTGAACCGTTACGACCGCGCCGTGGTGGTCTCCGAAACGGACAAAGCGTGTATCGGCACGGATAACGTGGTCCATATCGGCCTGGGTGTGAATACCGGTGAATTCAGGCCGGGGAATAAGACGAAAAATAAATTGTCCGCCGGGAAAGTGATCGCCTTTACGGGCAACATGGGGTATTTCCCCAATGAAAACGCGGTGTTATGGTTCATGGAAAATTGTTTCGAAACCATCCGGGAGAAAGTGCCCGGGGTCCGGTTGATCGTTGCGGGAAAGAACCCCGGAGCGAAGATTCGCCGGTTTCATGACGGTGAGACCGTGGAAGTCACCGGCGAGGTGGACTCCATCGCCGATGTCTTGAATAAAACCCGGGTGGCCATTGCGCCCATGCGGTCGGGGTCGGGCATGCAGTTTAAAATCCTGGAAGCCATGGCCTGCGGCCTGCCGGTGGTGACTACCTCCATGGGGTTGGGTTCCATCGCGGCCCTACACGAAAAATCCATACTTATCGCCGATGATCCCGGGACCTTTGCCGACGCCTGCGTCCGGCTCCTGGTGGACGACGCCCTGGCGGCGCGTATCGGTGGAAACGCGGAAAAACAAATAAAGGAAACCTATACCTGGGAACAAAATGTCGCGGCCCTTCTACAGGTATACGACGAGGTATTGAATGCTGAAAAAGAAACCCCTTAAATTCGCCCTGGGTCTGCTCCTGACCGCATTGGCGTTATGGTTGAGTTTCCGGAACCTCGACTGGAACGCCCTGTCCCAATCCTTTTCCGACGTGGATATCTTCTGGGTTTTCCTGGCCGTGGTCAACGTACTGATCACGGTCTATATCCTGGGCTGGCGGTGGCAAATCCTGTTGAAATCAAAAGCGGACATTCCCCTGTTCGACATGTTCCGGTTCAATATTATTTCTCAGTATGTGAATATCATTATACCGGCCCGGTTCGGCGAGTTGTTAAAGGCGTGGCTGGTTTCCAGGAAATATTCGCTTTCCGGCTCCTACGTGCTGGGCACGGTGGTGATCGAAAAGATTTTCGAGACCTTCAGCGTTGTTATACTGGGCGTTTTGGCCCCGCTGTTTTTTACTTTCCAGACCCAATTAAAAGGGCATACCCTTGCCGTGGGCTTCCTTGTTGTCCTGGTCCCCCTGGTGACCCTGGTGTTATGGAAGCGGGAAACGGTACGGAAATGGCTCACCCGGCTGGCCAGGGTTTTCCCCGGTAAGTTGAGGCGAAGGCTGTTGATATTCCTGGACAAGGGAATGGAAGCCTTTGCGTTGTTGAAAGATATAAAGATGACCCTGATGGTGGTCCTGGTCACCTTTCTTGTGATCCTGAGCCAGGTGATCACGAATTTATTTCTTTTTAAAGCCTTCGGTCTTAACCTTTTCTTTTTCGAGGCGTTGGTATTGCAGTTGGTTATTATCGTGGGGATGTCGATCCCGTCGATCCCCGGTAAATTGGGTGTGTTCGAGTATACGGTTATCCTGGGGTTGTCCATGTTCGGCGTGGGCGACAATATCGCGCTGAGTTTCGGTTTAATGCTGCACGTGGCCGCGTATCTCCCGAAGATTATCCTGGGGTTTGTGTTTATGTCGAATCTTAATATTTCCATTAAAAAGGCCGAAGCCGAGATGAATAAATTCGAGGGGCAGGTGAATTAAATGAAACGGCTGCTGTTTCACTTTTTTAATTTTGTCATCCTGTGCCTGGCTATTTTTGCGGCGATATATGTCTATTTTAAATCTTCTTATGCCTCTTTCGGTTGGGCGCTGGGGGAATCCTATAAATTTATTGCCACCAGGGATTTCCATCTCATCATGATCGCGGTGGTCACCTATTTTTTGGGTTACCTGAGCGGGCTTGTTAAATACACCATCGAGGACAAATACTTCCGGATGGTGGTTTATTTCAAGGAGGTGTTTAAATTCTTGCTCATCCTGGTGATGGTGGCTTTCATGGAGTTTCTCCTGTTTTACGAGGGGGCGCGTATCGGCCGGTTGATCTATGTGAACTTTTTTATTATTTACAGTGTTTATTACCTTGTTTATTTTTGGATTCGTTCCCAGCGGGGCCCCCGGCTGCTGTTGTGGATGAATTCCTTATCTCCGGCGGTGGTCCTGGAAACCTATTTAAAGAAACCCGGCGGGTTTCGCGTGATCGAGACCGATGGGGAACGGGAGGAAGCCGGGCTCAATGCCTACGTGGTCTACAAGGACGGGGATATCGACGACGAGACCTCGGAGGCCCTGATAAAGAGCAAATTGGCCGGTTACACGGTGGTGGAACTGGTGGAACTGATCGAAAAAGAAACCGGGCGAATTCCCCTGGATTATGTCAATATCCACTGGTTCCTGGAAAAGTTCGACGTGGTGGACCGGAACTATTTCCGGAGCAACCGCATGGTCAGTATCGTTTTGTCCGTTCTCTTTCTCATCGTTCTTTTCCCCGTGGGGCTGCTGACGGCCCTGGTCCACCGGCTTTTTTCAAAGGGGCCGGTGTTTTTTACCCAGGAACGGGTGGGACTGCACGGGAGACCCTTTAATTTGATAAAGTTCCGCACCATGGTAAAAAACGCCGAAGAGGAGGGTGCGCAATTCGCGGGGAAAAACGACCGGCGTATCACCCCCATCGGTAAATTCATGCGCCGCCTGCGAATCGATGAGATACCCCAACTGATTAACGTATTAAAAGGCGATATGAGCATCGTGGGCCCCCGGCCGGAACGGAAGGTTTTCGTGGACAGCCTCTCCAAAGAAATCCCTTATTACCAACTGCGCCTGCTTGTCCCCCCCGGCCTGACGGGCTGGGCGCAGATCAACGGCGCCTACGCGGGAAACGATATCTCCGACCACAAAACAAAACTGGAGTTCGACCTCTACTATATAAAGAACCGGAGTATCTTCATGGAATTGTTGATATTGATGCGAACCGTGGGAACCATCCTGAGAGCAAGAGGTGAGTGAGAAAAGCCGCCGAACCCGGGAAAACAGGATACGAGCAGGCATGTCGAAATATTCATTATCATCATGGGCAATGGTTGCCTTTATTCTTTTCCTGCCTTTCTGCGTTTTCTACTGGCAGGCGCCTTTTATCGGGAACCGGACTATCGGCAATGATTATCTGGCCTTTTCCCGGCACCAACTGGAACTCCAATACTCTTTGAAACACGGCTCGTTTCCCCTCTTTATCCCCGGGTTCGCGGGCGGCCAGACATCGGCGGCCCTCACCATGGGGCAAATGTATCACCCGGTCTCTCACCTGGCATCGGCACTGCCCGGTTACTGGGACGGCAATGCCCTTCAATGGAATACGTTTCTGCGGCTCCTCTCGTTAGGGCTGGCTCACCTCGGGTTATTTGCCCTGCTTGTCCGGCTCCGGTTGAATCGTACGTTTTCATTCATTATCTCTTTTATCACTGTGTACAACCTGCGGATGCTGGACTTTTTTCGTTACGGCCCTTCCCTCGAGAATTACACGGGTTTCCTTTTTTTGTGTACGGCCATGGCATTTTATTATATAAAGCCGACGCGGTTTATCGGCCCGGCTTCGATGATCGCGGCCACCTACCTGCTGATTTGTGGGGGGCAGCCCCAGGTGATGTATCTGGGGTTACTGGGCGCGGTTTTTGTCGCCGCGGCGATCCCGTTTACCCTCGGCAAGATATCGAATGAAATCGAAGTGAATCGACAGCGTTTGGTCAAATATGCCGCGGCGGTCGGGTCCTGTTTCGCCGCCGGCCTTCTCCTGTCGTCCGCGTACACCGTCCCGTTCTATTTTGATTTTATTACCGGGAATGCACTGCGGGTCGGGCAAACGTACCGGTGGAGCATCCAGTTCACCGACACCATCGGCGGGGCACTGAATAGTTTTTTTATACCGCTTCACAGCGACGTTAACGGGGCCTTCGGCAGTTCATCCATTATCGTACTTATCGCCCTGATTCCACTGCTCTACGTTGTGCGCATAAAAGGGGTACGCAAGAAAGTACCCGTTTCTATTGCGGTAGTCTGGGCGGCGGCGGTTGTCGTTTTCCTTTGCGCCCTCGGTGCCGCGACCCCGGTGCATGCCTTTTTCTGGAAGTATTTCCCCTTTGCCGACTCGTTCCGGGCCCCCGGCCGCATTGTCATGATTCTCCCGTTCCTGTTCTTGTTGATTGCGGCATGGCTGTTTCGCCCGGCAGATGAGACGATCGCCGGCGGTTCGAGGCAGACGGCGGTTTCACCCTATCTATTCCCGGCGTTGATCGCCGTCCCCTTATTTCTCCTGTACAACAAGGTGTCGGTTCATCTTCTACCCGGACCCAGGTACTATATCCCCATGAATATCAAAGCCTATCCCCGGTGGGTGGACCCGGTGATCTTTTGGACAGGTTTGTTAAGCCTCGTCCTGGTGGTACTCTATTCATTTCGTAATAAACGATTTACTACGGGGTGGCGCGGCACGATCGGTATTCTTTTGGCCGCCGCTGTGGTCGTCCAGGTGACAATAGAAATCCGTTACGGGACATGGGTCGCCCCCAAACGCCCCTCCCCGACGCTTGCCCGGATGGACGCTCAAAAAAAAGATAAGCTCACCACCCGTGTAATTTTTGATGAGGGCCTGGAATCAAGGACGGTGGTCACGCAGCGGATGCACTCCATCCTCGATCCCGTATTGGCAAAATTCTACCGGGATTATCGAATGGTCCCAAACCGGGATAAGGCGTATCGTGTTCTCAAGTTTAAGAATGTCACCGACAGGCTTGTTGTCGAAGGAACACCGGGGGTGATCCCCCGGTCTAATAACGACCGGTACACCTCGGTCCCTGACCGGGTCGTCCTTAAAGAAAGCGCATTTAACCGGGTGCTCTTCTCCGTCGATGCCGAAGCGCCGGGTTTTTTTTCCCTTTCCTTTCCCTATTCGGATGCGTGGCATGCCGCGGTGGATGGAGAACGGTCACGGGTTTACCGGGCAAACGGGTATATGCAGGCGGTTTACCTGGAACCGGGCAGGCATGAGATCGAATTCCGGTATTGGAGCCGCGCATCCTTTGCCGGGATGCTTATTAGCTGCCTGGCTTTATTTCTCGTGGCCGCCTATTTTGTTTTTTTTACGCTTGAAAAAAAACGAAAATGGAAAATCCTGGCAATGATCGTTTCTTTATTCATTTCATCGGGCCTCTTTTTCGCGTGGTATAACAGCCTTTACAGCGGCGACAATTTAGGAACTAAATATTCGTGGACCCCGGGAGATTTCCCTCCCCCGGACAACCTGGCCTACGCCAAAAGGACAACGATGAATAATACATCGCAAACGAACTATGCGGGGCTGGGGGTGGACGGCGAAAGAGACGGACGCCGATTCAACACGAAGCTGCACCGGCAGGGGTGGTGGCAGGTGGATTTGGGCGCACCCAAACAGTTGGGAGAGATCGTTATTTATGACGACACCCGGCGGAGTCGAAAAATCCTGCCGCTGCTCATTCTCGGCTCCACCGATGGGAAAACATTTAAATTATTAAAAAAAGTAGAAGAGAGAGGGATTTCCATGCCCTGGCGTATCCCCGTGCAAGGCGAATTCACACGGTTTGTACGGCTTCAGTCTTCCCCGGACCGGCCCCTCTCTTTTAAAGAAGTTGAAATCTATCCCCGCGGCGATTTAAATATACAGGGAAAATGATACGATTATCGGAAAACAAAAAGAAAATAACGGCGTTTATGGACGATATCGCCCGGAAACGAAATAAATACATCCGGCGAAACCGGTATTATTATAAAGACTTGAAAAAATTCCTGGCCTTCAACGTACCGGAAGGGGGCAGTATCCTGGAGATCGGGTGCGGCACGGGATACCTGCTGAATGTATTGAAACCGGCCCGCGGCGTGGGAATCGATATCTCCCCGAAGATGATCGAAATCGCAACGGAAGAATATCCCCACCTCTCGTTTTATCTCATGGACGCGGAAAACATCACCCTGGATGAAACCTTCGATTTTGTTATTATTTCAGACACCCTCGGGTATATGGAAGATATTCAACGGGTGTTTAAAGAGATATTAAAGGTATCGACCCCCCGGACCCGTATTATTACGACGTATCATAGTTTCCTGTGGCAGCCGGCGCTGCGGATCGCGGAACTGCTCAGGGTGAAGATGCCCCATGTGAAGCTTAACTGGCTGAACAAGGGAGATATCGTTAATCTCCTGAACCTGGAAGGTTTCGAGGTGATCAAGCAGGGCCGCCGGTTCTTATTCCCTAAATTTTTCCCGCTGCTCTCATGGTTTTTTAATAAGTACATCGCCCACCTTCCCCTCTTTAACCGCCTGTGCATAACGGGTTATATCATTGCCCGCCCCGCGGTCTCCGCCCCCCCGGACAATAAAGACTACAGCGTCAGTGTCCTGGTCCCGGCACGGAATGAAATGGGCAATATCGAGAACGCGGTCAAACGCCTCCCCCGCATGGGAAAACATACGGAGATCATCTTCGTGGAAGGCCACTCGACGGACGAAACGCTGAAAGAGATAAAACGGGTGGCCGAAACCTACGCCGGTGAATGGGACATTAAATACGCGGTACAGGACGGTAAAGGCAAAGGCGACGCGGTCCGAAAAGGTTTCGGCATGGCCGACGGCGATATCCTGATGATCCTGGACGGCGACCTGACGGTCCCGCCGGAAGACCTGACGAAATTCTATAACGCCATCGCCACGGGCAAAGGCGAATATATCAACGGCTCCCGGCTGGTCTACCCCATGGAGAAACAGGCGATGCGAATGCTGAACGTCCTGGGAAATAAGTTCTTCTCGATGATGTTCTCCTGGCTCCTGGGCCAACCCCTGAAAGATACGCTCTGCGGCACAAAAGTGATCTCCCGCGAAAACTGGCAAAAACTGGTAACCAACCGAAAGTACTTCGGCGACTTCGACCCCTTCGGCGATTTCGACCTGATCTTTGGCTCCTCGAAACTAAACCTCAAGATCGTGGAAGTCCCCATCCGATACCGCGCCCGCGAATACGGCGAAACCAATATCTCACGATTCCGCCACGGATGGCTATTACTAAAGATGGTGCTCTTTGCCATGAATAAGATTAAATTTATATAAAAACAATGCCTCCGGCGGCCAGGGGGCTTTTTTGAAAAACCGCCCCCTGGACCCCCAAAAAACTTTTTATAATTAAAGATGTCTGAGAAACTGGAACGTCACCGGGAAACCTGGAAAAAAAAGAAGATCATACGGGTGATTTATGGTGATTGGTATAGACAGATATTAAGAGACCTTAAATCGACGACGAAGAAGACACTTGAACTGGGGGCGGGCAGTGGTAATTTTAAAGAGTTCAAACCGGGTGTAACGGCATCGGATATCGACTTCTCCCCATGGCTGGATACCTGTTTCGATGCGCACTACATCCCATTTAAACCGAACAGCATAGGAAATATTGTAATGATCGATGTGCTTCACCACCTGGCCAACCCGGTCCGTTTCTTCGAAGACGCCTGGCTGGTACTTGAAAAAGGAGGTCGAATCGTACTGGTTGAACCATTTCCTACTACCTTTTCGTTATTTATTTACAAACGGTATCACCCGGAACCGTTTATTATGGACGAGGATTTTTATAAGAAACGTGTGGCCGGTGTCGAACCCGGGAAAGACCCCTGGGAAGCGAACCAGGCGGCGGCCTATTTGTTATTCTTTAAGCACAGGAAATTATTTCTTGAATACTTTAGAGGTAAATTTAGTATTATTAAGCAAAAGAGGATGAGTTGTATATTGTACCCGGCGTCCGGGGGTTTTGAGAACAGGGCCATGATCCCGGATTTCTTAATCCCGTTATTTAAATTCAAGGAAATATTATTGACCCCGTTTCGCCGGTTCCTGGCTTTCAGATGTTACATCGTATTGGAGAAGAGTTAAACAAAAGTTAAAATGAAAAAATTATCTCTATTCGTTCTACCGTTGTTATTAGTAATCGCGGCTTTTTACTTAAACAATGCGCGGGGTCCGGATTGGTTGGGGAGTAACCTGGACCCGGAGTATGTTTATTTGTTGAATTCCGCTAATTTGGCCGGTATGAAGGGTGTCGGGCACATCGATCATCCGGGGACGCCGGTGCAGGTGTTGGGTGCCGTGGTCATGCGTGTCGTTCATTTTGTTAGTTCGCCCGGGGTTGATTTGAGCGAGGATGTGCTGACGCGGCCGGAATTTTATATGCGTGCGATCAAAGCCGTATTAGTGACATTGAATACGTTAATGCTTTTGGCGTTGGGGCTTGTCGCTTTTTTAGTGACCCGGAGTTTATGGGTGGGGTTGTGGCTGCAGGCGGCCCCGTTTTTTAGTATCGTGCTCGTGCAGTTCGGATTGACCCGGATGTCGCCCGAGCCGCTTCTTTTGTTCAGTGCGTCGGCATTGGTTTTATTGACCGTTGTGTCGGTGAAACGTGAGGATGTGCCCCTGGTGCTCGTATTGGGGCTGGCGTTGGTTACCGGGTTTGGGATAGCCGTTAAAGTGACCTTTGTCCCGTTGGTCATGCTGCCGTTGGTTGTTCTGCCGCGTTTGAAGAATAAATTAATATATGGCGGTGCCGTGGTCGGTGGTTTTGTTATTTTTACCCTGCCGATCATTCGGATGTACCCGTTGTTTTTCAAATGGATATTCGGTCTCCTGTCGCATTCCGGGCGTTACGGGACCGGGGCTTCCAGTATTGTTTCGCCGGACCGGTACATCGGGAATTTCCAAAAATTAGTCGTTGGGAACCCGTTCTTTTCCATCGTATTGTTTTTTTCGCTTGTCGTTTTGGCCGCGGGCGTCATCGTCCCGAAATTGAGAAAGGTATCGCTATCCGACCGTTATTTTAAATACCTGGCCGGTGTAGCCGTTTCGCAGGGAGTGGGGCTTCTCATGGTATCCAAACATTCGTCCAACCATTACTTGCTGCCCGTCATGTGTCTTTCCGG
>Ga0210082_1000248_pt1 | contig 11174 bp, 8 predicted proteins | sample White_ThreeSqA_D_2_FD_185592 | JGI IMG/M metagenome (GOLD analysis project Ga0210082, IMG submission 185592) | Wetland microbial communities from the San Francisco Bay, California, USA, that impact long-term carbon sequestration -... | ecosystem: Environmental > Aquatic > Marine > Wetlands ... | reverse complement strand
CTTCCCGGTACCGGTGCATGATGTCGTGGTCCCGCAAAATGTCTTTGGCCGTGGTCTCCATGAGCAAATGAACACCCAGTTGTTTTTGAATAAGTAAATCCAGGATGGTTTCCCATCGCTGACGGTCATAGGTGGGGTATTCGTCGGCAATAAAAAAAACATTAACCCCGTAAGTCGCGGCAATATGTTCGATCTCAGCCACGAATTTATGCGGGTCCCGCTGCCGGTACGACCCCTGCCAGAACTTGTGCTGCGAACAGAAACTACACTCATGCACGCAGCCGCGAGACGAACTGACAATAGCAACGGTGGCGTTGTCGATGAAATAAAGCGGGTAATCGGACCAATCCACCAGGTGCCACGCGGGCCGAAGGGTGTCGAGGTCGGAAATAAACGCCCGGGGCGCCGTGCGTTTCACTTTCCCGTCACACATATAAGCGATACCCGCCACGGACGAAAGGTCGCCTCGCCCCCGGTGAACCTCCAGCAGTTCCGGCAATGTAAGCTCTCCTTCCCCGAGTACACAGTAATCCACCACACCGGTGTGCCGGTTCAGTACGTCTTCGTAACAAAACGTCGGGTGTACGCCCCCCAGGAAAGTTACGACTTCCGGGCACTCTTCCCTGGCAATGGTCAATACTCTTACCGCATCGTTTATGGTCGCCGTAATGGCGGTAACACCGATAAAATCCGGGGCCGCGGACCGAATGTGCGCACGGATTTGATCGTAATCGTGGAACTTAGACATGGCATCGTAAATCTCTACATCGAATCCCGCCTGCTCCAGTTCACCGGCAATATAAATGAATGCCAGGTTGGGCCACCGTCCGGCGGACTCCACCACCCCGCAGTGATACGCGGGCGTAACAAGCAATACTTTATTTTTCCTTTGATCGTTCATATATTAATAAGCGTCCTTATATTCTTTGACAATCTTCCCTGCCCGGGTATAGAAAATCACGCCCAATACAAATACAACGGTCAGTATGACATGTTTCACGATCAAAAGAGTGACTTGACCTTCACCTGCCGCCGCATTCCATTCGTACGTCTTGTACGCCAAAGCACGGATGACTCCGAAGACTATTATACCACCAAGACTGATTTGCATCAAGAGCCGGTTGATCTTTAACAGGTGGATAAAAATGAGACGGCCTTCACCGTCCCCTTTTTTACGCAGCACCTGCCACAACATCACGGTACAAAAAATCCAACCCGCCGCACTGAAATCATGCAGGAAATTGTTTAATAAGATTAAAATTGCCATGTTTTACCTCACTTTTGTGCCTTCGGCGACCAAAACCCTTTTTGAAAAAAGGGTTCTGGACTCCCAAAAACGTTTGTTTAAGGGAACTGCGCTAGCCGAAGAGGGTCCCCGCGCCGCGGGGTTAGGGGCCCGGGTGGGGGGTGGGACCGAATAATTCGACGCCCCAGAAAGAGATTGCCAGGATTACTATTCCCAGTAATGTCAACCAGGCCGCACGCTTCATCTTCCAACCCAAAAACGAACGGGCATGAAGATAAAACGCATAAAACAAAAATGCGATCAACGACCACGTCTCCAACGGGTCCCAACTCCAATAATGACCCCACAACTTCTTCGCCCAAATCGCACCCGATACCAACATCACCGCATGATTGATGAAACCCAATACGATGAACCGGTAACCCGCAATATCCAACTCCCCGGGGGCAGGGAGCTTTTGAAGCCTTTTTCCCTCCGGGTTTTTCAGTTTCATTAACAAGAACACCGCCGCGCCCGTGGCAATGGCATAAAACCCGAAAGCCAACCACGCGAATATAACGTGAACGATCAGCCACGGACTCTGGAACGCCGGGCCCATGGGTATTATTTCCGTGCCGGAAAGGTAACCGTAACCCAGTACCAGGAATGAGACCGGAATCACTGCCAGTGCGATGTTTATTTCTACTTTCTTTATTTTCTCGAAAATGAGGAACAACAGGATAGTGAACCAGGTGCCGATGAGGTTGAGTTCATAAGTATCCGTGACCGGCGGGTGTCCCCCGGTAATCCACCGGGTAATCCCCACGGCGGTATGTACCGTCAATCCTGTCCACAGGAGCCAAAGTGCGATTTTCAACATTCGTTCTTTCCTGGTAATGAAGCTGAAAATATGCACTGCAAAGGCGCCCACGTAAATAAAAATCGTAACCCAAAAAAGAATAATTTCTAAATTCGACATCGTTTTTTACTCCTTTAAACAAAAGTTTTTGGCCCCACCTTTTTTCAAAAAGGTGGGCCGCCGGAGGCTTTAAACCATCCTTTAATATCCGGTATATACCTGGATAGGATACCGATAAGCGTCAACCACAGGGCGATTGCAGCTATTTCGTACCCGGGATCGTCCATTACGCGGAGGGAGGCGCTGCGCCGGAGGGCGGTGAAAGCGAAGTCGTATTCTCCGACATGGATATTCCCGTTCATGGGTACACTGCCTTTAGCGGTGATTTGGCCGTTTTCGTCTTCGATATTCACCTGCAGGAGGGGTTGGTTTTCTTCGCGGTCCATGGCGGGGATTATCGTAATAACGACCCATTGTTTCTTTTGAAGGAACACCGGCAAAGGGAGGAAATCGCGGTAAGTCCGTTTCGGACCGTCCCGAAAGGTCTTAAGGGCAACGAACGAGTCGACCAGCAGTTGTCCGCTTTTGTTATCCCGGATTGACACCCGGGGCGAATACCCCACGTCGTTCAGCGTAAAATCCAGGCCGCGGTAGGTAAAGGGTTCATTGATCTTAATTTCGGCTTTTTCAACCGGTCCGCTGCTTTCCCGTGTTTCCACATCCGCGGCCATTTCCACCGCGTACCCTTTTTCGTATTTTACCCGGACTTTGGCCAGGCGAAGCATGAACCCCCGGTGGTATTCGCGCCGCAGCGGGCCTTCCACCAGCCGGATGTAGTTGTTGTGCTCTTCTTTGAACACCTGTCCTTCCGTGAGAACGGTCAGTCCGTCCATGGTGAGGCCCACACTCAGGGCGCCGCCGGCAAAGAGCAAAATAAGACTGAGGTGAAGAACGATAAAACCTGTATTTCGTAATGCCGCCGGACCTTTAAAAAGAACGGCCATACCGCCGTCCCTTACCACCCGCGCCATGCGCAGGAGCGTGCAGGTCAGCGTATTCACCGCCAGCAGGGAAACAGTCACCAGGAACAGGATGGAATGAAACGCCCGGAATAACCCCAGGGGGCGCAGCAGGGAGGTAACCAGGGGGTGGGCTTCCTGCCATTGGGCGATTTCGTGGGCCGTGTACATCCCCTGTTGAGGGAGCATTGCCCCGGCAGCGGAAATCAGGATAACCACCAAAACCAGTGTCAATGCCAGCTTTGATGAACTGAGGACCTTGAGAAGGGAATTTAAAAAGGTTTTCATTCCGATAACAATTATAGTTTTATTTAGAAAAAAAGTAAAGGTCTATCTTCCCGGAAAGGACACAAAACGGCACAGGCCGGCACAGGCAAAAATAGGTGGCTGCGTTGGGATTTTAATCGGCAACCTGTGTATACTCTTTCCCCGGGGTATTTCGTCTTGTCGAGCCGGGGTGGTTACAATCGCCGCCGCCGCACCCGTCGTTGCCGCTGGATGTATTTGCTTGCCAACCGCTTATCCAGCCCCCGACAATGAAGGCGTCCGTAAAGGAATTGGCCGACCATGTATCGGAAGGCCATTGAAAACTGCCGCCGTGGATGTTGCCGCGGGCCGACCCGTTATCGGCGACCCCCCCGAAATTGACAATACCTCCGTGACAACCCAGGCAGCCCAGTTCGTTTCCGCCTGCCGCCCGGTGTTGGTTCTGGTTGACCCCATGGTACTCGAATTTAGAATTCGCGGCGCCCGCCACATATTCGCTTGCTTTGTGGCAGAGGGTGCAAAAGGTTTCTACCGTCAGCCCCATTCCCGCCGGAAGGCTCGAGGGGGTGGTGGTGGTCTCCATGGTAGCCAGGTCGATAGCGGTTCGCAGCATCCGCTGGTTGGCACTGCCGTGACCCGTGGTCTCGTGGCAGTCGAAACAGGTGATCTGGTTGGCAGCCTGTGTGTCCCAGGGCGGTTCCATGGTATTGGCGTTACAGAACGTGTTGTCAAACGCCTGGCGCACGGCATGATGGTAATTATTGGCGGGATCAAATAGGTCCCATATATTGGGAACGGTATGACCCGACGAAAAAGGCGTCATCGGAGTGGCGACGGATTGGGCCCCGTTACTATCGTGGCACTTGAAACAAAAACTGTTTTGAAGTTGAACCACATCCCAGGTATCGTTCGCCGGTAGGACCGCCGTGTCCCGGGTGGCTCCCCTGGGTATGTTAAGATTCAGGGGATTCCCCGTGTCGGGATCCTTGAGGTCGATATTCCCGTTCATGTGGTTGTTGTCCGGTTCCTGGTGACAGACGGCGCAGTCGGCTGCGGTCACGGCAGCGCCTCCCAAATGGTGGCTGGTCTGGGTGAATTCACCATTATAAATACTGCTGTGACACGCATCGCAGCTCCCACCACCGGCAGGATTAAAATTGCTGATGTGAGGATGACAGACGGTACAGTTCTGGCCCACAAAATGGGTGTGGTCATGAGACGGGTCGCCGTCGGCGTAGTTCCGGTGATGGCTCACCTGGGTGTGACATACCTCGCAGGCCCCCTCATAATTGCCGTCGCCGTCCTCGTCTCCACTGGCAAAGGAATGAAGGGAAGAATCGTAGGGTGGAACGGCATTGGAACCCCTGTTCTCGAATACCACGTACCGGTTCCCGCTGTTGGGAGTGGGGATCATGGCGTAACCCGTAGAATCCAGGCTCTTGCCCACCTGGGACAAATTGGTACCGCCCAGATGGTTGCCCTGGTTGTCGTGCGGATTGTGGCAGTCGGTACATCCCATGGTAAAGGGTGCGTACGCGCTGCCGGATTTGTTGGTGTGAACCTCCGCCTTCTTGGTGGCCGTACCCGCGGGACCGTGACAGGAAAGACACAATACCTCCACCACGGCATCGCTGGTCAACGACTGGCCCGGGGCCGTGTGCAAGCTGTGGCACGTCGCACAGGAGATGTGACTCGGATTCAACGCACCCGCTTCACCGGGTCCGTAAAAAACAACGGCAAAAACGGCGATGACGATAAAAATAAAACCGGGAATCAAAAGGCGATGTTTTTTCATAATACACCTCCTTTCTCGAACACTTCAATCCGCGCTTCACGGTTATTGGTCACAAAGAGGTCTTTTGTTTTCGATTGAATAATAATGTCCAGGGGCAACCGCATTTGACCGGGGTCGGTACCGAAACCGCCCAGGGTCTTGATAAGGTCGCCGGAAAGCCGGTCGAACACCAGGACTTCACAGGAAAAACAATCCACCAGGAAAATATGCCCGGCACCGTCCACCGCCAGTCCCTGGGGCCGGGAAAACCGGGGTTTCTTATTCCACCCCCCGCCCATTCCCATACCGCCGCTCGAGACCATACTGACGATGGTGTCCAGGTAATTCCCGCTGTAATCGAAAATTTGAACCCGGGGGGAGATATCTTCTCCCTTGTTCCCATAATCGCCGACCAATACTTCCTGCCGGACCGGGTCCACGGCGATTCCCGTGGGCGCGGCAAGCAGGGAGTTGTCCGGGTCGGACGCGGGGATTTGACCCACCAATTCCCCTTTGGTATCGAATACTTTCACATGTTTCGCCGAACCGTCCACCACGAATATACGGTTGGTTCCCGGGTCCACCGCGATATCCGTGGGATTTTCCACCGCGGTTTTAAACGAACCGTTCTTCTTAAATTGTAAACCCGCGGCGTTAAACACATCGATCCGGCCGGCGGTCGTATTGCCCACGTAGATGTGCCCCTTGAGATAAGCAATCCCCAACGGTCTGCCCTCCAGGGCAAACCAGCCTATGGGTTCATTGGTTTTCCGGTCCACCGTCACGATCATGCCCAGTTGGTAATCGGAAACCAGGAGGTTTCCGTCGGCGCCGAAATCCAGCCGCATGGGAGAATACAAACCGTGGGGGCTGGTTTTCCGGCCTTTCGCCGCGGCCGGTCCGTCGGCCCGGGAAACACCCGTTACTCCCAGAACCAAAAGAATTACGGCGGCGTAGTAAAAAATAGTGCGCAAGGTTACCTGTTTTCTCATTTTTTGTCCTCCGGTAAACGTTCCTGGCTTCATAATTATCGATTCCTTAATAAAGTAAATAAACGATTGTCCGTCGTGTCGATCGTTAAGCGCGAAACCGTGATACCGTGATACCGTCATAGTGCGAATTTCATAGCCACAAATTATATATCGAAATGTTCGACACTTTACCCGGTTTATATTGTAAGAGAAAGGTACGGCGATGTCAATCGTCCGAAAGTTGGAATTGGGGGTGGAAAGTGGGTTTTGGGAAATTACAACTAAAGTTGTAATTTCCCGGGACGCGGCGTACGTAATCGCAGTGTTAAAACGCAGTGTTAATACGGGTTACCGGGTATATGTCCGTCCCGCTTGTTTCGGGCCGCCTTTGTGGGCGCAGGCGCCGCCGCCGCATTCCCCGGTACTTCCTACCGTATGCCACCCGCTTATCCATCCGCCGACCATAAAGTGTTCGGTGGTATCCCCGGAGGAAAAGGTCCAGGGGGGCCATACAAAAGTCCCACCGTGAATGTTGCCCCGGGCGGCGCCGTTCCCGTCGGGGGGAGTTCCGGCGTTAAAATTCACAATACCGCCGTGACACCCCATACACCCCATGGTATTTCCACCGGATGAACTGTGCCTGTTTCCACTGACCGAATGGTATTCGAAAATACTGCCGGCGGTTTCCGAATTCCAGGGAGCGGTCAAATACACCGTGGATTTGTGGCAGCGCGTACAGAAGGTCTCGATATTTCCCCCTTCGGCCGGGAGCGAAGCCGGGTCCACCGCGGCCTCGATGGCATCGAAATCGATGGCGGTTCGCAGCATCCGCTGGTTGGGGCTGCCGTGACCGCCGTCCACGTGGCAGTCGAAACAGGAGATGACATCATGGGTGGAATCCTGGTTCCAGGGGGGTTCCATGGTAATAATATTACCGTTGCTCCCGCCGGGGATACAGTACGGATTACTCCCCGCGCCGCGAACGGCGTGATAATAGCTGTTACCGGGATCGAATCGGCTGAACACATCGGGAACATCACGGTCCCCGGAGGAAAAAGGCCGCAGGGGATTACCGCTGATATTGGAAGCGGAAGCGCCGTCGGGATCGTGGCATTTCATACAAAAATTGTCCTGGACATCCATCACCCACGACTCCAGCGTATCGCTGGAGGTGTTCCTCGAGAATTGGGCGAAGGAAACGACGGCGGATAACGACGTGTCGTCGGGATTCAGCAGATCAACCATATTGTTCATGTGGTATCCCGAATTAACCGCCTCGAGATGACATACCGCACAATCATCGTCGGTAACCGCTCCACCGGAAACATGATGACCGGTCAGGGCGAACTCCCCGACCATTGCCCTCCGCGTGGGAGGGCCGTCTCCTTTGTCCTGCGGAACGCTGTGACAGGCGGTACATCCGCCGGAAGGCAGAAAATTCTCGACGTGCTTGTGGCATATCGTGCAAGTCCTTCCCATATAGTGCGAATGGTCCCCGCTGCTGTCGTTACGGTGGTAGGTGGGTTGGGTGTGACAGGCCTCGCAAACGCCGTCGTAATACCCGTCGCCGTCTTCGTCATTGTCGGCGAAGGAGTACTGTGAGAGACCCCCGGCATCGGTACCTCGCTCCTGGAAAACCACGTATCGCGGCCCGCTGTTGGGAGTATCGATCACGGCAACACTCGAACCCCCTGTCTTCCGACCCACCTGGAGCAGGTTGGTCCCGCCGAACCGGTTGGTCATATCGGAATGGGGATTGTGGCAGTCCATACAGGTCATTTTAAAGGTCCCGTATTTATCTCCCAGGTGAACATCGACTTCCACGGCGACGAGTCCGTCCCCGTGACACGATAGACAAAGGGCCTCGACCACCGGGGCACAATTAAGGGATTGACCCGGCGCACTGTGCAGCAGGTGGCAGTATGAGCACTCATGGTTGGGATTCAATGCCCCGGTACTCAAAGAGAAAGAAAGAATAACGAGAACCAGCACCACCTGCCCGGCAAAGTTAAACGGTTTCGTGCGTTTCATAATTGTCCCCCCTTTTTGAACACCTCGACCGCGGCGGCCCGGTTATTGGTAACGTAAATATCTTTTGTTCTCGGGTGAACGACAATATCCAGGGGCAATTGAAGTTGTCCCGGGTCCGTACCGAACCCACCGAGGGTTTTAAGGAGTTCGCCGCTGTCCCTGTCGAATACCAGGATCTCGCTGGAAAAACAATCCAGTAGGAAAAGGTGACCGGCCCCGTCAACCGCAAGCCCCTGGGGCCTGGAAAAACGGGGCGAGGGAATCCCCATCCCCATTCCACCACCCCCGCTCCCATCCCCGGAAACCGTGTCAAGCAGGAATCCGTTGTAATCAAAAATCTGCACACGGGGGGCAATGCCCAGCCTGTCGTCCCCATAATCGCTGACATACACTTCCTTGCGGCCAATATCCACGGCAGCGGCGGTGGGAGTGGCCAATTGTAGATTTCCCGGGTCCGGGGCGGGTATCGAGCGAAGGAACCTTCCTTTGGTAGAGAATACCTTTACATTCTTATCCGAAACATCCACCACGAAGAGAAGACCGGCTTCCGTGTCCACGGCGATGTCCGTGGGGTTCCGGATATCTCCACGAGAGCCGATATTATATTGTTTCTTACCGGACCGTGTGTAAACTTCGATACATTTTTTGGATTTATTGCCCACAAAAATGTGGCCCTTCGAGTAGGCCACACCCAACGGATCGCCTTCAACCGGGAACGATTGCACCGCTTTAAGACTCTTTCCATCGACGGTCAGGATCATTCCCAGCCGGGGATCGGATACCAGCAGGTCGCCTTCGGGCGTAAAGGCGAGCCGGAGTGGGTAATATAAACGGTGGGGGTCTGTTTTCCGGCCTTTCCCCTCCGCCGTTTCCTTTGCCCCGGAAAACCCGCTCACGGGAAGTGAGATAAGGATTCCCGCGGCAGCGAATAAAATAATGCAGAACTTTAAATGTTTCATCATGGTTCGTCCTCCGGTAAAAAATGTGTAAATCACTATACATTATACCTACTATAACCCGCTTTACCCGGTTACCCGTTACTACCCATACCGGCAATTAATTTAAATTGTATGGTCGATATCTTCTTTTGTCAATCACCCGAAAGTTGTAATATAGGGGTGAAAAAAAAATCCGTGACATTACAACTAAAGTTGTAATTTTTTGAGGATGGTTGTACATAAACTATTGACACACAGTCCATTTTTTGCTAAACTTGAATTGTACAATCTAAAATAGAACATACAATGAATATAACTTCGAAAAACCGCTTAAATATGATAGTGAAGCCGACGGCGGTCCCCGGGACCATAAGAGTCGCCACTGGGAAGGAGCGGGAATGAAACATGGCCCCAAACCCGTGATTCTTGTCGTCGATGACGACGAAAGCGTATTAATAAGCCTTCAAGCATGGCTGGAGAGCGAAGGCTTCAAAGTCCTTACGGCTGAAAACACCGATGAAGCGTTGAATCTCCTGGAAAAAGAGACGGTGGAAGTGGCACTGCTGGATTTCAGGCTCAAAACGGAAAACGGGTTAACGGCGGCGGAAAGACTCAAAGAGGCCGGGAACAACATGAAGATCATTATAATCACCGGTTACCCCTCCCACGAAGCCGCAGTGGAATCCATTAAATCCGGGATCTTCGATTATATTTCAAAAGACACCTCCAACGAAAAAATCCTGGAAACCATAAATAAAGCGATCGATACCAGGCATAGGGAGATGGTGGCAAAAGGAGAAGCGGTCCCCAGGCCGCCGTTTCTCAAATTCATCGTTATTTGCAGGCACTCGTTTATCAAGGAGAGATTGAGAAATTTCTCATCGAGTTACCCGGATTTCAGGTTGATAAAAACCTATAATTCCATCGAGGATTTAAATAAGGCTCACGATTTACCGGGGATCGACATCGCTATGATCTGCGCCTCGTGCTGCATCGATACCTTCGAGGATTCATTCCATTTTTTCAATACTCTTTACAAACAGCTTCCAACGATTAAACCGATCATTTTTAACGATAATTTTACCGATCATGGAAAAGTCGATCTGATACGGATCGGTGTGAAAGGATTCTTCTCCATAGAAATGGACAGTAAAAAACTGGAGAAAGCGTTGACTTTAATTAAGAATGGGGAACTCTGGACTACCCGCAGGTTGGCGCACATGGCAATCCCCAGCGGGCCCGAGTATTTAAAAGATTACATCACCGAAGAACCGAATATCCACGGGCTGTCCGTGAGGGAAAAAGATATCCTTAAGGCAATATTCCTGGGACTCAAAAACAGGGAAATCGCCGAGAAATTGTTTATCCATGAAAGCACGGTGAAATCCCATATCAATCGAATTTACAAAAAATTCGGGGTGGATAACCGGGCCAGGGCCATCCTGTTCGCCCAGGAAAACAATATCCTTTAGACCCCCATGCCGGGGGGACCTATATGCGGACTCCGGCAGGAATCGGTTTCCGTCAGCCTGCCGAACCGGACGTATTGTTATTTGTAGGGAACAGGCTTGCCTGTTCCTTTATATCATGGCGGCCTATTTGCCGTGGCAGTGGAGGCAAAGTTGGGAGTTTGCCAGCGGGAGACGGAGCAAGTGGTCATAACCGACGGTATTGTGGACATCATGACAGGTGGCACATTCGAGGTACCGGTTAAAAAAGGGAAGGATCGGGTTGAAATCGGTAGGCGAGGGATTATGACAGTTGATACAGGTCCCGCTTCCGGTCTTGAATTCAACCTGGTGACTCCAATAAATACCGATCGGGTGGTCGTCACTTAGATCGGTATCGATCAGGGCGTCTCCGGCGATGTAATTGCCGCCCGCGGCCCCACCGAAGCTGTCCAATGCGATGACACCGTCATGGCAGGAAAGACACAGTTTCGAAATACCCTGCGGCTGATTCGGTACACTATCGAATGTCGGGCTGCTGTACAGGGTGTAAACGGTGGTCATGTCGGCATCATGGTTCCAGAGCGGCGCATCCGTGATATTGTCGCCGTAAGGATCGGCATTATGCGGCGTATGACAGGG
>Ga0210082_1000247_pt1 | contig 11177 bp, 7 predicted proteins | sample White_ThreeSqA_D_2_FD_185592 | JGI IMG/M metagenome (GOLD analysis project Ga0210082, IMG submission 185592) | Wetland microbial communities from the San Francisco Bay, California, USA, that impact long-term carbon sequestration -... | ecosystem: Environmental > Aquatic > Marine > Wetlands ... | reverse complement strand
AAAGGGGAAAACATGCACACATTAGACAGCTACAATTTCGCGGGTAAGAAAGCCCTGGTACGGGTGGATTTTAACGTACCTCTAAACGAGAAAAACCGGATTACCGACGATACGCGGATGGTGACCGCGATCCCGACACTGCGGAAAATACTTGCCGACGGCGGTTCCATTATTTTATTGACTCACCTGGGACGGCCCAAAGGCAAGTACGATGCCGGGATGTCGTTGACCCATATCATCCCCCACCTTTCCAAACTGCTGGATACGGACATAAAATTCGCCAACGACTGTATCGGTGACGTGCCCAAACAGATGGCCGCGGAATTGCAGCCGGGTGAGGTCTTACTGTTGGAAAACCTCCGGTTTCACCGCGAGGAAATGGACGGCGACATGGAGTTCGCGCGCCAACTGGCGGAGTTGGGCGATGTCTATGTAAACGATGCCTTCGGCACCGCCCACCGGGCCCATGCATCCACGTACACCATTGCGAATTACTTTCCTTACGATAAGATGTTCGGTTTCCTCGTGGAGAGCGAGATCAGCCATATCGACAGGGCGTTAAAAAAGGCAAAGCGGCCGTTCACCGCTATCCTCGGCGGGTCCAAGGTTTCCACCAAGATCCAGATCATCGAGGCGCTGCTGGAAAAAGTAGACAACCTCATCATCGGCGGCGGTATTATCTATACCTTTATAAAAGCCATGGGCGGAAGTGTGGGCGATTCGCTGGTAGAAGACGATTATCTCGATGTGGCCAGAAATGTCATTAAAACCGCCGAACGGAATAAGGTAAAACTCTACCTGCCCACGGACTGTGTGGTGGCGGACAAATTTTCCGATGACGCCGATATCGACCACTGCGATGTCGATAAGATCAAGGACGGGTGGATGGGGCTGGACATCGGCATCAAGTCGGCCAACCGTTTCGCCCGGGTGATCGAGAATTCCAAAACCATTTTATGGAACGGACCGGTGGGTGTTTTCGAGATGCCCAATTTTTCCATGGGTACGTTGAAGATCGCCATGGCCGTGGCCATTGCAACGGACAGGAGTACTTATTCGCTGGTGGGCGGAGGCGACACCATTGCCGCGGTGAATAAATATAGTCTTGCTCATAAGATCAGTTATATTTCCACTGCCGGCGGTGCGTTGTTGGAATACATCGAAGGGAAAAAGCTTCCTTCGATTCGAGCCATCAGGGACACGTATTCGGTGGATGATTACGATTTCCGCGGTAAGCGGGCGTTGATACGGGTCGATTTTAATGTACCGTTGAATGAGAAGAAGGAAATTACCGACGATACGCGGATGAAGACGGCGATTCCCACGATTCATAAGATCCTGGCGGAAGGGGGTTCCGTGGTTATTTTGACTCATCTGGGCCGGCCCAAAGGTGTCCGTGATGAGAAAATGTCGTTACGGCACATTGTTCCCCACCTGGAAAAACTGGTGGGCAGGGAGGTTATTTTCGTCGATCCTTGTATTGGTGAGGAGGCTCAGCGGGTGTGTGGAAATTTGAAACCCGGTGAAGTGGTGATGTTGGAGAATCTCCGGTTCCATAATGAAGAGATCGAAGCGGATGAGGGGTTTGCCCGGCAGTTGGCCCGGTATGGGGATGTTTATATTAACAATGCCTTTGGCACGGCCCATCGGGCTCATGCGTCGACTTATACTATTGCCAAATTTTTTCCTAACGATAAGATGTTGGGGTATTTGGTGGAGAGTGAGATCAATCATATCGACCGTGCGTTTAAGAATCCGCAGCGGCCGTTCACGGCAATCCTGGGTGGTTCGAAGGTTTCTACGAAAATTCATATCATCGAGGCGTTGCTGGAGAAGGTGGATAATTTGATCATTGGTGGTGGTATTATTTATACTTTTATTAAGGCCATGGGTGGAAAGGTGGGTGCGTCGCTGGTGGAAGACGATTTCATCGATGTGGCGTCGAGAGTGATTGAAATGGCGAAGAGTAATGATGTGAAGCTTTATTTACCCACGGATTGTATTATTGCGGATAAATATGATAATGACGCCAATATCGAGCATTGTCCCATCGATAATATCAAGGAAGGGTGGATGGGGTTGGATATTGGGATCAAGTCGGCGGAGATGTTTTCAAAGGTGATCGAGGAGTCGTCCACGATTTTGTGGAATGGGCCGTTGGGTGTTTTTGAGATGGCACATTTTTCCAATGGGACGTTACGGGTGGCCATGGCGGTGGCGCGGTCCACGGACATGGGGGCGTATTCGTTGGTGGGTGGTGGTGATTCCATTGCGGCGGTGAATAAGTATAGTTTGGCGCACAAGATCAGTTATATTTCAACGGCGGGCGGTGCGTTACTGGAATATCTCGAAGGCAAAGAACTGCCCGCCATCGCGGCGATCAAGCATCCGGTTCTTTAACCCCCCACTATCCAAACAGTATCTCTAATAGGGGGTCAAGGGGGAGCCTCCCCCTTGCCCTCGGAGAGCCGCCGGAGGCATAAAATTTCTTGTTGACAAATAGATAAAATAATACTATTATATATCCGCACGTCAAACGAACGAAAAGCGAAATGAGGAAAATAATTCACGTTGATATGGATGCCTTTTACGCATCCGTCGAACAAAGAGACAACCCCGGGCTAAAAGGGAAACCCGTCATCGTCGGCGGCGACCCTAACGGAAGAGGTGTCGTCTCCACCTGCTCCTACGAAGCCCGGAAATACGGCATCCATTCCGCCATGGCCTCCAGCGTCGCTTACCGTCTGTGCCCCCACGCCGTATTCGTATTCCCACGATTCGACGTATATAAAAATGTTTCCGACCAGGTACGCCGGATATTCCACGAATACACCGATCTCGTCGAACCCCTCTCCCTCGATGAAGCCTACCTCGATGTCACCGAAAACAAAAAAAACATCCCCTACGCCACCGATATCGCACGGGAAATACTCAAACGCATCCGCCAGGAAACCGGACTTACCGCCTCAGCCGGCGTCTCCTTTAACAAATTCCTCGCAAAAGTCGCTTCCGACGTCAATAAACCCAACGGCCTCACCGTCGTTACCCCCAAACTCGCACCCCAGTTCATCGACCGGTTGCCCATCGGCAAATTCCACGGCGTGGGAAAAGTCACCGAAAAGAAAATGCACGAAATGGGAATAAAAACCGGCGCCGACCTAAAAAAATTCACCCGCGAAGAACTGGCCCAACGGTTCGGCAAAGTAGGAAACTATTACTACTGTATCGCCAACGCCCGGGACGACCGCCCGGTAAACCCGCACCGGGAACGAAAATCAGTCGGCCAGGAACGTACCCTTCAAGTAGATATCGATGACCGCGACAAAATGCTGGAGATGCTCGGGAAACTGGCCCTTCGCATCGAGGACTATATGAAAAAAAAGGAGATCAAAGGCCGGACCGTCACATTGAAAATCAAGTACTTCGATTTCAAAAGTGTTACCCGCAGCATCACGCTGGATGAACCCGTTTTCGAGTCTTCAGCCATGATGGCGCATGTGCCCGGGTTACTGGCAAAGACCGATGCCGGTGCCAGGAAAGTGCGTTTGTTAGGTATTTCCATTTCCAATTTCATTTAATAATAGAGCCCACGTCACTGCGAACGCTGGAAAACAAAGAGATAAAGACAAAAAAAAGTTTTTCTATTTTTTCCTTGACTAAACAGGAGAAAATCACTAAAATAAAAGTTAAGAGTTTAACACTATAGGAGGTCAAATGAAACGAGAATTACTCTCCGGGAACGAAGCCGTCGCCAGGGGCGCGTATGAAGCAGGCGTTACCTTTGCCGCCGCTTACCCCGGGACACCAAGCACGGAAATACTCGAAAACATTGCAAAATACAAAAAAGATATCTATTGCCATTGGGGCGCCAACGAGAAAACGTCCATGGAAGAAGCACTGGGAGCCTGCTTCACCGGCGCGCGCTCCATGGCCGTCATGAAACACGTCGGCCTGAACGTGGCGGCGGACCCTTTTTTCTCCGCCAGCTATATCGGCGTTAAAGGCGGACTTCTCGTCATCTCCGCCGACGATCCCGGTATGCACTCATCTCAAAACGAACAGGATAACAGAAACTACGCACTCGCCGCAAAAATGCCCGTACTCGAACCTTCCGATTCACAGGAAGCAAAAGATATGGTCATCGACGGCATCAAACTCAGCGAAAAATTCAATACACCCGTTATGATCCGGATGACTACCCGTACCTGCCATTCGCGATCCGCCGTCGAACTGGGCGAACGGGAAACACCACCGGAAATCGAGTATGTCAAGGATTTCCACAAAACCATGCTCCTACCCGCACTGGCACGAGCCAAACACGTGGCCGTAGAAATTCGGCAGGAAGAGATCAAAAATTTCAGTAACACATTCAAACATAATTATATTATCGAAGGGAAAAACCGCGTGGGCGTTATCGCTTCCGGCATCTCTTTCCAGTACGGAAGAGAAGTGTTCGAAGACGCCTGGTTCCTGAAACTCGGCATGCCTTACCCCTTCCCCTCCGGGCTCCTCCGCGAATTCGCGGAACATGTCGATACCATCTACATCCTCGAAGAGAACGATCCGTTCATCGAAACTTTCGTAAGACTCGAAAATACCGGTAAAGAGATCAAGGGAAAAAATGTCTTTCCAAAGACCGGGGAGTTGTCCGTGGATTTCGTGCGCACATCACTGGGCCAGAAAGACCTTACACCGAAGTTCAACATCCACCAAATCCCCAAACGTCCGCCCAACCTCTGTGCCGGGTGTATCCATACCGCCGCGTTCCACCATATTAAGACGTTAAAATTAGTGGCCACCGGCGACATCGGGTGTTACACCCTCGGCGCCCTTCCACCCCTGAATGCCATGGATACCTGCATCGATATGGGGGCCAGTATTACCGCCCTCCTGGGCATGGAAAAAGCCTATGAAAAAGCAGGGAAAAAATTCGACGGCGTCGCCGTGATCGGGGACTCTACATTTCTCCACTCCGGTATCACCGGCCTGCTGGACGTTATCTATTCCAACGGGAAATCCACCGTCATCATATTGGACAACGCCATCACCGCCATGACCGGCCACCAGGAAAATCCCGGTTCCGGCAGGAACCTGATGGGCGAAATCGCACCCAAAGTCGATATCGTCAAACTGGTCAGGGACGGCCTGGGTATCGAACATACCTATGTCATCGACGCCTACGACGTGAAAGAACTTAAAAAGGTACTCAAACGGGAAGTAAAGCGGGAAGCGCCGTCCGTACTGGTCGTCAGACGACCGTGCGTGTTACTGTTCAAAGGTGCCAAATGGTCACCCATGGCAGTGGATGCCGGGAAATGTACCTACTGTAAGCTGTGCTTAAAACTGGGATGTCCGGCCATCGTCACCAGGGATGAAAAAGCCCACATCGTACCCGAGCGATGTATCGGCTGTACCGTATGCGCCCAGGTATGCCCCGTGGATGCCATCGAATTCGTCGATAAAGAAGGCAAAAATATCCATAACACCGATTTTGAAACATTCCTCAAAAGTAAAAGCAGCAAAAGCGGAGGTAAAAAATGAAATCCATAATCATATGCGGGGTCGGCGGACAGGGCGTGCTTACCGCAAGCGACTTGCTGTCCGATGTTCTACTGGAAGCCGGGCTGGATGTTAAAAAAAGTGAAGTCCACGGCATGAGCCAACGCGGCGGAGACGTTATATCCACGATTAAATACGGCGATAAAATCTTCTCCCCCCTGCCCTCACTCTATGAAACCGACTATATCCTGGCCTTTGAAAAACTCGAAGCCCTGAGAAATATCAACTACCTGAAAGAAGACGGCATCATCATGGTGAACGACTACGTGTGGGAACCGCTGCCCGTGGCCTCCGGTTTCGAGGAATACCCCAAAGATATCGAGGAAAACCTGAAAAAATTTGCGTCGAAACTCATCATTTTTCCCGCCTCCCAAATCGCGGGGGAACTGGGAAATATCCGCGCCACCAACGTCGTACTCATCGGCTCCCTGGCCGCCAATATGGATATCGATAAAAACACCTGGCTGGAAGTGGTGAAGAGAAAAGTCCCGCCCAAATTCATCGACCTGAACATCAACGCCTTTGAACGAGGCTACAGTTACAAGATATAAGGAAGAAAAGCGCCTGAAGTTTTGGAGACACTCCAAAACTTCAGGCGCTTTAACAAACCCCTCCCCTGTGGTATAATCCACCCATGAAAACCTATCACTACATCGTCAAAGGTCGTGTGCAGGGTGTGGCGTTCAGGTATTATACGCAGCGCACCGCGTATCAACTGGGTGTCGCGGGCACCGTTAAAAACCTGTACAACGGCGATGTGGAAGTCTATGCACAGGGCGATGAAGGCGCCGTGAAACAATTTGAAGCCTTTCTCAACCAGGGGCCCGTTTCCGCACGGATCGACCGGGTGGTCCGTGAGGAATTCGAGAGCGATCTTGCCTTCCCTGGTTTCGAGATCGTTTTTTGAAAATTTTTTTTCACCGGAGGGTCAAGCGAAAACCCATGTCTATTCAGGGATCACAGGAAAACCTTGCCTCCCCCTTTTTTTTTTCGATATTTTTTTTAAAATATTTGTTGACATATCAAAAAAGATATGATATATTTAGAACCGTATTAGGGAGCAATAAAATGCCGCTGTATGAATATAAATGTAAGAGCTGTAATAAGACTTTCGAGGCACTGCAAAGGATCAACGAAGGACCCCTGGAAAACTGTAAGTACTGCCGGGGCGAAGTTGAAAAATTGATTTCAGTGTCATCCTTCCAATTCAAAGGAAGTGGATGGTATATTACAGATTATAAAAACAAGTCCTCGAAGACGAGCAGCTCTAAGGCAAGTACAGGTACTACTGCAGGAAGTGACAGCAATGCAAGCACTAATAAATAGCCTTTCCATCTCTCCCCCCTTAATATAAATACATATCTCCCACCTTCACCTTACAGGTCCCCCGCTACATGGGGGACCCCTGCCTTTTAAATCGAAAATCGTTCAACGTTTAACGATACCCCCGAATCCGCCGCCAAATTTTTGAAATTTGTTTGTGCGTCGGATGCTGGATTCGGTCCCAGGGGATTTGCTATAACTTTTCTTTCTTGATATAATGTTTCTTTTTTCCAATTCAAAAGAAGGAGCGAACGATGAAAGATAAGAAACAGACAGCGGTAGTGGCTATCGGGGGAAACTTTCTCTCCGACGGCCACAGCACAATGGGAGAACAAATGGAACGAGCATATCAAGCCGCCGAACTAATACGTATATTGATAAAAAAGGATTTCAACGTGGTGGTGGTACACGGAAACGGCCCCCAGGTCGGTATGACCTATATGCGCCAATTACACGCACAAAAACACGATATCCCCCCCCTGAACCTGGCCCTTTGCAATGCGCTTACCCAGGCTGAAATCGGTACATTGCTGGAATTGGCCATTATCAATACCATCAACCGCGAACGTCCCGATTTCGATGTGTTGACCCTGGTAAGCCAGGTCGAAGTCAAAGCCGACGATCCCGCATTCAAAAACCCGACAAAACCCATCGGTCCGTTTCTTACCAGGGAAGAGGCGGAAGAAATGAAAAAACGTTTCCCCGATTGGACCATCATCGAGGATTCGGGCAGGGGATACCGCCGCGTGGTACCGTCACCCGCCCCGGTCAATGTATTCTCTTCCAACAGCATCTCCGATACGTTCAAAACCGCCGATGTTATTATCGCCGGCGGCGGAGGCGGAATCCCCGTGATCAGGAACGGGAACGGCAATACTTTCTCACTGGTGGACAGCGTCATCGATAAAGACCGGACCGCCTTCTTAATTGCAAAAGAGATCAGGGCGACCCACTTCATTCTCTTAACCGGTGTACCCCATGTCTTTATAAACTTTGGGAAACCGGACGAGAAAAACCTGTACGATTTGACGGTTTCGGACGCAAAAAAATACATGGCCGAAGGCCAATTCCCACCCGGTTCGATGGGCCCGAAAATCGAGTCCGCGATAAACTTTGCCGAGTCCACCGGCGGGACCGCCATCATTACCAACGCCGACAACGTGGCCGCCGCCCTGGAAGAAAAAGAAGGAACACGGATACATTTATGAAATTAAATTGGAGAGATAGATGAAAAATAAAAATAAACCGAAGATCCCCGATTACTCGAACCTGGGAAGAGACAAAGTCCCGGAAGAATTCAAATGGAAAGTCAACGATGTTTACACGAGCATGGACGAATGGGAAAAAGACAAATCGTTACTACTGGATATGATCGAAAAAATCGATATCCTGGCAAAAGGATGGACATCCTCGCCGGGAAAAATGTTCGACCTGCTCAACCACCTGGACGAACTGGAAAAGAAAGAATACCGCCTGTATGTCTATTCCAGTCTCCTGGTGGATACCGATATGGGCAATTCCCAATTCCAGGCCACAAAAGGAGAGATGCAAACCATCGATGTAAACATCCATAGTAAACTGACCTTTATCAATCCCGATATTCTTAAACTGGGTAAAAAGAAAATCGATGAATACCTGGAGACGGACCCGCGGCTCGAGGTCTATAGAATGGCGTTCGATAACGTGTTAAGACGAAAAAAACACATATTGCCCTCGGACAAAGAAGGCATCGTGGCCCAAACCGGCCTTTTTTCAGGCGCACCGGGAAAGGCCGCGGGTATGCTCAACGACCTCGATATCCCTTCCCCGGGTCTGACCCTTTCCAACGGGAAAAAAATCCGTTTGAACACCGCCGCTTACAGCCGCCACAGGGGGTCCAAAAACCCCGGGGACCGGCGCAAAGTCATGCGGACCTTCTGGAAACACCGGGCCGGTTTTAAGAATACCCACGCCGTCCTGCTGGATGCTGCAATAAAAAACCACTATTTCAACGCCCGGGTCCACCACTATAAAAACTGCCTCGATGCCGCCCTCTACCCCGACAACATCCACCCCGGTGTCTACCATACCCTGATACAAACGGTAAAAGAAAACCTGGAACCCCTTCATCGCTATTTAAGACTCAAAACCCGGCTTCTAAAACTAAAGATAATGAATTACGATGATATTTACGCTTCCGCCATTCCCGAAATCGACAGGGCCTATACCATCGACAACGCAAAAGACCTCCTGCTGCAATCCATGAAACCCCTGGGAAAAGACTATATCCAGGTACTTCAAAAAGGTCTTAACAGCGGATGGGCGGATATTTACCCCAACAAAGGCAAACGTTCCGGCGCGTACTCCAACGGCAGCATCTACGACCTGCACCCCTACGTGCTCATGAATTACAATGGAAAATACAGCAATGTCTCTACCCTGGCCCATGAATTCGGTCACGCCCTGCACTCCTGGTTCTCAAATGCCGCACAACCCTACCCCCTCTCCCATTACCCCATTTTCCTGGCGGAGATCGCTTCCACCTTCAACGAAAACCTGCTGGTGGATTACCTGGTAAAAACAGAAACCGACAACCGTTTAAAACTGTTCATCCTCGATCAACACCTCGAAGGGATCAGGGGGACCCTCTACAGGCAGACCCTTTTCGCCGAATTCGAACTTTCCATGCACAGGGAAGTGGAAAACGGGAAAACCCTTACCCATGACCGGCTCTGTGAGAAATACCTGGAGTTGACCCGCCAGTTTTACGGGCACAAAGAAGGTGTCGTGAAGGTTGATAAATACATTGAAAACGAATGGCTCGGGATTCCCCACTTTTATTACAATTTCTATGTCTACCAATACAGTACCGGCATCGCGGCGTCCACCGCCCTGGCCCGGATGGTCCTCGAGGGCGGGAAAGCCGAGCAAACCCGTTACCTTGATTTCCTCAAAAGCGGTTCCTCCAAATACCCCCTGGATACGCTGAAAGACGCCGGCGTCGATCTAACCACTCCCGAACCCATCGAGACAACCATTTCCAGCTTCGATGAAATTGTCGGGGAAATGGAAAAGATCGTCGAGAAGATCGAGCAATGAATGGAAATTGATCACCCGGGGAAAAAGTAAAAAAAATGTCATGATTGATTGACTTTTCTCAAAATTTATGCTACTATACAAATGAGAATTATTTTATATCTCTCCCCCCAGCAGGCCGGGGATGCCCCCCGTCCCCGGCCTGTGTTTTTTGATTCATTTTTATCCTCCTTTTATTCAAGACGAGGGCGGGGTCAAATCTCGAATATGGCCCCGCAACCGTTCCCGAACAAGCACTCATACGAATAATCGCCGGAGAATTCCTCGCAGCGCATCGGCCACATACTTAACATCGTCTTCGTTCATTCCCGGGTATATGGGAAGCGATATCTCCCGGTAAAAAAGGTCTTCGGTTACGGGGAGTTGTATCGTCTCTTTAAGCCAGGCTTTGAAAAAACTGTGAAAATGAACGGGGATAAAATGGACCGAGGGACAGATGCCCCGGTTTCTCAATTCGATGATAATTTCATCCCTGGACGGCTTCAATCGCGGGTCCAATAAAAGGGGGTACAGGTGCCTGGCCGAATAATTGGTTTTCCTGATCACCGGTGTGGAGACTCCCTCTACATCCGCCAGGTATGAATCGTACCATTCCGCCACCCGGTTTCTCAGCCGGGTGATCTCCGGGAGTTTCCGGACCTGCACCACCCCCAGGGCCGCCTGGATATCCGTCATATTGGCCTTGAAACCCGGGCAGACGATATCGTAAAAGGGCAATCCCGTTTTATACCGTTCCACCGCGGTTTTCGATAACCCGTGCAGGGAATACATGCGTATTTTCTCTTCCAGTTCGGGGCTGCCGTCGTCGGTAACGATCATCCCCCCTTCACCGGTGGTGATATTTTTGTTGGAATAAAAGCTGAAACAGACCAGGTGCGGACTTTTACCGATTTTATTACCCTTGTACTCCGCGCCCACGGCATGGGCGGCGTCTTCAACGATGAACAGGTCATGCTCCCGGGCAATGTCGGCGATGGCATCCATTTCGGCCGGTTGACCGCCAAAATGAACCGGGATGATTCCCCTTAAATAGTTCTTTGTTTTTTTAGAGCGTAACCCTTTGCCGGTGGATTCGTAATCATCCCTGATTTTGTCTTCGATCTTTCCCGGGTCGATGTTAAAGGTATCCGGTTCCACATCCGCGAACACCGGGCGGGCACCCCGGTGAAAAACGGACAGCGCGGGGGATGCAAAGGAATACGCCGTGGTCATTACCTCAT
>Ga0210082_1000246_pt1 | contig 11188 bp, 1 predicted proteins | sample White_ThreeSqA_D_2_FD_185592 | JGI IMG/M metagenome (GOLD analysis project Ga0210082, IMG submission 185592) | Wetland microbial communities from the San Francisco Bay, California, USA, that impact long-term carbon sequestration -... | ecosystem: Environmental > Aquatic > Marine > Wetlands ... | reverse complement strand
GGACCTATTAAAAACACACGATCCGGCCCCCTGGCGACTTGCTCCTCAAAGAGTTGGTGAACGGTTTTATCCCGGGGGTAGTCGGACTCTAGCCCGTTTAATTCGGTCAAAATCCGGTGTTGTTCTTCTTCGGTCAGGAGGCTCAGGCGGGCCAGGGGTAAACCGGTATCGACACAAACCTCCCGGAGCAGGTGCCGGAAATACCCCGCCATCCGCTCGATAGTACCCTCTTTAAACAGCCGGGTACAAAAACAGAGGGTAAATTTTAACGTGTCTCCCGCCTCCTCGGTGTTGAGGTAAAGATCGAAGGGCGCGATATTGTGTTCAAAGGGATAGGGTCTCAGTTTCATGCCGGGAATCTCGGCTTCGGGTATCTCGATGTTCTGGAAAATAAACATCACATCGAACAGGGGATTGCGGGCCGGGTCTCGGGTAGGGACAACCTTATCCACCAGTTCCTCGAACGGGTAATCCTGGTTTTCAAAGGCGTCCAGGGCCCGCTGCTTGACTTCTTTTAAGAACCCGTCGAAGGTTTTTGTTCCAATGGGGAGATTACGCATGGGCAGGGTATTGACCAGCATACCGATGATGGAATCAAGATCGGCATGACGCCTGCCCGCCACAGGTGTGCCCACCACGATATCTTCCAGCCTGCTTAATTTAGAGAGCAGGACGGTAAAAACGGCCAGTAATACCATGTACAACGAGGCTTCCGCTTCGGATGCCAACGCCCGAAGAGCAGCGGTTTGCCCGGTTTCGATCTCGAAAAAGAGTTCTTTGCCCTCGACGCTTTGCACCGCGGGCCGGGGGTAATCCATAGGCAGGTCGAGCACGGGGATATCGCGGTCAAACAAACCGAGCCAGTACGCCTCCTCTTCTCCCTGCTCACTGTTGATCTTCCATTCGGCATAATCCCGGTATTGGAGTGTCAACGCTGGTAACTCTTCTCCTTTATACAGGGCTATAAATTCTTTGACAAATATACTCACCGAGGTGCCGTCGGTAATAATATGATTCATATCCAGCATCAGGATGTGCCTGTCGTCATCCAACCGGTTCAACCCCACCCGGAGCAGCGGCGCCAGCGACAGGTCGAAAGGACGAATAAATTCGGAAATAAGAGGTAAAAATTCAATTTCAAATTCGACGTGATCGTGGATCTTTTGAAACGGTACTTCGTCCACCAGGATAAAGGATGTCCTGAAACTGTCGTGCCGACGGATCAATTTTTTAAAGGTTTCGGTCAACCGTTCCAATTCCAGTGTGCCTTCCAGTTCCAGGGCGGTGGGGATGTTGTAATGGATGGTGTCTTTCTCCATCCGGTGTAAAATATACAGACGTTTCTGCGCGGGGGATAAGGCATAATACTCCTTTGCTTCGGCGGGTTCCACGACCCGGTACCGCTCTCTGGCGGCGGCGGCGATATGACCGGCCAATCCCCCGATGGTAGGGGATTTGAATACCTCCATCAGGGTTAACTTCACATCGAAGACCCGGTGGATTTTGGATATCAATATGGTGGCCCGAAGCGAATGACCACCCAATTGGAAAAAATTGGAATCAAGGCCGAAAGCCCCCCGGTCTATGCCCAACACGTCGGACCATATGCCGGCCAATTCCCGGGCGGTTTTGTTCTCCACGGGGATATGCCCCCCTTTGGTTTCGAGACCGGGTTCGGGAAGGGCGGTCCGGTCGATCTTGCCGCCGGGGGTCAGGGGAATTTTTTCCACAGGCACGAAATGGGTGGGTATCATATAATCGGGCAGGTCTTTCGACAAGAACTCCACCAACCCGGCCGACTCGAAGGGGTGGTCCGAAACGATATAAGCGCATAAATAAGCATCGCCCTTTTTGTCTTTTTTGTCCAGCACCACGGCCTGTGTAATACCCCGCTTTTTTAACAACCGGCTCTCGATCTCTCCCAACTCGATACGGTAACCCCTGACCTTGACCTGGCGGTCTACTCTGCCGAGGAACTCGATACTGCCGTTAGGCAGGAGGCGGCCGAGGTCGCCGGTTTTATAGGTCCTATAGGTCTTATAAGACCTATTAAAAGGCGCCGCGCCGCGGCAAAACCGCTTCGCGGTTACCTCCGGGTTGTTCAGGTAACCGCGGGTCACACCGGCACCGGCGACGTGTATCTCACCGGGGACTCCGACGGGCACAAGGGCGCCCTTTCTGTTTAAAATGTAACACCGGGCATTGGAGATGGGGCCGCCCAAAACCACCGGCCCCGGACCACACCGCGAGACCAACGCATCGATGGTGGTTTCGGTGGGACCGTATTGGTTGTGTACGATATAACCCAGATCGATGAGCCTGTCTTTAAGCGCCTCGTCCAACGCCTCGCCGCCGGACATCACGTGCTTAACACTCCCGATCTTCGGACCGGGGCCGAGCAACTCCCTGATCATTGCGGGGACAAAATTAATGAAGTAAATACCGTTCCTCTCGATGTACCGCCGCAGGGCGTCGATATCGGTAAGCAGCCCCCTGTCAGGCACATAAAGCGGCGCCCCATGGAGCAGCGCGCCGAATACCTGGTTCATACTGGCATCAAAGGTATAATTACTCAAAAGAATCACCGGCGTCCCCCGCCCCAACTCATACCGCCGCGAAAACCACTCGACGACGTTCACCACGTTCCCGTGCCCGATCAACACCCCCCGGGGCACACCGGTGGAACCGGAGGTGTAGATTACGGAAGCCAAATCCACGCTGCGATTGAGAAACACGGGGTTCGCCCCGGACCGGCCCGTAAGGTTAAGGGTATCCATCATCACGATCTCACGCGTCACCGCTTCCCCGGCTTTCATAAAGGCAAGACCCGGCACCTGTTCCAAAACATCGTGACCGGGCAATTTTTTCCCGTTCGCCAGCATCTTCCCGATCAATTCGGTAACCGTCGATTCCCCTTCTCCCAACACGGCCAGGTCCACGTTCCGGTCCTGTAAAAGCGTCCGGAAACCGCTGGTGGCATAGGGCCCACCGGCGATTACGGGGACATCGAATCCCCACTGGCGGATCATGGATACGACTTTATGAAAAAAGTTCTTGTGGAAGGTCAACGTCCGGATACCGATGATGTCCGGTTTAAAGTCGCGCAGCAGTTCCTTCAACCCGGCATAACTATCGAAATCCACCCGGGACTTGACGATCTTACCGTTGATGGCTTTACCGAACCGCTCGTTCAAATAGGTCAACAGGTACATGGGACCCAACGGCGGTTCGACGACATCATAGCCCTTCTTACCCTCCTCGGTGAAAAACTGGGACAAATCCATTAATAAAATATTTAACGCATCTTTGGAAGGCTCATGAACGGGAAAACACTCTTTCAACCGCTCATCCAGGTGGGGAACAACAAAACGGTCCCGGTCCACGCAGCGTTTCACTTCCAGTTCGTCCATCGAGATATTGAAAGCCTTTAATAACTCATCGAAATCGGCGGCTTCCACGGGTAAATAACTGTTGTACTTTTTTACGATCTCGTCTTCGGTCAATACCCGCATCTGGTAAGGCAATACGTGAAGCAGCCGTTCCTTTAAAAGAAAATACTCTTCCAAAAACCGCACCTGGTAATTGACGGTAAATGTTTTGTCGAACCTCAACGTATCGGGCAGGTCATGGTGGGCCAGGGTATCGGATTCATCGATGGCCCGCCGGGAAACACCGTTCTTCAGGGCCAACTGTTCGATCTCGGTACCGGGATATACGGTCAAAATATTGATATAGGGAAAATGAAGCCACTTGATGCTCTTGATAAATTCAAGGGTATCCAACGCTTCCTCTTCGGTTTCGGTGGGCAGGCCGTGCATGGTGAAGAGTTCGAGTATAACGTGGGGATGTTTGGCGGCGATGTACTCGATGTTGCCGCGAAGCTTTTCCAGGTCCATGTTCTTGCCGATCAGTTTCTGCAGCCGCGGGGACGCGGTCTCCAGGGCCAGCGCGAAATTACACACACCGGCGGCCACCATCAGGTCGATGTAATCCGGTGTCAAAATATCCCCCCGCAAACCGTTGGGGAAAAACAACTGCACATCCAACCGGTTCTCGATAATTAATTCAAAAAAACGTTTGCTGTTCTCCCTGTCCAGGTTAAAGACATCGTCCACGAAGGAAAACCGCCGGACACCGAGCCGGTAATACAAACGAAGCTCCGAGAAAATGTTCCCGGCGGAACGGACCACGTGTCTCTTCGACCACATGATATGACAATACGCGCAGTGATACGGGCAGCCCCGGGTCCCCTGCAGCGAGATACTGTTCTTGACCATTGCCTGGCCGATATACCGGTCGTATTTTTTATAACTCACCAATGACCGGTCCGGGATGGACAAACGGTCGAAATCCAATATCCGGGACCGCGGCGCGGTTACGACGGGTCCCGCAGCCCCCACCGCGGAAAGCCCCTGCAAATGTGTAAATAAGGATGTCTTCGCCGTCCCCTGAAGGGTCGATAAAACCGGCGCCCGGCAATCGTCCAACATGGACACAATCCGCCGGCGCGGCGCCCCCGGGTCTATGGGCAAATACCCACCCCCGGCCTTGAGTACCCCCAACATTCCAATAATCATCTCCACCGACCGCTCCACCATGATCCCCACGATAATATCGGGACCGACGCCTTTCTCCCTCAAATAATGGGCCAGTCGATTGGCCCCCCGGTTTAGTTCAATATAGGTCATATGGGTCCTATAGGACATATGAAGGGCAATGGCGTCCGGTGTTTGCAGGGCCTGCTCCTCGAACAACCGGTGAATGGTCTTTCCCTCGGGGTATTCGGCGTCGGTATCGTTAAAATCGATCAACAATTGCCGCCTTTCTTCTTGCGACAACATCTCGACTTCCCCCAGGACCGACTCGACATTAAATACCACCCGTTCCAAAAGTCGCCGGTAAAAACCACCGATACGGCGCACACTCTCCCGTTCATAAAAAGACGGGTTATACTCGATCGCACCCCCGATGGAAACATCGGACCCGGAAAAAATAAATAACATGCCGGGCCGAATGTCCCGCAAATACCCCCTGTCTTGAATCCCCTCCAATAACAACACGGTGTCGAACAACGAATATTCATCGCCCAATAATTCCAACGGGTAACTGTAATTTTCAGTGGCCTCGAGAAGGGTCTCCTTCACAACCATTAAAAGCGCCTTAAAGGTCATGCTCTCTTCCAATTGAACCCGAAGCGCCAGGAGAGTATTCAAAAGCCCGCCGTCATCCTCCTGCCGGTATATCGGCGTCCCCACAACGATATCGCCCAGACCGGTATATTTATCGAGGGTAAGCATCAAAACGGCGGTCAACACGACATGAAGCGCACGATTTTCCCCCCGGCTCAACTTTCTCAATCGAGTAAATAACTCACCGGAAACCAAAAACGACTCCCTCTCACTCTCCCGGCTATCCCTCTTCACAAAATCATAAGGGAAATGACTCCTCTCCTTGATCCCCTCTAATTTCCCCAGCCAATAGTTCTTTTCTTTATTCTTCTGCCTGGCCGCGATGATACGTTTATTTGAAAAATCTTTCATTTTGCCTCCGGCGGGTCCCATGCTGGGACTCCCTATAATGGCTTGAGATGAGGTCCGAAGTATCGGAAATCTCCCGGGCCGCGCAAAGCGGGTCCAGCAGCATGCTGGTAATTAGAAATCGAAATCGATGGGTTCTACTTCTACTGTTCGATCGGACCAATCACCGGTGATTTTGATGTCATCCAACCCGATATCGGGATTCTCGACAACAATAGATACTATTTGCTTAAAATATTCATTAAACGATTCAACGGTTTCCCGCTTGAACAACTCGGTGCTATACTCCAACTCCACCCGTAATTCATCACCCCCCACAACCATGTAAACCAAATCAAACTTCGATACCCGGTTCCCAAACCGGTAATCATGGTCAAGAACAACTTTCAACCCCGGTACCACACCATCCCACTCCCCCAACCCCTCCAACGCTACCATCACATCGAATAACGGCGTACGATTGGAACTCCGCTCCTTGACCACCCGGTCCACAAGACTCTCAAAAGGGTAATCCCGGTTCTCAAAGGCCCCCAATACCCTCTCTTTAACCTCCCGCAAAAATCCCCGGAAGGTCTTCCCACCCACGGGAAAATTCCGCAAAGCAAGGGTATTGACAAACATCCCGATAACCCCCTCCAAATCCCCGTGATCCCGCCCCCCCACGGGCGTCCCGATCACAATGTCCTCCCGGCCGCTCAACCGCGAAAGAAATATGTTGAATAAAGCAATCATTACCATAAATAAGGTGACTTCCTCTTCCCCCACCAACGCGTTCAATACCACCGCTTCTTCACGGGGAACGGTAAACGATACCATATCCCCCGCAAAACTCCGCACAGCGGGCCGCTCAAAATCAACGGGCAAATCCGACACCGGGCCCCCGTCACGAAACTGCCCCAGCCAAAATTCCTCCCGCTCTCTCTCCCCCCCAATCCCGGCATTCCTCCACTGCGAATAATCCCTGTATTGAAGAGGTAAAGGAGAAGGCGTTCCCCCCTCGTAAAAAACCAAAAAATCCCTGATAAATATCTCCTGCGACACTCCGTCCGATATCATGTGGTGCATGTCCACCATCAGGATGTGTTTGAGGTCCCCCACCCGGACCAACCTCACCCGAAACAGCGGACACCGCCCAGGATCGAAAGGCCGGATAAATCCTTCCACCAGGACCCGCTCACCCCCGGGACCGGTCTCGAAATAGTCCACACCAAAATCCACCGACCGGTGGACCCGCTGGAACGGCTCGTCGTTCACTAGAACGATGGACGTTCGCAAACTGTCATGCCGTTGGATCAACTTCCTGAAAACACCCTCCACTCTCTCCCGGTCAAGACTCCCCTCCAATACCGCCATCCGGGCACCGTTGTAAGTAACGCCGCCCTCCTCCATCCGGTGCAGGACATACATCCGCTTCTGACCGGGGGAAAGCGGGTAATACTCTCTCTCCTCCACGGGCACCGGGGCGGAATAGTTCTCCCTTCTTAGCTCCATTGAACGGATAAAAGCGGCCAGACCCTTTATGGTAGGGGTCTTAAATATCGATTGGAGAGGGATCTTTACGTGAAACGCTTTTTGAATACGAAAAACCAGGGCTGTCGCTTTTAACGAATGTCCCCCGGATAAAAAGAAGTTGTCGTTTATACCTATGGTATCACGTTCCTTACCCAGGATATCCGCCCAGATATCGGCCAAAACCCCCTCGACCTCATCCCGCGGCCCGGTAAACCCTTCCCCCGGTACTTCCACGCCGGGAACGGGCAGGGTCTTCCGGTCTATTTTACCGGTGGACGTCAGGGGAAAAGACTCCATAAACACCACCCGCGCCGGCACCATGTAATAAGGCAGCACGGTGGAAAGATAATCCCGGATTTCGATATCGTCAACCAGGTTCAACGGTTCAGCGGTTTCTTCGGCGGGGGTGTGACGGATCCAGACGGCAAGGTCATGGTATATACCGATATCCTTTTCGATATCGATCTCCACGGGCTGCATGGCCCCTTCGATCACATAAGACCCGCTTTTTTCAAATCTTCGGCCCGACCAGGTTTCCCATTCCTTGACGGTCCCTTCGACCCGCTGCGAAACCCGGGAATACCCGATGATCTCACCCCCCAACCGCAAATGTACCCGCAGCCACGGGTCGAAAGGCCGGCCGTCCTCCCGCTTTTTATTGCAGTACTCCTCGAGGCCCAAAAGAGGAAATCGATCTTTCCAGGTGAGCCTGACGGGTATGATGAAATGCTCGAAGCCTTTATGACGGGCAACCCGCTTCATGATCCTGATGACCTCGTAACTCATTCCCTTACTTTTAAAGTCTTTATTTACAATCCCCGCCAGGACGCACAGGGTATTATTCTTGTCCGCGGCCCGCGTTTCAAATGCGTTTAACACGGCTTGGTCCCATCCTTCGGGTAAACCGGCGTTTGTACCGTCCCAATGGATGGGGATACTGTTGCACCCGGCGACAATGCCGCCGGATTCATCGGTAATCACCAGTTGAAAACCGGGGAACACGGTGTATAATTGTTTCCAATAGGTCCGGTTCACCCGGCTGCCGATAAAAAAGGCGGGCCAGGAACCGGTATGGACGGCTTCCAGTTTGTCTTCGAGATGGGGCGCCCGGGCAACGGTGTGGATATGGTATGTTTGACCGTCCAGGTCCAGGCGGTCGCGTTCGGGGACGACATAGCCGCAAAGGTATTTGTTACCGCCGTCATCATCTACGGCGGTGACCACGGCGTCTTTTATAGCCCCGTGCGATCTCAACCGGCTCTCGATCTCACCCAATTCGATCCTGAAACCGTTTATCTTTACTTGATGGTCTGTTCTGCCGAAAAGCTCGATGGTGCCATTGTTTAACCAACGGGCTAAGTCGCCCGTTTTATAGGACCTATAGGTCTTATAGGACTTATAAGACCTATTAAAAAACCGCTTCGCGGTTACCCCGGGGCGGTTTAAATAGCCCGCGGCCGGTTGAGCGCCGGCGATGACCAACTCTCCCACGACACCGAGGGGCAGCAGGTTATCATCCGGATCGACGATATAGGCGGCGGTATTGGCAATGGGTCTGAATACCGACGCCCCCACTTCTTTGGAGCACCGGGAGACCAGGGCGTCGACGGTGGTCTCCAAAAGACCGTAATGATTAAAAAGTGTATAGCCCCGGTCCAGCAACCGGTCTTTTAACGGGTCAGGCAAGCGTTCGCCGCCGGTGATGACGGTGCCCAGGGACGGTAACCGGAGACCGCGGCACAACAACTCCCCGAGCAGGGTGGGCACGGCATCGATCAGGTTGATCCCGTGCCGCTCGATGTACCGCCGCAGGGCATCGATATTTAAAATCAACTCTTTACTCACATTGTGGAGTGTCCCGCCGAAGAGCAGTGTCCCGAATACATCCTCCACGTGGGGGTCGAAGGTATAACCGGTCAATTGCAGTACCCGGGTACCGGGTTCCAGACCATAGGTCTCCCCGAACCAGCTTAGCAGGTTGTTCACCCCGCGGTGCTCCACCACCACGCCTTTGGGTGTCCCCGTGGAACCGGAAGTATACAGGATATAAGCAGGATGCGCGGGAGAAACGATACTCCCGGGATTATCCGGGGCGCTTTCCCGGCCTCGGGAAAGGGTAATGATCTCACCGTAAAAGGAAACCCCCGGAAACCGTTCCTTAAAATCGATTTGTGTGAGCAAAACGTGAGTGCCGCAATCTTCCAGGATATATTCCACCCGTTGGGGAGGGTAATCCGGGCTAATAGCCACATACGCGCCCCCGGCTTTTAATATGGCAATCAACCCGGCGGCGGCCTCAAGGGAAAATTCACCGATCAATCCCACAACGACACCCGGTTTTACTCCCAGGGACCGTAACCGAAACGCCAGGGCATTGGCGTGCGCGCTCAGGCACTTATAGGTTAAAAAATATCCATCCTCAAACACCGATGCGGTGACATCCGGCGTCTTCTCCACCTGCCGTTCAAACCGCTCATGAACGGTCTCATCTTCGGGGTACCGGGCAAACGTATCGTTAAATTCGACAACCAGGCGGCGCTTCTCCTCATCGGTCACCATTTCCAATTTTGAAACCGGTGTTCCCGGTCCCGATACCATCCCAAGGAGAATATTATTAAAATGGCCGGACAACCGGACAACGGCCCCTTCATCAAACCGTCCCGGTTTGTAATTGAATTTTACCTTAATATCCTTTAAACGTGCAATTCCAACCGTCAGGTCGTAATGACTCCTCTCAACCATGGAATACGATTCCACGGCGAGTCGTCCGCTTCGTTGAAACAGGACGGTATCCAGGGGATAATTGTCGACTACCAGGATGACGTTGAACATCTCACCGGCATTATCCAGTTCGCTGTACTCCTTGACATCCGTCAATGAAGTGGTTTCGTACTCTTCCCGGCCCAACAGTTCATCATGCACCCGCCGCGCCAATTGACCGGCGGTTTCACCCGGATAGGTCTTTACCCGCATGGGCAAGGTGTTTATAAACAATCCCACGCTCTTCTCAATTCCTTTTATTCTCGCGGTGCGCCCCGAGACAGTGGTCCCGAAGAGAACATCCTTGCAGTTAACATACCGCTGCAGCAGGACCCCCCAGGCGGTATAAAATAATCCTGCCGGGGTGATCTTATGGCTTTTTACAAAATCATCCAATCTTTCCCTTGTTTCACGGGCGATCATTGCCGTGTGATCGGCAGTATCCGTAGTATTATTCTCATCCCCTTTTACTCTCGTTCGCAGCGGCGGGAACCAGGTCCTGGTGTTTATACCCTTCAAATAATCCCGCCAGAAGGTTTCCTGCTTTTTTGAATCCCGGTCTTGAATCCACCGGACATACTCTTTAAAGGGCGCTCTGTCACGGTGAGATATTCCCCTTATTTCACTCCCTTCGCACCGGCGGTCATAGGCATCGAAAAACTCTTCCAGTATAATCCCACTGCTCCACCCGTCGAATAAAATATGGTGGCTGCTCAGTATCATTTCAAATTTAAATTCATCGATCTTACACAGGGTAATCCTGAACGGGACTTCCGCTTCCTGGAGGTCGAAGCCTTCCTCCCGGTCTTCTCGTTTAAGGATTTGCAGCCATTCGTTCCATTGGTCCGGGTTCCCGGTGTTGCCGGTAAATTCAACGAAACGCACCCGGGGTTTAAGGTGCTTCAGCACGATTTGAGCGGCCCTTTTTACACCTTCCCATCGAAACACGGTACGCAGGGTACCGTTATTTTCGACAACGTTTTCCCAGGCTTTTTCGAATAACGGCAAATGGATTTCACCGCTGATGGACAGGCTTAATTGCTCAAAATAGAGATCGTTAGCGGGAGTTTTTAAATAATGAAAGAGTATCCCCTCTTGCATCGGGGTGAGTGCGGCAATATCCTCGATACTCTCTTTCTGTATTTTACTCATTTCCGATTCTTTATGACCTTTGGTCAGGCTCCCGCCATTGAATGTTTGCACATAAAATAATTGGGTTGGATGAATTAATTCGTAAAAAAACCTTCCACGGAGTAGATAATTTTATAGCATATCGGGCAAAATCTGTAAACCGGAAAAAACGTTTGATTTCTTCCCGACAGTTTTCCTTTTATCAAAGGGTTTCAAGCGTTGGGCGAAAAAATGTTAGATATCCCTTC
>Ga0210082_1000245_pt1 | contig 11212 bp, 3 predicted proteins | sample White_ThreeSqA_D_2_FD_185592 | JGI IMG/M metagenome (GOLD analysis project Ga0210082, IMG submission 185592) | Wetland microbial communities from the San Francisco Bay, California, USA, that impact long-term carbon sequestration -... | ecosystem: Environmental > Aquatic > Marine > Wetlands ... | reverse complement strand
CGGCACCTATATCTTTATCGATGAGAAAGGAAAGGCCCATCTCGCCTACGTGGTTTCCTTTTTTGCCGATACCGATAACGGTAACCCGTCACGGCCGGTTAATGTCATCGATGCAAAGAACGGCAAAGTTCTTTACTCTTACGATAACCTGCAGTATGCGGACGGTACCGGCCCCGGCGGTAACCAGAAGATCGGTCAATATTACTACGGCAGTACTTACCCGGCATTCGGCGTCACCGCGAACGGCAGTACCTGCACCATGAATACCACGGACGTAAAAACCGTTAACTTGAACCACGGTACCAGCGGTTCCACCGCCTATTCCTACACCTGTTACGAAAACACATACAAAGCGATCAACGGGGCCTATTGTCCCCTTAACGACGCCCAGTTTTTCGGCCAGGTGGTATATGATATGTACCAGACCTGGTACGGTTTACCCGTACTTCCCTTTCAATTGATGATGAGGGTGCACTACAGCACCAATTATGAAAATGCCTTCTGGAACGGTTCATCAATGACCTTCGGCGATGGTTATACGACATTTTACCCGTTGGTTGCCCTGGATGTTTCCGCCCATGAAGTGGCCCACGGTTTTACCTCCAGCCATTCCAATTTGACCTATTCCGGTCAATCCGGCGGTATTAACGAAGCCTATTCCGACATGGCCGGTGAAGCAGCCAAGTATTACATGAGGGGCACCAATGATTTTAAGGTTGGTTACGATATCTTCAAATCCGCTAACGGCGCTTTGAGGTATATGTATAACCCGCCGTTGGACGGCCGTTCCATCGATCATGTAGACGACTATTATGCGGGTCTGGATGTTCACTACAGCAGCGGTGTGTTTAACAAGGCCTTTTGGGCACTGGCCACCACTTCCGGTTGGGATACCCAGATGGCTTTCGATGTGTTTACCAAGGCCAACGTCGATTACTGGAGCTCCGGCACCAATTTCCAGCAGGGTGGAGAAGGCGTCCAGGATGCGGCCGCCGATTACATGTATGAATGCCAGGATGTGGCCGATGCCTTTGCCGTTGTGGGGGTTACCCTGAGCTGCGGCGGCGGGGGAACGGATACCATTACGGTTACTTCACCCAACGGCGGCGAATCATGGAACGCGGGGACGACCCACGCCATCACATGGACCAGCACCGGTACGCTTACCGATGTAAAGATATCTTATTCGATAAACAATGGCAGTTCGTGGATTACGATAATTTCCTCTACTCCGAACGACGGCAGCTACAACTGGACCATTCCCTCTCAAAGCAAAACCCAGAGAAGGTGCCGGGTCCAGGTAGCCTCCCTGGCTGGGACTGTCTCGGATATGAGCGACTCGAAATTCAGGATCAACAAGTAAAGATAGTATTCACAAGTAATGTATAATTGCCCGGAAGGCGTTTCGCCTTCCGGGTTTTTTTTTCAGGTTCTCGATCCGCCGAACACACGGAAGCCACGGAAAGTTATTCCAAATTTCCCCGGATTCTGATATAATTCGTTCCTAAAAGCAAGGAGCGAACCATGAACGGAATTAAAAAGGTAACCATAATATCGGCAGCGGCGACTCTCTTCGTTTTAGCCTTCGTTTTAACGCCGCTCAGCCATGCCGGGGAGCATATCTCCAATCTCAACTATAAACCGGGTGAAATACTGGTCAAACTTAAAAAAGGGACCGGGTTTCACCAACTCAAAAATACCGCCCTATTCAAAAACCTCGAGGTTAAAACACGGTTCGGTACACTGTCGCACTTAAAAGGCCGGGAATACCTCCTCCTCGAGATCAGGGACAGCGAACCGAATACCGAAACCGCTGTTGTCCAATCCCTGTCCGAACTACCGGAGGTGGAATCGGCCTCTTTAAATTACACCCGGCGCCTGTTCGTTATTCCCGACGATCCCCTGTTCGAGCGGCAGTGGGGACTTCGGAATACGGGTCAAACCGCTTATATCACCAGCGGCATCCCGGGCGCGGATATCGATGCCCCGGCGGGCTGGGACATTAATACCGGTTCCCCGGATGTGGTGATCGCTGTCATGGATACCGGGGTGGATTACCTCCACGAAGACCTGTGGGAAAATATGTGGGTCAATCCCGGCGAAACCCCCGGCAACGGTATCGATGATGACGGCAACGGCTATATCGACGATATTTACGGTTATGATTTCGCCGCCGACCTGGCCGGGAATAACGATAACGATCCCATGGGAGCTAACAGTCACGGCACCCATGTCGCCGGGATTATCGCCGCCAAAGGCAACAACGGTACCGGTGTCGCCGGTGTCTGCTGGGACGCCGGGATCATGGCGGTCAAAGCCTTCAGGCCCACTACCCCTGACCCGTTGGTCTATACCTCCGACGAAGTGGAAGCCTTCGAATACATTATTATGATGAAAACGCAATATAACGTGAACGTGGTGGCCATAAACTGCTCTTTCGGCGGTCTCGTGGAGGTGGATGTGGAGAGGGACGCCATCGAAGAGGCGGGAAACGCCGGGATTATCGTTGTCGCCGCCGCCGGGAACGGCGGTGACGACGAAGTGGGTGACGACAACGACCGGACCCCCGAATACCCGGCCTCCTACGATCTGCCCAACGTGATCTCCGTCGCCGCCACCGACAGCAGCGATGAACTGGCGGCCTTTTCAAATTACGGCGTCGATTCGGTGGATATCGCCGCGCCCGGGACCGAAATCCAATCCACGTCCCTGACCGGGCAGGGAGACGGTATTGCCTCCGTGGAAGCCGGCGGACAGCAATTTCACGCCATAGGAATGGATTACGCCGGGTATACCGGTGGGATTACAAAAACCCTCCACTACTGTGGGAAAGGGTTCACGTCCGCCGATTTCCCCGCCGCCGTTTCCGGGAATATCGCACTCATCGAGAGAGGCGAAACCACCTTTGCCGAAAAAGTCACCCTCGCTCAAAATGCCGGGGCCGCGGCTGCTGTTATTTATAATAATACCCCCGGAGATTTCCTGGGTACCCTGGGGGAAGCGGGGAACTGGATACCCGCAATCTCCATCTCCCGTGAAAACGGACTGCAATTGCTGGGTATGATAAGCGGAAACGGGAACCCGGTGGTCACCCTGGTCAACCGTCCGGCCAACTATGAATTCAAGCAGGGGACCTCCATGGCGGCCCCCATGGTATCCGGTGCCGCCGGACTGGTGGCCGCCCGGTACCCCCTGGAAAATATGAATTCGCGGATTATCCGCATTTTATTGGGCGGCGATCCTCTCCCCTCCCTCCGGGACATGATACGAACCGGTGCGCGTCTTAACATCGGGTCCTTAAAAATCCAGCCCCCCCTGGGTCTTCGCATTGAACGGGTACGGAACCGTTCCCTGTTTCAAACCGAATACATTAATACGCTTTCATGGCGGGCCAACCCCCAAAACCAGGCGTATAACATCAGCGGGTACCGTATCTACCGGATCAGCGGAAAAGCACTGGAATTCATCGACGAAGTGGACCCCGGCCAACTGAGCTACCGGCACCGCCGAACAGCGGAGGACACCTCTTACACCTATGCCGTGGTGGCCGTCGATGCCGCCGGGGCCAACGGCGAACCCGCGCTGGCAAGCATATGAAGTGACTTTAATCGCTTCCTTTTAAAAAGGTTACCGCGGCAAAGACGCCTTGCTCGAAACCTTCCAATATCTTTTTCTCGTCGCGGGTCAAACGTTGAACCTCGAAATCCCCCGGGGGATATATTACCGCGATCCCCTTGTGCGTCTTTTCCAGGTCGTCGATGATCCGGTTATATGTTTTGTACCTGTTTAATAAGGATTTTACCAGGAAATCGTATTTCGGGTCTTTGTAGTAACGTTCATACAGGCCCCTGACCCAGAAGGACTCCTCTTTCTTCCGGTACCCCCGGGGCCGGGTCAGGACCACCAGGATATCTTTTTCCTTATAGCCCAGGGAAAGCGCTTTTTGATACGGGACCGGGGCTAAAAGACCGCCGTCCAGCAATAGACAGTCGTCCCAGTGTACAAACCCCCGGTATAAATAAGGAAGCGCCGCCGTGGCTTTCAATGCCGTGAGCACGTCGTCCTTCCGTGTATCGAGGAAAATCGTTTCCGGGGGTTTATCCTCATGTATGGCCGTGGCACTTATCAGCAGCGGGCATGTTTGTTTCAATTTTTTGATGTCCAGTTGCTCCCTGCCGTTGACGATGGTCTCCAGCATCCAGTCCAGGTCGATAATATGCTTATCCTGCCGGAATATATTCTTATAGTGAATGAATTTATTGGAGAGGAGTGTCGTAAAGAAAGCATCCCTGGCCAGGTAGACCTGGCCCGCGATATACGCCGCGCCGGTAAGCGCGCCCGCCGAAGAGCCGATGACCTGTTTCCAGGGGAAATACCCCCGGTCCGCAAAGGCCTGGAGTACACCTACGGGGAAGATCCCCCTCATGCCCCCACCCTCGAGCACCAGCACTTTTTTCCGGGGAAACGCCGGTTTCTTTTTTAATAATGCGAATACGTTCTTAATCGTTTTCATATAATATCCCGGGTAGAATTGTAATCGAAAACAAATAAAATTACAACCCGCGATATTAATAAATAAGCCACAGACTTACACAAGACTTTCACAGACAAAAGAGGTGCCTGTCTGTGCCCGTCTGTGTCAGTCTGTGGCTAAATAGTAAAGTTTTTAATCCTTTTTTAATTCTTAATTAATCGACCATGTACGTGGCATAGATCGAGTAGATATAACTTGTGGTGGAGCTGCTGCCGAAGGGATCGGGCATGCCGCCGGACCAGGTTGCCGTGGACTGGGCCCTGCCGGGTGTACCCGTTTGATAACGGATTCCCGGGTTCGATTGGTATACCCAGGCCAACCAGATCCTGGTACCGCTTGTCACCGACACCGGGCTCGTCAGGTATATCTTTTGCCAACCCGTGCTGCCGCTGAGGGCCGTGGAAGCCGTTACCGCCAGGCGGTTCGCCGGTAAGCTCGCGCCGTCGTAAACGCCCAGGATCATGTTTCCGCTGCCGCCCGTATGGTACATCGTGATACTCTCGATAGTACCGTTTTCCGGCATGGTAAAGGGCTGGGCACGACGATTGGCCGCCGTGGAGGTGCTCCCGAATACCGTCGTGTAACCGATATTCTTGTAGGTCGGACCACCCGCCGGGGTGTACGTGGCATAGATGCAATAGAGGTAGTTGGCTTGCGTGCTGCTCCCAAAGGGATCGGGCATGCCGCCGGACCAGCCCACACCCGCATCCGCGCGACCGGGACTGCCGCTCCCATACCAGATGCCCGGGTTACTCTGGTAGACCCAGGCCAGCCAGACCGTGGAACCGCCGGCCACGTAACAGGGACTGGTAAGATTAATGGTCTGCCAACCCGTACTGCCGCTGACCGTGGTGCTTGCCGTAACGCCCAGCCGGTTATTGGGGGCGCTGGTGGTGCCGTCGTATACACCCAGGATCATGGAACCGCCGCCGCCGGTATGGTACATGGTCACACTGCTGATGACGCCGTTCTCAGGCATGGTAAACGGCATGGCGCGCCGGTTGGCCGTGGTGGTGGTGAGGCTGAGTACCGTATCGATACCCACGATAGCGGTGCCCGTCACTTCGGAGAAATTGGCCGTCACGCTCTTGTTGGCGTTCATCGTAATGGTGGTGGGATTGGCCGTTCCGCTCAAATCACCGCTCCAGCCGTCGAACTGCCAGCCCGCGGCCGGTACGGCGGTCACGGTCACCACGGTGCCTCCGGGATAGGTCCCGCCGGAGGGATTCAACGTGATACTTCCGCTGCCCACGGTGTTGGTGGTCAGGGTATACTGCGGACCCGTACCGCTGATATTAACCGTATAATCTTCCACTTCACCGTAAGTGAACGTACCGCAGTAAGGCGGATAGGTGCTGTAACTCATGGATACCCGCATCCGCGTGTCACCGGTAATCGTGGACGAGGGCACGGTAAAGGTCCCGGTCCTGGTGGTGCTGCCGGAACTGCTGAACACTTGCTCTCCGGAATCGGCGAAATCGTGGTCGCCGTTATAGTCGATCCATATCCTCCAGTACTCGGTATAGGAACTACCGGTGAAACCCGGGGTCAGTGAAACGCTCACCGTCCCGCCCTGGGTGACATTGGCCGCCATGTTGGTATAGTCGGTGTAAGGTGAAGCCCCGGAGGAATTGTCCAGGTTACCCACAACCACACGCGCGATGTATTCATAACCCTGGTCGTTCGCCGACGACGTACAATAGGGTATTGTGGACACGTTGATATAACCGGTCCTGGTCTCCGTATCGCTGCCCTGGGCATTGGTGGCCGTCAGGCTCACGGTAAAGGAACCCGCGGTATTGTATTGCACCGAGGGGTTCCGGGACGTGCTGCTCGCCGGTGAACCGCCCTCGAACGTCCATGACCACGAGGTGGGGGTGTTGAGGGATTCATCGGTAAAGGTAACGGTATCACCCACGGAAATATTCGTGGAACTGGCGGAGAAATCGGCAATCGGCGGCTGGGGCGCCGTTACGGTGATATAACCGGTTTTGGTCTCGGTGTCGGAACCGTTGCTGTTGGCGGCGGTCAGGGAAACCGTGTAAGTTCCGGGAGACGTATAGGTGTGGCTGGGGTTCCGGACGGAAGAGGTGCCGCTGTCACCGAAATTCCATGACCAGGAGGTGGGACTGTTGGTGGAGAGATCGGTGAAATAAACCGTCAGTGGTGCCCCGCCGGAGGTGGGTGTACCGGAAAAGTTGGCCACCGGGGCTACGGGACAGGTGATGGTAATCCCGACCGCGGCAAAGGCGGTCTTCACGGCGCCGCAGTCATAGGCGTAATCCAATGCGGCATCCCGGACACCCGTGGCACCGGAGGCGAATGTGGTGCTGGGGGTCCAGTAATCCATGTTGGCCTTGGTGAAAATATCGAAGGCCATCCGGGTATCCCAGCCTGAAGAGGAGGCGATGAGATAAAACGCCTTGTTATAGATACCGCTGCTGTAGTGGACATCCATGCCGCTGTAATAATCGTCCACATGATCGATGGAGATGCCGTCCAACGGCGGGTCATACAAATACCTCAGCGCCTGGCCGGCGGCTTTAAAGATATCGTAACCGCACATGAAATCATTGGTGCCCCGGCTGTAAAATTCGGCCGCTTCGCCGGCCATGTCGGAATAGGCTTCGTTTATACCGCCGGATTGACCGGAATAGATCAGGTCGGAATGGTTATCGGTAAACCCGTGGGCCACTTCATGGGCGGAAACGTCCAGGCAAACCAGGGGGTGAAAGGTGTTATACCCGTCACCGAAAGTCATGGACGAACCGTTCCAGAAGGCATTTTCGTAATTGGTGCTGTAATGCACCCGCATCATCAATTGAAAAGGAAGGACCGGCGTGCCGTACCAGTCTTGATACATATCGTAAATCACCTGGCCGAAATATTGGGCGTCGTTAAGGGGGCAATAGGCCCCGTTGATCTGCTCGTGGGTGTTTTCATAACAGGTGTAGGAATAGGCGGTGGTACCGGTGGTACCGTGGTTTAAATCCACGGTTTTTACGTCCGTGGTATTCATGGTACAGGTACTTCCGGCCGCGGAGACGCCGAAAGGCGGGTAATCGCCGGTGGGGCCGTAGTAATAGTAACCGATCTTCAGGTTACCGCCGGGACCGGTACCGTCGGCGGACTGCAGGTTATCGAAGGAATCGATGACTTTATCGTTTTTGGCATCGACAATGTAAACCATCCGTGAGGGATTACCGTTTTCATTGTCCGCGTAAAAGGAAACCACGTAGCAGAGATTGGCTTTTTCTTTTTTATCGATATAGATATAGGTGCCGTATTCCTCGTTTTCAAAGTTCCAAACGGCGGTTTTATCTTTTTTCTTATGCTTTTCCTCCATGTCCCGTAATGCGCCCAGGGGGTCCAGGTTTTTGGGAATGTTCCTGACCTCGCCGGGAATATCCCGTACAATGGTCCCGTGAAGCCGGACCGCTTCGTTGGACGGGTTAATGCCGATGGCGATCTGCTCTCCCCATACCGGGATATCCTTATAGGTTTGCCGGTACCGGTAATGGGTGACCCGGTTGAAATCGGTCCTGGAACGAAGTACGTTGAGTTTTTCATCCGCGGTCAGGCCGAAGATCTCGGCCAGCGAAGTGGTTTCAAAGTTTTGGTTTTGATTGAGTCGGGATAGGTAATTTTGCGCGGTGCCCGCGGTTAATTCAACTTTCCGTGCCGCCCATGCGCTTGTGGTCATGAAGCAGCATAACACAAAAAACAGGGTAATAGTAAAGAGAATCTTACTATTTACCGATTTTTTCTTACTCATAGTGGAAGCCTCCTAATCTTTTCTTGGGATTTTAAGCCTTCGCACCATTGTCCTACCGAACAGGAAAGTGTTTGAAAATGTCGTTCAACAAAACTGTCGTCGCCGGTCGTTCTTTGACAATGATACGAAAGGCGTAATACGTTTTGTCGTCCTCAGGGAGAGGCGGTCTTTAAAGAACTCACCACACCCTGCATAAATCAACAAACAACGAATGATACGGCAGTACTAGGGAAACTCTCTTGCTTTGTTCATTTTGGCCCTCCTTTTCCATTTTTGGTTTTTAAATGATTGCAGGGATCCTTTATTGATTTGAACAAGACGTGTCGGTTACACAAGTACCTCGTGTCCATAACGGTAGAAATTATATTTTATAACCTGTAAAATTTCAAGTAACTTTTAACGTTTTTTTTATTTTTTAAATACATTGACCCTTATTGGACCTGAACCTCCAAAAACTTCTGTCTAAATAAAAGTTTTTGGGAGTCCGGAACCCTTTTTTCAAAAAGGGTTCCGGACGCCGGAGGCATTATTATCTAATTCTTTACAATCACAAAATCATCGGCAACTCCGTTAAATTTCTTATTCGACTTACTAATAAACACAGTCGCACTGGTGTCGGTCGCCCCGGTGGTAAAGGTAATCGATTCTAGCGCGAAATTCTTCGAATCCGTAAACGGCACCGTCTGCTCCGTGCCGCCGTAGTTCTTCACACCCAGGGTAAAACCTGCCGTCGATCTGGCTTTTCCCCAGCAGGATACCGTATAACTCGTATTCGCACATAGATCGATAACCACCTGTTCCACCGAACTGTTTTCTCCATCCACACTGACCGCATACGAACCCGCATGAGAATCGGAAGTGATACTAACACTCCCCGTTACCGTCCAACCCGACGTGCTGCCCGTCTCGAAACCGGGATTCGTGATCGTCCCGGGACAGGTCGGCGCGACATTGACCGTAATATAGTCCGTTTTCGTTTCCATATCGCTGCCGAATGAATTCGTGGCCGTTAACGTCACCGAATACGTCCCGGCGGTATTGTAGACCACCGTGGGGTTCTGCGCCGTGCTGCTTGAAGGCGTTCCACCGGGGAAGCTCCAGGACCAGGAAGTGGGGGAGTTCGTGGAAAGATCGGTAAAAACAACGCTTCCGCCTTCGTTAACCGTGGTGGGAACGGCGCTGAAATCGGCCACCGGCGGCAAACCGCCTCCCGAAGCGATATCCACGGTATAATCTTCCACTTCTCCGTAAGAGAATGTTTCGCAGGGGGTGGGTGCCGAACTGTATTTCATCGAGACCCGCATCCGCGTCACGATATCGATACCTCCCGATACGGTGAAACTACCCGTAACCGTCGATGTACCCGAACCGCTGAACACTTCTTCCCCGGCATCCTCGAAATCATGATCTCCGTTATAATCGATCCAAATTTTCCAGTATTCCGTATAGGAAGTGCCCGAAAAACCCGGGATCAGGGAAACATTCACCGTGTCGTCCCCGGTCAAATAACAGGTAACGGAAGTGAAATCCGTGTATCCCGCCGCGCCGGAGGAATTATCCAGGGCATCCACCTGGACCCGTTCGATCCATTCCATGCTGTAGTTGCTCCCCTGTGTGGAACAATAGGGGGGCAAGGTGACCGTGATATAACCCACCTTTGTTTCCGTATCGCTGCCCTGGGCATTGGTGGCGATCAGGGTGACCGTATAGGTACCCGGGGAATTATAGGTGACCGTGGGATTTTGGGCCGTACTTGTCCCGGGGGTGCCGCCCGCGAAGGTCCATGACCAGGAGGTGGGAGTATTGAGGGATTCGTCGGTGAACGTCACACTGTCACCCACGGGGATAGCGGTGGAACTGGCGGAAAATTCCGCGATGGGGGGCTGGGGCGCCGTTACGGTAATGTAGTTCGTTTTGGTTTCCGTGTCCGACCCCACGGCATTGGTAACGGTTAACGATACCGTGTACGTACCCTGGGAGGCATACATGTGGGAGGGGTTCCTCTCCGTTGAAGTGCCCGTGTCCCCGAAATCCCACGACCATGTGACGGCACCCACGGACAGATCGGTGAAATTCACCGTCATGGGCGCCCCGCCGGAAGTGGGGGAACCGGAAAATTCCGCGATCAACGTCCCGTCATCCGGACCGGCCAGGTGTGCCGCGGTCCCGACAGCGGCCTTCACAAAATTGGTAAAATACGTCATGTTGAGCGTGGAGACCCGGTCCGACGTGGTATGGTAGTACGGCGTCATATCGTACTTATGGTCTTCGATTCCCAGGATGGCCGAATACCCGTTGTTCCAGAAAGCGCTGTGATCGCTCCGGGTCTCGTTGTCCGAATCGATAATGGGGGTAAGCACACTGTCCAGGCCGTAGGTATTCACCACGTCCACGAAGGTATTGGCAATGGCCAGGTCGCCCGGGTACCCGGGATTGGTATCGTAGCGCGTGTGCAGGCGCAGGTCCGGTCCGCCGGAAGCATCGTAGGCCAGCATATCCATATTGTACACCGCCACCACGTTGTCCCCGCTGGCGTAGATCATGTCGGAATATACATCGGCACCCAGGATGCCCTGTTCTTCACCGGTAAAAAATATGAAACGCACTGTCCGGTTGAACGCATACCCCGTCAGTATCTCCGCACTCACCATGACTCCCACCGAACCGCTGCCGTTGTCGTCGGCGCCGTAAGCAAGGCTGCCCGAAGGCATGCAATCCAGGTGGGCGGTGATCAATACGATCTCGTTCGGCAGGGTGGTGCCGGTCAACTCACCGATGACATTACGGCCGGAATAACCGGACAGGGACCAGTTGTGGTAACTCACCGTCAATCCCAGGTCTTCCATGAATTCATACACATACTGGGTGGCTTTCTCGATGGGGGTGCCAGAGGAGGTGTAACG
>Ga0210082_1000244_pt1 | contig 11269 bp, 10 predicted proteins | sample White_ThreeSqA_D_2_FD_185592 | JGI IMG/M metagenome (GOLD analysis project Ga0210082, IMG submission 185592) | Wetland microbial communities from the San Francisco Bay, California, USA, that impact long-term carbon sequestration -... | ecosystem: Environmental > Aquatic > Marine > Wetlands ... | reverse complement strand
AATTTGAAACATAATAATTTGAAACATAATAATTTGAAACATACCGTGTTGATCGTCGAGGATGAATTACTCAATATCGAGATATATAAAGAACTTTTGGAAGAAAAATACCGGTTGGTCATCGCGCAAAACGGCCGGGAATGCATTACCGTTATGGAAACCGAACCACCCGATCTCGTGCTCCTGGATGTCATGCTTCCCGATGCCAGCGGTATCGATCTGTGCGGACGTTTCAAAAGCGATCGATCGCTGGCGCATATTCCCATCATCATCGTCACCACGCTCGATTCCCCGGAGGACATGATAAAAGGCCTCGAGTCGGGAGCAAACGATTACCTCACCAAACCCGTGGACCGGACCGAACTGTTTTTAAAAGTACAGAACCATTTGACCTTCCTGGAACAATATTACCAGGTAAAAAGGCAAAGTGAGGAGATCAGCCGGTATGTAGGGGTCATTATCCACGACCTGAAAAATCCCCTTGCCGTTATTATGGGCTACGTCGATCTTCTCGAGGACCTTGTCGAAGCGGGTAAGATGAGGCAATACTTGTCGAAGATCGGCGGCAGCGCACAAAAGATGCTCGATTGTATCGGTGAAATCCTGGATATCCAGAAAATTCAACGCAGCAGTTTCGATATCAGGCAGGAAGAATTCGATCTGAACCGGAGCATCGAGAAAATATCATCCGAATGGAAAGTCCTGGCCGGGAAAAAACATATTCGTATCGACCTTTCCCTCGATCCCTCCATATCCCGCGTGACCGGGGACAATCGAAGGTTCAAGGACATTATCGAAAACCTGGTGAGTAACGCCATAAAATACAGCCCGCATCATACGGCCATAACCATAATCTCCCGGAATTTTTCCGGCGCTTTTGCCAGGATTACCGTCAGGGATGAGGGGTTGGGACTGTCCGAAGAGGATAAAGATAAAGTCTTCAGCGAGTACCAGCGGCTGAGTGCCGCCCCCACGGGCAGGGAGACATCGACGGGGTTGGGGCTTTCCATAGTCAGCCGGATGGTGACCTTAATGGGCGGCGAAGTGGGTGTGGAAAGCGAGGGCAAAAACAAGGGCGCTTCTTTCTGGTTTACCCTCCGATTGGCGAAATAGGATGAAAAATAAACTATGTTTCCTGGTTTGCGGTCATTTTAAAGCGGAAACGGAAGCCGTTCTACGTTTGGAAAATTTTAAGGATGGGGAGGTTGCCGTTTTCCCCGGCAGGTGCGGGCACCCGCCCGTGGAGTGGGCGGAACTGGAGCAAACCGTTTCGGCCTTTGACGACGATACCCGGGTGGTTGCCCTGGGCGGCCGGTGTACCGCCCCGCTGGAAAACCAGCCCGGGAAAAGAAGCCGTATCCGGTTCCATAATCACGCTCAATGCCTTTATATGATGGCCCCCCCGGGGATAGTAGACCGGTTTCTATCCGAAGGGGATTACCCTGTAACCCCCGGATGGCTCGCAAACTGGCGACGTAATCTCCGTGACCACGGCTTCGGCCGGAACCGGGAAAGCGTCCGGGAGTTTTTCCATCGGAACATAACGCGCCTGGTGTTGTTAGACACCGGGGTGGGACCGGATAGTACCGGTCGTCTCCGCGACTTCGCGGAGTTTGTAGACCGTCCCTTCGAGATCGTACCCGTCGGGTTGGATTACTTCCGTCTTTTTCTCTCGAAAAAAATAGCCGAGTGGCAGTTAGCGACCGAACGTATCGAAACATCCATGGCCCTGAACAATGCGTATCGAAAAACTTCGGACAATGAAATGGCAATGGAATTACTCAGTACCCTGGCACGGATCGGTACCGAATCCGCGGCCATACGGAATATATTGAAGCTGTTCAACCTGTTGTTCGCACCCGAAGTACTTCTCTTTGTGCCGCTAAAGAGAGGGAAACCCGGGAAGGCCGTGTCGTTATCCCGCCGGGCCGTTAAAAATACGGGTTTAAAGGAGCAGATCGAGCATTTCACCGGGGAGTACCTGTGGACCGAATCGGGCAATGGTTTCCTGGTGCCTATCCGGCACCGCCGGGAGACCTTCGGCATCCTGGAAGTCGAAGGAGTTGCGTTTCCCGAGTACAGGGAAGATTACCTGAACCTTACCCTGACAATCGCCAGGATATGCGGGTTGACCATTGCTATTTCGAGAAAATACCGGCATATCCGGGAGCAGAAGAACCGGTTGGCAAATACGCTGCGGGAATTGGAAGCGGCAAAGACGTATGCGGAAGCCGCTAATAAAGCCAAGAGCGAGTTCCTGGCCAACATGAGCCACGAGATTCGCACCCCCATCGATGCGGTGATCGGCATGACCCATTTGCTCCTGGATACCGATTTGACACCCCGGCAGCGGGATTTTTGCGACGTGGTACACAGCAGTGGAAATACTCTCCTGACCATTATCAACGACATCCTTGATTTTTCCAGGATCGAAGCCGGGAAACTGACCCTCGAGGTCCTCGATTTCCACCTGGGAACGACATTGGAAGACATTGCCGACATTTTGGCCGTTCGTGCCCAGGAGAAGGGGTTGGAACTGGTATGTTTCATCGAACCGGATGTACCGTCGTTGGTACGGGGCGATCCCGGACGACTGCGTCAGATCATTATCAACCTGGCCGCCAATGCCATTAAATTCACCTCGGAAGGGGAAGTGGTCATCCGCGTCAGCCGAGAATCGGACGATCCCGGCCATGTGACACTCCGTTTCAATATCTCCGACACCGGTATCGGGATTCCCCGGGACAGGTTGGATATATTATTCGAAGCCTTTGCCCAGGCCGATGCCTCCTACTCCCGGAGGTATGGCGGCACCGGGCTGTGGCTGGCCATTTCGAAACGGTTGTGCCGGATGATGAGCGGCCGTATCGGTGTGGACAGCCAGGTAGGGAAAGGCTCGACGTTCTGGTTTACCGTGGTACTGGAAAAACAGCCCGTTACGGTTCCCGGAGAAACCGGGTCCGTCGATACGGGCGACATGCGTGACACGTTGCACACGAATATCCGTGGCCTGCGAGTCCTGGTGGTGGATGACAACGCGGCGGGCCGCCGGTGTATTTCCCTCATGCTTAAATCCTGGTTCTGCCTGTATGACGAGGCACCGGATGCCGAGACGGCGTTGAAAAAGCTAAAAGACGCCGCCTGTCAAAAGAGACCGTTTCGTATTGCCCTCCTGGACAAACGAATGCCCGGCGTGGATGGAGAAATGCTGGGGGAAAAAATACGGGAAGCCCCCCTGCTGCGGGATACCCGACTGGTAATAATGACCGATGTGGGCAAGAGCGGCGATGCCGACCGGATGGAGGCATTGGGGATCGCCGCGTACCTCACCAAGCCCATTAAACAATCACATCTCTTCGACTGCCTTGTTACTCTTCACGGCGGCAGCCGGTTACCCGCCCCAAAACCCCGGCGCCGTTTTGCTCCCCGCTTTACGTTACCCGAGGAGAAGCGCCGCGGTATTCGCATTCTCCTCGCGGAAGATAATATTTCAAACCGGAAAGTCGCCCTGGGTATCCTGGAAAAATTGGGGTTCCATGCCGATGCCGTTGCCGACGGCCGGGAAGTGATCGATGCACTTAAATCTATCCCTTACGACCTTATATTAATGGATTGCCAGATGCCGGGGATGGACGGTTTCGATGCCACGAGAGAGATCCGGCGACTGGAGAGGGAAGAGCAACTCACAGCCCGTCACATTCCTATCATTGCCATGACCGCCAATGTTTTGGCTGGGGACCGGCAGAAGTGCATCGATACGGGTATGGACGATTACATCCCCAAACCGGTGGACCCCCGAATATTGCTGAGTAAGATCGAAACGTGGTTCCAATCGAAAGGGGACGCCGCGGCCGCGGTTGAACCGGAGGCAATTTCCGAAACAGGGATTTTCGACAGCGATGCACTGATGCGGCGGGTAATGGGAGACGGTAAAATTGTCCGTGATGTTATCCGGCGGTTTATCGAGGACACTCCCGGGCGCATTGCGGCGTTGAAAGAGGCCCTTGAAAATGGGGACGCCCCCCTGGCCCGCCGTCATGCACATACGCTCAAAGGTGCGTCCGCCACCCTGGGTGCCCCGGCGCTTCGGGAAGCGGCGTACCGTGTGGAAGTTGAAGCCGACTCCGGCGATATCGGGAAGGCCGCCGCACTGCTGCGTCATGTGACCGAACAGTTTGAGGCATTAAAGAAAAGAATTTCCGGTTAAACGGAAATTTTAATAATATTTTCTATTGAATATTTTTTTTCTTTCTGGTATATAAATAATAACCGTACGACGTTTAGTTGAAACGGTGTACTACAGGAATGAGGAATGAAATGAGTGAGAAAAGGAGTTGAAAATGCACCAGGATGTAATTATCCTTGTCGCAGAGGATGACGAGGGGCATGCGACCCTTATCAAAAAGAATTTACGCCGTAGTGGTATCGGCAATCCCATTTTGAATTTCAGGGATGGACAGGAAGTGATGGATTTCCTTTTTCCCAGGGGTGACGGCCCGCATTGGGAGAACGGAAAGGGTTACCTGATGCTCCTGGACATCCGTATGCCGCGTCTTACCGGGATAGAGGTATTGGAGAAGGTAAAGGAGGACCCCGAACTGCGCAAAATTCCGGTCATCATGCTTACCACATCCGATGATCCGCGGGAGATCGAGCGTTGTCATATCCTGGGGTGCAGCAACTACATCCCCAAGCCCATTGCTTATGAAGGGTTTGGTAACGCCGTTAGTCACCTGGGACACTTTCTCTCCATCGTCGAGGTCCCCATTCTAAAAAAAGATTAATTCTCAATTTTCAATAGAAGCTGCGCCCTTCGGGCATTTCTTAATTTGGATTTTGAACCACGAAGGACACGAAGAGCACGAAGAAAAAATAAAGAAAAAGCAGGTGATTAAAGTCTTTTCTTATCTTTCCCTTCGTGCTCTTCGTGTCCTTCGTGGTAAAATTAGAATTACCGGTGCCCTTCGGGTTTTGAGATGAGGCTTGTGCGTAGGAAAACACCCGGGCCGTGCAAGGAGGGTGCCCGCGCCGCGGGCCGGAGGGGGTGGGATTCGAACCCACGGACCCGTTTCCAGGTCAACGATTTTCGAGACCGTCCCGTTCAACCGCTCCGGCACCCCTCCGCTCCAGGAAAAAGTCCTGCAGAAGTCTCGAAGACTTATCCCCTATTATACCAGATTTTGTATTGATTGTGTGATTAAAAATATTTTTTATTAAATCGAATTTCCCCGTGGAAAAAATACCGCCTTTGGCATCCGGGGCACCGTAATAGAGATTTTTGACGCGGGCGTGTACCAGTGCGACATAGCACATGATACAGGGTTCCAGGGTGACATAGATATCCGTGTCCGGCAGCCGGTAATTCCCGGTTGTTTTTCCCGCTTCTCTCAGGGCCAGTATCTCGGCATGGGCCGTGGGATCGGAAAGAGCGATCACCGAGTTACGGCCGCGGCCGATGATCGTTTCGTTCGACACCACCACCGCGCCTACCGGTACTTCTTCTTCCCGGTAGGCCTGTTCGGCCAGTTCCAGTGCTTTTTCCATAAAGAATATCGATTTGTTTTCCATTTTTTTTTAAAGCATAACTTACCACAAGCATCACTAGAAATCAACCGGTCTCCTGTATTTTCGCGTGTCTTAGCGGCTAAAAAATTAAAAAAACGGTTGATTTTTTCTCCATAATGGTATATCCTTATTCCCTTATTCAGTAGAAAATCCTGATTAAAATTATACCGGACATACCAGGAGCGATTTTTATGAACGATACCCGTATGGTTTGCCATGACGGAACGGTAATCTCACGAAAAGATAACCATGTACAGGTAAAGATCACGGCACGGTCCGCCTGTGCGGACTGCCATGCCAAAAGCATGTGCACTGCAGCGGACATGCAGGAAAAGATCATCGATGCCGTTGCCGGCGAACCCCTTTGGCCGGGGGATACGGTTACCATAAAAATGCAGGAAAAGATGGGCAGGCTGGCATTGGTTTACGGTTTTATCCTGCCTTTCATCGTGCTGGTCGGCGTACTTTTTGCCCTTTTCCTTACGGGCAGCAGTGAAACCAAAGCCGCCCTTATTGCCCTTGGGAGCCTGGTGCCTTATTACCTGCTGCTTTACCTTTTCCGAGAAAAAGTCGAGAAAGAATTTGTGTTTTTTGCCGAAAAGAAGAAATAAATTTGAACGAGGTGAATATAGTGAACCCTGTAATATTGTATTCATTAGCTACTTTAGGGGTCCTGGCGGCGGGTGCCGCGATGATCCTTTTTTTCGTGGCCAGGAAGTTCAGGGTGGATGAGGACCCCCGCATCGATGAAGTGGCGGACCTTCTCCCCGGCGCCAATTGCGGCGGCTGCGGTTATCCCGGCTGTCGCGGTTTTGCCGAAGCCCTGGTCAAGGCCGCGGATGCCGGAGACATGTCCGGGCTCAATTGCCCGCCCGGCGGCGGCGATACCATGGCCGCCGTGGGCGCGTTCCTGGGCGCGGAAGTCGGGGAAGCCACCCCCATGGTGGCCGTGGTCCGCTGCGGCGGTACCTGTGAAAAAGCCCCCCCGAAACTCGAATATAACGGCCCGGCCAAATGCGATATCGCCCATAAACTGTTCAGCGGCACCAACGGCTGTCCCTACGGCTGCCTGGGACTGGGCGACTGCGTGGCTGTCTGCGATTACGACGCCATCCATATGGACAAAGAAACCGGGCTCCCGGTCGTGGACGACGAAAAATGCGTGGCCTGCGGTCTCTGTGTTACCGCATGTCCCCGGCGAATCATCGAACTCCGCCCCAAAGGCAAGAAAAACCGCCGCGTCTGGGTCAACTGTATCAATAAAGAAAAAGGCGCCGTGGCCAGGAAAAACTGCCAGGCCGCCTGCATCGCCTGCCAGATATGCGTGAAAACATGCCCGGAAAAAATCCAGGCGTTCATTTTTAAAGACAACCTGGCCTATATCGATACGGACAAATGCATCGCCTGCGGGTTGTGCGTCCCCGTATGCCCCACCGGCGCCATCCTCGCAACCTTTACCCCACCCAAACCGAAACCCAAAACAAAACCGGAAGCGAAACCTGAACCGAAACCGGCATCCGAGGAGGCGACATCATGAACTTGAAAACCTTTAAACGGGGTGGTGTTCACCCCCCGGAAAATAAATTCTCCGCCGGTGTTCCCATTCAACCCCTGGGTATCCCGGAACGGGCCAACATCATTTTACTCCAGAACCTGGGCGCCCCTTCGGTCCCGGTGGTAAAAAAAGGAGATAAGGTCAAAGTCGGTACATTGATCGGTAAAGCCGAAGCCTTTATTTCTTCCAACCTCCATTCGTCGGTTTCCGGTACGGTTGAGAAGATCGACGACGTGGTCGGGTTTTCCGGTTATAAGACCCCGGCGGTCATTATAAAAGTCGAGGGAGATGAATGGGAAGAGAGTATCGACCGTTCCCCCGACCTGGTAACGGATATCGAATTGGAACCCGAAGCCATCGTGGAGAAAATAAAAGAGATGGGTATCGTGGGACTTGGCGGCGCCACGTTCCCCGCCCATGTCAAGTACCTGGGCAGTCCGGATAGAAAAGCCGACACCCTGGTGGTCAACGGCGTGGAATGCGAACCCTACCTTACGTCCGACCACCGGCTCATGCTGGAGAAAGCCGACGAGATAATGGTGGGTATCCGGGTCATGATGAAAGCCGGGAGAGTGGACCGGGCCCTGGTGGGTATCGAGGCCAACAAGCCCGATGCCGTCGAGAACATGCGAAACAAGGCCGAGAACTACCCCGGCATCGAGATCGTGCCCCTGAAAGTGATGTATCCGCAGGGAGCGGAAAAGCAACTGGTCAAGGCCCTGTTGAACCGTGAAATCCCCAGCGGGAAACTCCCCCTGGATGTCGGTTGTATCGTTAACAACGTCGGGACCGCCTTTGCCGTCTACGAAGCGGTCCAGAAGAACAAACCCCTTATCGAGCGGGTGGTGACCATCACGGGTAAAAAGCTCAAAAAGACCGGTAATTTCCTTGCCCGGGTGGGTTCGCCGTCCTCCATGCTGCTGGAGGCCGTGGGCGAAACCATGCCCGAAGGCACCCGGAAAATAATCGGCGGCGGTCCCATGATGGGAAAAGCCCTGAATTCGATAGATATTCCCATATACAAAGGTACCTCCGGCCTGGTCCTGGTGGATGAGGCCGAGACCTGGCGGCGGGAACCGCTCAATTGCATCCGCTGTGCCAAATGTGTCGGTGTCTGTCCCATGGGACTGGAACCCTACCTGTTGGAAAAGCTGGCGAAAAAAGAAAGGTTCGATGCGTGTGAAGCGGAATCCATCGTGGACTGTATCGAATGCGGTTCCTGCAGTTACACCTGCCCGTCGGCCCTGCCCCTGTTGGATTACATCCGGTACGGGAAGACCAATGTTATGCGTATCATGAGGGAAAGGAGGCAAAAATGAGTAACCGGATAGTGGTATCCCTTTCTCCCCACGAAAAGGATGACCTGAATATTGAGAAGATCATGTGGGGGGTCGTCATTGCGCTGGCGCCCGCCTTCCTGGCATCGGTTTATTTTTACGGTTTACACGCCGTCCGGGTGGTGGCGTTATCGTTGATTTTCTGTGTAGGGATCGAATATGTCATCCAGAAATTTGTCACTAAAGAAAAGATAACCGCCTTTGACGGCAGTGCCGCCATTACCGGTTTGCTCCTGGCTTTTAACGTGCCGAGTTCCATTCCCTGGTGGCAGTTGCTGGTGGGTTCGGTTGCCGCCATCGGTGTGGCCAAGATGGCTTTCGGGGGTTTGGGAAAAAACCCTTTCAACCCCGCGTTGGTTGGCCGGGCGTTCATGTTGGCCAGTTTCCCCGTTCACATGACCACGTGGCCGGTGCCTTTGAAGAACTTATGGACGTTGGGTGCCGACGCCGTGACCGGTGCCACGCCGCTGGGTGTGTTGGCCGAGCATGGGCCTGCCAATCTTCCCGGGTACATGGACCTGTTTATCGGGAAGATCGGCGGGTGTATCGGCGAGGTATCCGCCGCGGCTATTTTGATCGGCGGTATATATATGTTATATAAGAAGATCATCACCTGGCATATTCCCGTGTTTTACCTGTTGTCGCTGGCCGGGTTTTCGGGGATATTATGGATGGTGGATTCGTCCAAATATGCGGACCCGTTGTTTCACATGCTGGCCGGCGGGGCCATGTTGGGTGCGTGGTTCATGGCCACGGACATGGTCACCAGTCCCATGTCGGTGAAAGGTCAGATCGTATTTGCCGTGGGCGGCGGTATACTTTGCGGGGCCATCCGGATTTTCGGGTCCTATCCCGAGGGGTGTTCGTATTCGATACTTATCATGAATGCGTTTGTCCCGTTGATCGATAAATACACGAAGCCCAGGCGGTTCGGTACGGAGGTGAATTATGAATTCCCGGGATAAAAAGAAAGAGAAGAAAAAATTAGCGTCCACGTTTCCCAACATGGTATTGGTTTTGACCGTTATTGCCGCCATATCGGCCCTGGCGCTGGGTTTCACTTATACCGCCACCAAGGATGCCATTGCCCAGGTGGAAGTCAAAAGGACCCTTAAAGCGTTGGGCGAAGTGCTGCCCGCGTTCGACAACAACCCCAACGATGAAAAGTACATGGTGGAAGGTGACGACGACTTGCAGATTTATCCCGCCAAAACGGATGATCAACCGGTGGGAATCGCGGTTAAAACGTATTCCGATAAAGGATTCAACGAGCGGATATGGTTGATGGTGGGATTTGATAAAGATAAAAAGATCAATAACATATCGGTATTGAAACATAAAGAGACCCCGGGTTTGGGGACAAAGATGAAGGAACCCAAATTCAAGGACCAGTTTAACGGCAAGGACCCCGCGTCTTACAGGTTGAAAGTGACCAAGGACAGCGGTGACGTGGATGCCATATCCGCTGCCACCATCAGTTCCAGGGCCTTTTGCGACGCGGTACAGAGGGCCTATGATGCGCTTTCCAAAGAGCGGAAGGAGGTTAAGGATGAATCTCAAAAATGAATTTGTCAGGGGTTTGATCAGGGAGAACGCGGTATTTGTGTTATTGTTGGGGATGTGTCCCACGTTGGCGGTGACGGGTTCGGCGATCAACGGGATGGGTATGGGGTTGGCGTCGACGGCGGTGTTATTGGGTTCCAATGTGGTGATATCGTCGATCAAGAACCTGATCCCGGACAAGGTAAGGATACCGGCGTTTATTGTTGTTATTGCGAGTTTCGTGCAGGTGATCGATTTGGTGATGAATGCGTACACGCCTGATCTTCATGAGCAGTTGGGTATTTTCATCCCGTTGATCGTTGTGAACTGTATTATTTTGGGTCGTGCCGAGGCGTTTGCGTCCAAGAACGGGATATTGGGTTCGTTGATAGACGGGTTGGTCATGGGATTGGGTTTTACGTGTTCGTTGGTGATATTGGGAAGTGTACGCGAGGTATTGGGCGCGGGTTCGATATTCGGTATCAAGTTTGTTTCGGCCGATGCGAGTACCATTTTGCTTTTCATTCTTCCGCCGGGTGCGTTTATCGCGTTGGGTTTTCTTATCGCGGCGGTGAACCGTCTTACCCGGAAGCGGGCGTAGAGGAGGTTGACGATGGAATATTTGATTATCATAATCGGTGCGATATTTGTTAACAATATAGTATTGGCCCAGTTTTTGGGAATTTGTCCGTTTTTAGGGGTCAGTACGCGGGTGAGTACGGCGACGGGGATGTCGGCGGCGGTGATGTTCGTGATGACGTTGGCGACGATGGTGACATATTTATTAAATACGTTGTTGTTGATCCCGTTGGGGTTGGACAAGTTTTTGCAGACGGTGGTATTTATATTGGTCATAGCGGCGTTGGTCCAGATGGTGGAGTTGATATTGAAGAAAGTGAGTCCGCCGCTTTACCAGGCGTTGGGCGTTTATTTACCGTTGATCACGACGAATTGTGCCATTATGGGAGTTGCGTTATTGGTATTTAAGAAGAATTTCGGTTTGATTGAGAGTGTAGTATTTGCGATAGCGACGGCCATTGGGTTTGGTTTGGCGTTGGTGTTATTTGCGGGTATCCGTGAGAAGTTGGAGTTATATGAGATTCCCGAGGCCATGAAGGGCGCGCCGATTGCTTTGGTGACCGCCGGATTATTATCCCTGGCCTTCATGGGTTTCTCCGGCATGGTATAGTCAAACGTTTTTCGGGGGTCCAGGGGGCGGTTTTTCAAAAAAGCCCCCTGGCCGCCGGAGGCCCTGCGGCGCAGGGAGACG
>Ga0210082_1000243_pt1 | contig 11277 bp, 11 predicted proteins | sample White_ThreeSqA_D_2_FD_185592 | JGI IMG/M metagenome (GOLD analysis project Ga0210082, IMG submission 185592) | Wetland microbial communities from the San Francisco Bay, California, USA, that impact long-term carbon sequestration -... | ecosystem: Environmental > Aquatic > Marine > Wetlands ... | reverse complement strand
CCCCATCATCACCCTCATCATCACCCTCATCATCACCCTCATCATCACCCTCACCAAAACGAAACCGAGGAGTCTTTCCTTCACGAGGCCCAGGATATCGTGATCGATATTATGGGCGCCGTAACCGGCATGCAGTTGTTGGATATCGAACCTGCGGCGGAACTATCGGCCCCCGTCTCCGTGGGCGGCGGTTTCGTCGTCTGCTCGCACGGAAGGCTCTCCATCCCGGCCCCGGCAACCACGGTCATTCTAAGGGAATCCGGTATCCCATGGGAAAAAGGACCGGTAAACGTGGAACTCTTTACCCCCACCGGCGCCGCCATCCTGGCCGCATTGGGCTCCCCTTTAAAGGAATCCCCGAACCCCGAAACATCGAGCATCAAAGCCACCGGTACGGCCAGGGGTACAAAGATACTGGATATACCGCCTTTGAAAATGGTTTTGAGAAGAGATTAATGGTCGATCGATCTTTGTTAATTTATTTATTTATTTAAACAAGTCCATGAGTTTTCCCTTTAGCTGCCTGAAATAGGTTTTGATCTCTTCCACTCCATGAGAATCCCTCTGCGTCTTCAATGCCTCGATGGTCGTCTCATTAACCATCTTCCAGAGTAAATCCTTATCGGGACAATAAACGAAATAGTCGAGGTTCACCTGGTAAGCGCCTTTGTATTTGCGGGCGCCCCCTTCGCTGGTGATTCGTTTGATCAGGGCATTCAGGTTGAATCCTTCTCTTTTAGTCCGGAACGAAACATTCAACGTAAGCCCCCTTTTCGATTCAATAATAAAAAAGACCACCGCCGTGGAGATGTCTTCCAGTTTGAGCAGGAAATCCCCGATAATAGCAACCGAATCCCGGTACGTTTCATCGATAAACCCGATTCCCGTGATGAACCAGTCCTTATATTGAACGCGGTTCTCCAGGGCCAGGGAAAAATACTCGACGACCTCTTTTGAAAACGGGATCGATGAAATCTCCCCGATCAACCGGTTATCACAGTAAGGCGAGATGATCTTCACCGCCTCCTTATCCAGGGGGCCGGCATGCTGAAAATCATCCGTATCCGTCTGGATACCGTAATAAAGCGCCGTGGCGACCCTGATCCACAGGGCTTTATTGAAATTCAATTCCGTCTCCAGTTCCCGGATAATAAAAGCCATGATGGAACTGGTAGAACCTATTTCCTCGATCACGATATCCAGGCCGATGGAAATTTTCTTCTCCTCCGATTCATGATGATCGATATGGACGGCACAGGGAATAACACCGCTCAACCCTTCCACCGATGCGGATTGGTGATCCAGGACAGCGTAGGCGTCAAACTGGTTTTTGTTTTCATAGTCTGCCCCGAACCGGATGGGTAAATGAAGGTCCTTGACCATTTTTATATTCTGGGGCAGCGAGGGAAAGACCGGCGAATAAACCCTGGCTTTGGTCCCGAAATGCTCGCACACCAGTTTGAGTACAAAAGAAGCGGCAATGGCATCGGGATCGGGAGACCCCTTGATATAGATCAAGAGATTACCGTATGTTTTGATCGTCTTGACCAACTCACTTGCAAAATTTTTAAAATCCATATCGACTCCTCAATCCGGGTTAAAGGTATATCATTTTATTATACCAGAAACCGCCGCAAAAGGGCACTGCAGGCCCAATAAAAAAATGGGATATCTCCCCGAACAATCCCCCACAAAAAAAAATAGAATATGTCGATTTTTTTTGCCCGAAAACCATTGACTTTTTCTCAAACTCGTATTATATTTAGCGAAACCCAAAAAAAAAAGAAAAAGTATGATTATACACAATAGATTATTTTTGTCTAAGCAAGGCGTTGATAAAAAGAGGGGCAAGACTATACTTAAAACAAACAGTCTTTTCACGGCAATTTCAAAAAAAATTTGCAGGAGGAGATGAGTATGAGACAAAAAATTTTTTTCAGCGACCTGGGGGATGACTACGGAGATTACGACGACTACGACATGGAAATGGACGACGGAACAACGAATGATAACAGCGAAGACGATGATGATATCGACCTTGATGACGATCTGGACGACAGTCTGTATGAATATGAAGACGAGAGCATCTACGATGACGATTATTACAACGAAGGCGATATCACTGACGAAGACGACGATTATCACGAAGTCAAGCGAGAAATGTGGCGCAATATGGACTGGGACAAGGATTAAAACCCCAGATGAAATACGAGTTACAAAAAAATTAACTTTAACGGAGGTAGGAAAAATCCACGAAAATGGTGCAAAGTTTAGGTAATCACTTAATCATCGAATTGTATGAGTGTCACAGGGATGTGATCAATAACGCGCAAATGGTCGAAGAGAAGCTGAAAGAAGCGGTAAGGGTATCAGGCGCGAATATGGTCCAATCGGTGATCCACGAATTTAACCCCCACGGGATCAGTGGGGTGATTGTGATTGAGGAGTCACATTTTTCAGTGCATACATGGCCGGAATACGGCTATTGCGCATTGGACATTTTCACGTGCGGCGATGAGATCGATTATCACTCAGCTTTGCAGTATTTGAAATCGGAATTCCAGGCACAAAGCATGTCGGTTACCGAGTTGAAACGAGGGATGTTGGACCTCCCGGTTAAACTACTCCACAAACCCGAATCCAGGGGAATACCCGCGGCTGCGTGTGCATAACCGCATCCACGCATCCGCATCCCCAATACCGAACAGAGGAAAATATGAAAGAAACAGCCAGATATTCAAGAACACATTTCGATTCAATGGGCGCGTGGGGTATCCTGACCAGTATCGATCTCCACCAGTGCGACCCCGGTTTGATTCGAAGCGCTTCAACCATTAGAGAATTCGTTGTACAACTCTGCGACCTCATCGAAATGAAACGGTTCGGTGAACCGATGATCGTTCATTTCGGCGAAGATGAACGGGTGGCCGGTTACTCGATGACTCAATTGATCGAGACCTCACTGATATCCGCTCATTTTGCAAACCAGACAAACAACGTTTACCTCGATGTGTTTAGCTGCAAATATTACGACCCGGAAAAAACAGCGGAATTCGCAAGGGAATTCTTCAAAGGGAAGGATTTCAACCTCAATGTTGTACTGAGAAAGTAACAACCACACTGTATAAAAAATTAGCCACAAAGGCACGAAGGCACAAAGGCACAAAGGTTTAAAATAAAAAACTTTTGTGCCTTAGTGCCTTAGTGCCTTAGTGGCAAAAAAAAGGAGGCGCACATGTCCGATTGGTACGAAGAACAACTGGAAATTAAAAACGGAAGGGCTTTCAAAATCCAGTATAAACAACTCCTGGAATCTTACCGCTCCCCTTTCCAAAAAATCGATATCTACGAGTCCGTCCCGTTCGGGAAAATACTGGTACATGACGGCGTGCTCATGCTCACCGAATTCGATGAACCCCATTACCATGAAATGATCGTTCACCCGGCGCTCAATGTGTACCCGGAGCCGCGAAACGTCCTGGTCATCGGCGGCGGCGACGGCGGCACCCTGCGGGAAATCCTGAAACATAAAGAAGTCCGAACCGCCCACCTCTGCGAAATCGACGGCGACGTCATCCGGTTGTGTAAAAAACATTTTCCCAACCTGGCGTGCAGCTTCGACGACCCCCGCACCGAAGTATTCACCGAAGACGGCGCCCAATTCATCAAAAAATACCGGGATTTCTACAACGTCATTATCGTCGATTCCTCGGACCCCGTCGGCCCCGCGGAAGTCCTCTTCCGGGAAACATTCTACAGGGACATGTTCGACGCGCTCACCGACGACGGCATCGTGATCACACAATCGGAATCCTTTCTCTACCACCGGGAGACTATCGGGAACATCGTCGGTTTCAGTCGAAAAATATTTCCCCTGTATCACTACTACTATACCCTGGTCCCCACCTACCCCAGCGGGCTGATCGGTTTTAGTTTCTGTTCCAAAAAACACCACCCCCTGGACGATCTCAGGCCCGAAAAAATCGAACATCTCCAGGACCTCAAGTATTATAGCAAAGAGATTCACAATGCCTCTTTTGCCCTACCCCTCGCGTTTTCGCGGTACCTGGAGAACCTGTGAAATTATCCTGTCCGGGAAAAAATTTCCCCCCGGGCAAAAAAAAACACAAAAACTATTGACTTTTTCTAAAACTCAGATTATATTACTTTCTCAAAAAATAAATGCGGCAAGAAATTGATGCTGAAAAAGAGGATGTGAAATAGAAAAAGGAGTGTTAAATGAGCCTTGAAACCAACAAATTTTTATTTTGTCCAAAGTGTAATAGTTACCCGGATAAAATTTATGAAATTCAAAAAGGCTTTTCGGAAAAAAGATGGAGTTCCGTTCACGGAGGCTATATCGAAACGCGGGACGTCTGGGAAGACGAAGGTCCCTTTTGTTCGATCTGTAAAGCCGAACTGATCGATGAAAGCGAAGAGGACCCCGATTTGGAATAAGCTGGGAAAATAAAAATAAGTTTAGTAGGAGAAAAAACATGAACCAGGACAATCTTGCAAGATTTAAAGAAAGACTGGAAAAACTGAAAAGTGATATTTTATCGCTTATCCTGGACGAAGAAGATTCCACCATCACCAGGGAAGCACTGGACGATGTGGATCATACGTCCGACATGTTGGCCAGGGAAATGGGTTCCAAGCTCTCCACTTCTCACAAAAACAATCTAAGAAAAGTTGAGGAGGCACTAAAACGGATAAAGGAACAATCCTACGGCAAATGTATGGAATGCGGCACCGACATCCCCTCTAAACGGTTGGAAATACTTCCCTTTGCTGAATATTGCATCGCGTGCCAGGAAGAGTTCGAGAAATACGCGTAAAAAACACCGGAGCGCTGGAACACCGGTGTGTTGTAGTATTGGCGTGTTGGAGTACTCCAACACGCCATTGTTTTTCACGCCGGTATTTCAATGAGAAACCGCGCCCCCCGCGGTGAATTATCCTCCACCGATATCATCCCGTTATGCTCATCGATTATATTTTGGGCAATGGCAAGCCCCAACCCGGTGCCTGAACTTTTATTGGAAAAATAAGGGAGAAAGAGTTTCTGTTTGTTCTCATCGCTGATCCCGGGACCGTTGTCGGCGATCTCTATGCGGATGAACTGGCTCTCCTTGTTATACCTGGAAACGATCTCCAACGTACCTTTTTCCTCCATGGACTCCACGGCGTTATCGATGACATTGACAAAAATTCGCTTCATTTGTTCCACATCCATCTTGACCAGTATGGGAATATCCACGTCCAGGTTCACGTTAAACTCGATATTGCTGTAAATGGACGAATAAACGGAAACCAGTTTTTCCAGCACCTGGTTGATATCGCCCTTGGTGAATTTCAACTGCGGCAAACGGGCAAAATTGGCGAATTCATTGGCCAGGTTCTTAATGGAATCCAGTTCCTGCAGGATGATATTAAGACTGTCTTCAACGATTTTCCTGAATTTATCGTCCGGTAACTCCAGGGCTTTCAATATCCGCTGCGAGGAGATGGTTATGGGGGTCAGCGGGTTTTTTATCTCGTGGGCGATGCGCTTGGCCACTTCCCGCCATACCAGCAGTTGCTGGGCCTTTATCAGGTCGGTAAGGTCGGTTAACACCACCAGGATACCGGAGAATTTATTATTGATGGGGTTTCGTATCTGGGACACTTTTATGGCCAGGTTTAATATCTTGCCGCTTATTTTTATGTCCACCTCTTTTTCGATCAGCTTAAAATTGGATTTATAGGCATCGTCGATGATACGGATGACATTCCGGTAGGATTCCCCGTAAATGACATCGGAAAAATGCCGTTTAACGGCTTTATCCGCCACCAGGGAGAGCATTCGTTCAGCGCCCGGGTTAATATCGATGATCTCCCCCCGGGAATTCAGGGCAATCACACCGGAGGTTATATTTTTGAGGATATTATCCGTTATACTTCTTCTTTGCATCAACTCGACGGTGCGTTTACCCAACTTGTCCCGGTTCTCCTTGAGGTCCGACACCATGCGGTTGAATTCCTTGATAAGGGTATTGAATTCATCCTTCGAGGCATAATCGATACGGACATCGAGATTTCCCTTCGTGATCTCCGAAGCCGCTTCCACGACTTTTTCAATGGGAACGGTAATCCCCCTGGCCAGGTAAAGACCCAGCCACGAGGCGGAGAAGATCACCAGGATGGTAACAAAAATAAAAAGCAGGATATAGGTATTTTTAACCTGGTCTTTTATGTCTTTCTGCTGGGAGTGTTTTTGGACCATGGCGGTCAGGTTCTTAAGGTCTTTAACGTATTTTTCCGGGAAATACCGGCCGATGATCACACTGATCTTCGGACCGCCTTTGACTTCAAACCCCACCCCGTGCCGTATCAACATCCCTTTCTGCATGAAATCCGCCTGGTAGGGCTCACTGCCGCCCAACTGCCGGTATATGAAATCCGTGGGCAGGTCCCGGTACTCGGCCAGCGGTATATTGGGGCTGAAAAGGGCCACCTCTTCCGACTGGTTGATAAAGATGTTCACCACGTCAAGCTTGAACTCTTTCATCATTCGCTTGGTGGTGTTATTAAGGAAAATCCTGTTCTCCGGCGTGTATTTCCTCAGTTCCCTGATATCGTCCGCGATCAAACCGGCGAAGTGTTTTAAATCGTCTTTGGCGCTTTCAAAATAACTTTTATTCAGGTCTTCGAACCGGGTCATTATGGATTCGATATCCGCCTTGAACCATTTATCTATACCGTTGGTGATCAATTCCGTGGCAATAAAGAAAAGCAGCAGGGTCGGAACGATAGAGAAGGAAATAAAGAAAAAAACCAGCCGGTTCTTGAACCGGCCCCCTTCATAGCCTTTATTTTTCTCATAATAGAGCTTGATAAGGTTCCGGATGAGGATGAAAAGAAAGGTGAGGCTGAAAAGAATAATTATGGCCCATAAGGCGAAGAACATGGTGTTATTCTGGATCAACGGCGGGGTAAACTTTTTGCTCTCGTCGAAGAATATCCGCACCACTACGAAAAAAACAAAGAAAAGCGCGATACCGGCAATGATAAGCCGTATCCCTTTTACATTACTTTTTATCATCGGTCTACCTGCCAACTGTTCATTTTTGTATTAAAGGTAAACTCAATTATAGCATGAAAGGGGAAAAACGAAAAGACTGTGAGTTATACCGCGGTTACAGACCGCGGGTCGGAGGGATTTAACCCGCGGCCTGCAACGTGCAGCTTTGGTATGCGGCGTTACCGGTTATGTGAGGACCGGGCACCGGATACCGGATGTTTGGAGAATAAATAGGAAAAATAAAAAGAGGGCATGTTAAAACCTCACTCCAAACCCCAGGCCGGTTTTGAAACCGCCCAGCAATACTTTTCTATCGTTGAGCACATTCGAGCCGTAAAGATAACCGGCGGAAAACTCGGAAAATAACCGTTTTCCCAGGTTGAACACCACTCCGGTCTCGACATCGAACCCCATGGTGGATTCTTTTATTTCGACCCCCAGGGTCTCTTCCCGGAACGATATCCCCACTGCCGAGGCCTCGAAGGTATACCCAACCCGTTTGGAAATCGTCCCGGTATAACTCAAACCGAAAGACAGGAAACGCTGACTGCTCGAGGCATCTTCCTGCGAGCCGGGGATGGTCCCTTTCGAGGAAACCACCCCGAACCCCGAAAAAAGATAAACATTCCGGGCCAACCGGAACCCCGCCTTTACCCGGGGGAATAGATAACCGCTGCCGTACACGTCCCTGTAACCGGAATCGTTGGCACCCATGTAATCGAGCTGTACCTTTGCAAAGAACCGAGCGCCGGAGTTCCGCTCCCCCGGTTCCGGTTCGTGAACCACGGTCAGGATCGCTTCATCATCCAGCAGGGGATCCTTTTTCAGGGAATTAAATATCTTTATGAACCGTGTTTTATAATAGAGGTGCTCCAATTCCAGTTTCGGAGTCAATTCCAATGTTTTCAGTATGTATTTTTTATAAAGGGAAACGCGCTCTCCCATGAGAAAGAAGACATAAGCGGTTTTCACCAGCGCGGTTGATTTTACCGACGGGTCCCCGGCCAATTCCACCGCGCGCTTTAAATATTTTAGCGCCCGGGGATAATCTTCCAATATGCCGTAACAATAACCGGCCCGGTCGATCAGTTTTTCCGCGTCGGCTTCGGATTCGTCTATATCCCGATCCTGAACGGCAAGCCCGTTTCCATTTAAAAAAGAGAACAGCACGAGCAGCACCGCTACCAATAATAGAAATGCTCTTTTCAAATTCATGTCGCCCTCGCTCCTCTTATATCGATACCATGTCGGATTTACCGGATATCAGCCCGTTGGTATCGACGGCCACCACCTGGTAGGTGCAGGTTTCGTTTTTTCCAATGTATTTATCCTGGTAATGGAAACTGCCGTTCACCAATTCAGTGGGCGCTATCTCCAGCAGCACTTCAAGGGTGGGACTGTTGAGGCTCCGGTATAAGATCAATTTTGAAAGGGGTGCCTCGTCGAGGTTGGTCACTGTTATGGTAATATCGGCGTAATCCCGGCTGACCAGCCACCCGTTCAGGGTCTTCCGGATGGCCCTTAATTCGGCAATGGATTCGACATATTCGGTATAGGCTTTTATACAGACATTGGAGTTTTGAACGGCCTGTGTAAGATCGGTCCATTGGATACCGTCCTCACTCACGTAACTTTCGCCGGGATTGGCGGAGGCGGCGGAGGAATGGTGCATTATTGGCGCTTCGATGGGGACGGAATAGTTATAGTTTGAAGCGGTGAATTTAACCGCCGTTGAAAAGTATTCACCCTGCTCCAGGGACACGAGGTCATCCAATCTCACGGTATAGAAACCGCCGTAAACCAGCGCCCCGGTTTTGACCGCCGATAATGTCCCGGATACCGGGCTGTTACCGGCGGGATTTATATGTTTATAGACCTGTATCTCATAATTCATATTGGAATCGACGGCATAAAAGCCCACCGCTTCCAGCGATTCTCTCCTGTTCGATAAAAAGACATTGGCCCCCCAGGATTCCCGGGTGCCCCATGTACGGGTGTATCCCAGCGGATCATATTGGTAAATCGTCCCGTAATTGTGGGTATCTTCGGCGTTGTTAAAACTGGTAAAATGTTGAAGGGCATTGTCGTAATAAGAAATATAGCAATAGCCCCGTTCACCCCACTGGTCTCCCCAACTGTTCCTGGCGATAAATGCACCGTTTCCCTGCGGACGGTACATAAAACGGCTTGCGGGGAAATTATCGTCCCAGCCCACAATGGCCAGCCGATGGTTTTCACCCCCATTGTTCGGCGTATAAATGGTGTTTTCCGTATCCAGGAAATTATCGAACTCCCAATTATAAGCAAAATCCACGGGGCCTTCATTCACGACAAAATACTTAATGGTGTTGTTGTCCAGGGGGCCTTCCCGTTCCGGCAAAAAAACCACCTGCTGCACGTGCTTAGCGGGGACATAATAAGCGTTTATATTTGAACCGCCGCCGTAAGGGAAATCGTTTTCATCCAGCGGTCCACTCCACCGGGTCAGGTAAGCGGTGGTCATAAAGGAATTGCCCGCCGCATCGACGCTGTAATCGAAACCGTGGGTCCGGACGAGGTGCCATTCGGAGAAATCGACGGTTTCATCGGGAATCAGGCAGGATTCCAGGGAGGTGAAAGCGGCAAAGGCCCAGCAGGTGGGGTAATTCCTCTGGTTTTTCATGGGGGTTACCCGGTCCAGGATGCGGAGATCATAATAGGCGGGGTACTGGGAATTGACTGCGTCGTCCACGGGTCCCCTGACATGGGAGAGGTCCACCGGGGATGGGACCCCTCCCAGGGGATACCTGTCTTCCCGGGCCACACGGCTTTGTAACGTCGGCCGCGGCTCATTCTTACAGGCATCTATATATTTTAAAAACCCCGGGCTTAGTGGTGCCAGCCTGCAGCTCAGGTCATCGGGAGTCGCACCACCCGAAGCGCCGGTAATGATGGATACAAAGAGCAGCGCAAAGAAAACGAGTGCAAAAAGGGATGTGATCTTTTTTTTTTTCATATTCATACTCAATTCCTTTTGATTTGTTATACGGATACCGTTTTCTAAAACGGAACCGTTCCCATTATTTTTCCGTTTCATTTCCCGTTATCCTTTACCCGTTCGGCGATAAAAAAAACGTCGCCGGGATCGTCCTTGGAATAGACGACAAATAGGTCCTTCCCTTTGAATTCCATGGGGGAGGAACTGTATTGGAACCCGTATTTATTGTCCCACCTTCCCCTGCAAAAATACAATTTACCGGTTTTTTTGGATTTGAATATGGAATAAAGATAATGTCTCCGGGGGAATTGGGAGACTTTGTACCGGTAGTAGGGAAACCCGTCGATCCGCCGCATATAGTCGTCGGTATACTCATATAAATAGGGTCTGCCGGTGAGTTTCCATTTGCCCCTGATGAGTTCCATCTTTTCCTTATCTTGCACCGCGAAGGTGCTGAAGGATTCGATCCCGAAGGCCCGGGCGCAGGAGATCAAAAAAAGGGTGGTCAGCCCAAGGCGGAGCGATCTCCCTATTTTGCTTTTTCCCGACTCGGATGCGCCCGTTTTCCTATTCATCATGATGCCATTATCATATAAAAAAATCAAACTTTCGCCCTGCTTTATAAATCAGTCCATTTTTTTCTCAGATTAACTTATATCCAAACGTTCCACCGGTTCCAATTTATAGATCGAGACTCTAAAAACCTAAGATAGGACTGTTTCCTTAGTGGGGATTAATTGTCGATTGAATTCCTGACCGTAAAGTACCGGCTGCCGATCCCGTCGGAATTACCCTCATCGTCCACCGCAATCCATGCGATGGCATGAACGCCGTTACCGAACAACGTGGTATCGATATCCAGGTACGCATGGGCACCGTTACTATTGGCATAACCGGGAAAAAGGGAAGCGATATCCGGCCGGTAAATATTATATACCGGGTGCCCCAGGGCCACGCCGTCCACGTAGACTGTAATGGTGGAACCGTCGATGGGAATACGGTTGGGCATCGGCGTCAACACCCACCCCCCAACCCGGTACGTATCGCCGGAAACGGTCTCCCCCGCCGCCGGGGTATCGATGGCGCCGAAGGGTTTCACCGCATTGGCATTGTCGCAGGTAACGGTTTTTATACCCAGAACCGCTTCATGTCCCGAGGCGTCCACTGCCGCGGCATGCAAACGAAATGTCCCGTTCCCGCCGTGGGGCAGGAAATTGGTGAGCATCATGTACCCCCA
>Ga0210082_1000242_pt1 | contig 11330 bp, 12 predicted proteins | sample White_ThreeSqA_D_2_FD_185592 | JGI IMG/M metagenome (GOLD analysis project Ga0210082, IMG submission 185592) | Wetland microbial communities from the San Francisco Bay, California, USA, that impact long-term carbon sequestration -... | ecosystem: Environmental > Aquatic > Marine > Wetlands ... | reverse complement strand
TATTTTATTCAATATTTTATTCAACGTTCGTGTCAAAAATAGAGTTTAAAAAAAATAAGATTAAAAGTCAAGCATTGAATGAATTATTCTCCCATTAATTGGACGGCAAGTTTACGGTGGTGGGGTTTATTATCGAATTCCAGGAAAACGATCTGCTGCCACGTCCCCAGTAAAAGTCGCCGCCCCTCGAAAGGAACGGTTAACGACGGCCCCACCAGCGTGGCCCGCAAATGCGAATGACCGTTGCCGTCATGCCAGGTCTCATTATGGTGATAATATTTTTTCTCAGGGATCATCCGCTCCATCAATTCAGGGAAATCCGCGATCAACCCCGGTTCGTACTCGATGGTGGAAAGCGCGCCCGTGGCGCCGGGCACAAAGATCAACACCTGGCCGTCCGTTATTTCCGACCGGCCCACAATGTCGCGGACCTCACCGGTAATGTCCACCATTTCGTTCCGGCCCCGTGTTTCTATCTCTACAGCGTACAATTTAACCATGATTCGACCTCCGCATTGGAATCGGATTGGAATTACAATTATATCTTAATTGAAATGATATTGCAAAAGTGTCGTTTTGCTGATAAAATAGGGCATATGAATTTAAAAGAAATACAACGGCCTGTTAAAGCACTGCTGGCGGAAACCAACGCCACCCTTATAAATAAAGTAAAAACCAATATCTCGCTGCTCAACCGGATGAGCGATCTGACCCCTATTTCAAAGGGGAAAAAAATCCGCTCCACGGTTTTATTCCTCCTGGCCGGGGTAACTTCCCTGCCGCCCTCCCCGGAACTGGCCGAGATCGCTTCATCCTTTGAAATGTTTCATCTCTCCAGTTTGATCCATGACGATATCATGGACAATTCCGAACAGCGAAGGGGCCAGAAAACACTCAATACCAATATGGGGAATTTCCGGTCCGTCCTGTGGGGTGATTTCTTGTTCATCAGTTCCTTTACATCCATTCACAATATGGGCAAACCCGTGCTCCTCGATATCTCGCTTAAAGCCGCGAGACTGATGGTGGAAGGTCAGATCATCGAAGCTGAAAACGCCTATAATTTCGACGTGGCATTGGAGACCTATTACGATATCATCCAGCGCAAAACCTCTTCATTGTTCGCCGCCGTGACCCAAATGGTTTCCGCCCTGCGAAACGATTCCCACGAAACCATGGAAGAGTTTTACCGGTTCGGTCTCGACTTCGGGACCATCTTTCAAGTCAGTGACGATATCCTGGATATCTTCTCCACCCGTTCCGGTAAAGACCGGTTCAGGGACCTGGAAGAAGGAAAGATCACCCTCCCCTTTATCCTCCTCATGAGAAAAAGCGGTATCGATATCAGGGAAGATTTTATGCGGGGGAACCGCGAAAAACTCCTGGAACTCTTCGAAAAAAACAATATCAAAAAATTGTGCATGGAGGAAGTGGCCGGCTATTACCAACGGTGTGCCGCTTTCCTGGAACCCTTTCCGCCTTCGATCTACAAAGAGTGCCTCATGGCCCTCCTGGATTTTATCAAGTACCGTGACTATTGAAACCGAACCGGGACTGGAAATCGAAGTAAAGATTAAAATCGGGAGGGAACACCTGGAGGAATTCCGGGTCATTATCGCCAAAAAAGGATTTCAATTGATCGAGAACCGGGCTTTCGAGCAAAATATCGTATTCGATACCCCGGAGAAGATATTGAAACGAAACAAATTCCTGCTGCGCTTAAGACGGAAAGATAATAAATATACCGTTACCTTTAAACGGCCGCCCGCGGCGGCGGCCGATTCTACCTCTTCCAAAATAAGCTCTTACAAGATAAGGGAAGAGACCGAAGTCGAGGTATCGGATTTCGAGACGGTCAAAAAAATTTTTACCGGGTTGGGGTATGAAGCCGTATTTACCTATGAGAAATACCGGGAAGTCTTTCAACTGGAGAATGTGAAATTGATGGTGGATGAAACGCCCATCGGGAATTTTATCGAAATCGAAGGACCGGAAGACGCTATCGACCGCACCTCCCGCGAATTGGGGTTCGGGAAGGACGATTATATCACCGAAAATTACCGGACCCTGTTTAAAAAAGCAGGATACACCGGGGACATGACGTTTGAAGATAAATGAAGTTCTTTATTCTCGCCGGTGGGTATGGAAAACGGGCACAACCGCTCTCCCTGGTGAAACCGAAACCCATCTTTCCCCTTCACGGTACGCCGCTGATCACCATTCTTCTCTCGGGGTTGAAAACCGCCGGTTTTACGGAAGGCTTTATAAACCTTCACTATAAGCCGGAAGCCGTCAGGCAGGTGATCGGACATGATCCCGGCCTTTCCATCAACTATCTTTATGAAGAAGAACTCTCCGGCAGTAAAATCCTGGTACAAAGCTTGCGGCACATGGGAGAGGGCGAAGAGTTCCTGTTCATAATGAATGGGGATGTGTTCCTGGAGTTTTCGAGGATACCCGTTGAGCGGATGTTTCGTGAGGTTCGGGAAAACCGCTGCGACGGGGTCCTGCTGCTGCGGAAGAACACGGACCCGGTCTATAAATCGGTGATAACGGGAAACGGTTTTTTTAAGTACACGGGGATAAACAAGGGCGGCGAATCGCTCATGTATACCGGTGTGGCGATATTCAGGAAAAAGATCGTCGAAAAGATCGGCCATATTCGTTTTTTCGATACCCTGGAAACCCACGACTTTACGATCAAAACCTTCGTTTACGACGGGACCTGGATGGATATCGGGGACCCCCGTCTCTATTTCGAGGCCAACGCCGGTTATAAACGGTTTTTAAATATCGATCCGGGTGCAAATTCCCTTTCGGAACATGTGACCGTCTCCCCCGGTTCCCGGGTTTCCAACTGTATTGCCTGGGAAAATACGAAAATAACCGGCCGTTCAACCCTTTCCAATTGTATCGTTACCGGCAACCTGAGACTCCGCGATGTGGACTATTCGGATAAAATTATCTACGCCGCCGGTGGAAAAACAATGGTCACGGATTTACAAAAAATTTAACTTCTTTCACCTTTCACATTGTGTTAAAAATGTAATTATTTCAATTTGACAAAACTTAATTTTTCTCTTAATATTACATCATGCCTGTTGAAATCGATTTTATTTACCTGTTTAAAGCAATAGAAGAGAACGTGAATCTCACCGTCCATTTCGAGACTGAATTGGGGGACAAATTGACCTACCGCAGCCGTTTCTTCGAGGTAAACCGGGAGGAGAATTATATTATAATCGATTTCCCAACCGGCGACCACGAGACCTTCAAACCCCTTGTTCCCCATGATAACATTTCCATACTCTTTAAGATTTCAGGGTTCCGGTTTCTTTTCGATTCGGAAATATTGGAAAAGATCGAATACCGGTTGAACCCGGAAAACAAGGTTACTGCATTTAAAGTTCGTTTGCCCGTAACGCTCCTGGATGGAAATCGCCGTGATTATTTTCGTGTGACCGTTCCCATGGAAAAACCGATCCGCTTGTATTACTTTGTGATCGATCCCTTGAAGAGGAAACGGGTACCGGTTTCACCCGATATGGAACCCGACAAATCCCGGTTTTTTGAAGCGGTTATGATCGATCTCTCCGGGGGCGGGATTTCAATCAAATCCGGGGATCAACTCGAGTTAAAAGAGGACACGAAGCTGGTGATATGGTTTAAACTACAGGAGAGGGACAATGAATTCATCCGGGTCGAAGGCCTGGTCAGGAACGCCCGTAAATACGGGGAAAAAGAAATCCCCCTCTGGGGTGTCGAGTTCATCGCCACAAGGGATATTCATTACAAACGCGCCCTTAACCGTATCAATAAATTCGTAATGGCAACCCAACGCGAATTCCTGGCAAAATTCAGATAGTCCCGCGGGGCCCTGGCACTGCCTGCCCCACTATGGAATTCCGTCGCTTTTTTTCATCGCCTACGGGCGACGGCGGGCCGTCATGAGATGCCTGCTATTGGATCAAGACGCCGGCCAATGTCGCGGTTAGAAGCGTGACCAACGCGCCTCCCAATACGGACTTTAATCCCAACGCCGCAATGTCCTTCTTACGATCCGGCGCCATGGGCGCTATACCTCCCAACTGGATCGCTATGGATGAAAAATTAGCAAATCCGCAAAGCGCAAAGGTCGCCATGGTAATTCCCCTGGGAGTCATCGTTCCCGCCTTGATCACTTCGGTCAAACCGATATACGCCACAAATTCGTTCAATACCACCTTGGTCCCGAAAAGACTCCCGAAAATAAACGAATCCTGCACCGGGACACCGATACCGATGGCTATGTATTTCAAGATCAATCCCAATATCAATTCCATGGAAAGCGGCTTTCCAAACTGCGCCGTCAGGAACTCGTTAATACCGAAAAGACTGCCCGCCTCCCCCAGTAAGAAATTGATCAAATAGATGAACGCAATGAACACGATCAACATACCGCCCACATTAAGCGCCAACTTCAACCCGTCCGCGGCACCCGTGGCCGCCGCCTCGATCACATTGGACGCACCTTTCTCAACCTTTATTTTCACCGTGCCCATCGTCTGGGGCACGTCTGTTTCCGGGTGAATGATCTTGGCGATCACGATGGAAGCCGGCGCCGCCATCACGCTGGCCGTGATCAGGTGCACCGCAAATTGCAGTTGGGCCGTCGATATTGCTATACCTTTGGCTTCCGCCATCGAGATTCCCAGCATTTGAACGTAACTGGCCATCACGCCGCCCGCCACCGTGGCCATGCCGCCCACCATGATGGTGTAAAGTTCGGATTTGGTCATCCCCGCGAGATACGGACGAATTAGGATAGGCGCTTCGGTTTGACCGACAAACACATTGGCCGTATTGGAAAGCGATTCGGCGCCGCTGGTCCCCAACAACCGCGCCATAAGCCACGCCATACCCTTTACCACCATTTGCAATACCCCCAGGTAATACAACACGGCGGTAAGAGACGCAAAAAAGATGATGGTGGGCAGGACGTTGAACGCAAAAAAGAAGCCCATGGAACCTTCCGCGCCCGCGGGCAGCGACAACGCCCCGAATACGAATTTAGAACCTTCGCCGATAAATTGCAGCAGGCGGATCACCGCGCCGCCCAGCCACTCGATGAGAATCTTGGGCCACTCCAACAGGAAAAACCAGTCGCCCATCCGCTTACCGTGGATGATGAAAACAGCAAATACCAGTTGAATGCCAAGACCCATACCCACCAGCCGCCAACTGATCTTTCTCTTATTGTTGGAAAACAGGAACGCGATACCGATAATCAACAAAACACCGATAATACCTCTAAGTACTGAAATCATTTTCGTTTACCTCTTTTGTCAGATGATAATCCGCGAAACACGAGTCGTGCTCTTCGTGTTCGTCGTGGTTACTTAAATTGCTTTTCAGTGGCTTCGAAACAATCCAATACCTGGCGGACGTAATTACGTTTCTCCAGGTAGGTGCCGGGGTAAAAACTTCGCTTGAACCCGTAAGCGATCAGGTTTTTCAGCTCTTTCGCCGGGATATCGAAGGTTTCCACCGCCTTCATGATCTCGTCCGTCACCGTGGTGGAGGAGACCAGGCGGTTATCCGTGCAGAAGGTAACCGATAAGCCCGCCTCCCGCATTTTGCCGAAGGAGTGTTCTTTTAGCTCTTTAAAATCCGGGATGGTTTGCATATTGGATGTCAGGCAGACTTCCAACGTGATGCGCCGGTCGCCGATGTACTGGGCCAGGTTGTCTACATAGGCTTTTTTATCTTCGATATCCTCGGCATAGATCATGTCGCTGTTAAACAGGTGGACACCGTGCCCGATACGGTCGGCATTCAATTCCGTAATGGCCTGGAAAATACTCTCCGGGCCGAAGGCTTCGCCGGCATGGACGGTCTTCTTTAAAAAGTGCTTATGCGCCAACGAATATGCCTGTTTGTGATCCACCGCCGGGTATCCCCTTTCCTGGCCCGCCAGGTCGAACCCCACGATGGGAAGCTTAAACCGGTCCCTGGTTTCCACCGAGGCTTTTACCAGTTCCTGCGAGGCCAGCGAGAATATCCATTTCCGCTCGGAATATTTGTGTACATCCAGCAGGGAATCGAAATACTCCGAATAACCGTAATCGAACATGCGCATGGCACATACGATAATCCCATAGGCAAAGGGCACTTCTTTCCCGGATTTGACCCCGGGTCCGGAGTTAAATTCATCCTTTGCCCGTTCCAGTCCGCGGCACACCGCTTTCAATACATTGGCAATTCCCAGGTGCCGGTGTTGGTGTAGTTGGGGCGCGAACCGGACCTCGATATACCGGACCCCTTCCTCGATGTTATCCATACCCAGTTCATAGGAGACGCGGTCCAGGGCGGACTCGCTCTGGAGCACGGCACCGGTATAGGCAAACCCCTGAAGATACTCGCCGAGGTCCTGGTATTTTTCTTTAAAGACTTTCTTCTTTAGCTCTTTCTCCGTGTAAGCCGGGAGGGGAATGTCGTTCTCCTGTGCCAGTTCGATCAGCGTGGACAGCCGGAGGGAACCGTCCAGGTGAAGGTGAAGGTCGGTTTTAGGAATTTTTTTTATGAACTCTTTCGTTATTTTCATTTGCATCCACTCCTTCTATTATCTTTTTTGCAATCGGTTTGTTCTTAAAGATTTCGTCGCGGCTCAGGCCCGTCAACTCGTGGGGGAAGATCAACCATTTATCCGTTTTATATAAATAGTAATCCGGCGGCCGGTCGGTCTGGTCGTTGGTGGGTTTGTAATAAACCGTGGCAATGCGGATATCGTGGGGCGTATTTTTCCGGGCCCTCTCTCTTAACGTATCCAGCACCGCCTTGACACTTAACCCCGAATCGTATACATCGTCCACGATCAAAAGGCCATCCTCGGCATTAACATTACCGACGATGTAATCCAGGCCGTGGACCCGGATTTGTTTGCTGCGTCGATTAATCCCTTCATAAGCGGAGGTCCGGATGGCAATATGGTCGGTCTTGACGCCGTAGTAATCCAATAATTCCTGGACCGCAATGCCCACCGGCGTGCCCCCGCGCCAGATACCCACGATAAAATTCGGACGAAAACCGCTTTTCAATATATTCAAACCCAGTTGAAACGAATCTTCCAGCAGTTCCTGGGCATTGATGTACTTTTTTTCAACCATTAAATTCTCCTTTTCATTTTTAACTAAATTCAAAATCCAGTTTTTTATGTTCCCAGATGTGCCGGTGTTCCGGGGAGTTAATATGTTGGCGGATGACATTCACCACCATCCCCGCCGACACTTCGCTGTAACCCTCGGGGATGATAATATGCGCATACCTCCGGCTGGGTTGAACAAAGGCGATGTGCATCGGTTTAACCGTTTTAAGGTATTGGTTGATCACCGATTCCATGGTCCGGCCCCGTTCCCGTATGTCCCGCCGCAGGCGGCGAATAAAACGCATGTCGTTGTCCGTATTGACAAATATCCGCACATCCATCAAATCTCGGAGTTCTTTCTCGACGAAGATCAGTATCCCATCCACGATGATCACTTGCGCCGGGCGTTTGATCACTCCTTCTTTCTTACGGTTATGAACATGGAAATCATAAACCGGCATTTCGATCTCACGGCCCGCGATCAACTCTTTTAAGTGGTGGACCATCAAATCCGTTTCCAGTGCATCCGGATGGTCGTAGTTGATCTTTACCCGTTCCTCCACGGGAAGCCCGGTATTGTCCCGGTAATAGGAGTCATGTTGGAGAGTAACGATATCCATATCTACCAATTCTTTCATTATGGCATCGATGATAGTGGTTTTCCCCGACCCGCTGCCTCCGGCCACTCCAATCACCAACGGCTTTCTCTTCATATTGTTTTTCAACGGCATACCTGACTCTACCATCTTTTAAAAAAAGAGTCAAGTCCCCGGTAAAAGGAAAATCGTTATTTCTTTTGCCCCCGGCGGCCAGGGAGAGGCTCCCCCTGGACCCCCAATTCGAGATGCTGTTCATAAAGCGGGAAATCCCGCGGGCCGTGCAAGAGGGCTCCCCGCGCCGCGGGGCTACTTTAGTTCTACTCGTTTCGAATAGCAGCGGCGGCAGACCGAAACATACTTGTCGTTACCGCCGATCTCGATCTGCGGTCCCTCGTTCACCGGGTGACCGTCCTTGTACTTGATCAACATCGTCGCCTTTTTAGAACAATGCCAGCATACCGCCTTGATCTCCTCGATCTTGTCCGAAAACAGCAGCAGCGATTCGCTGCCCTCGAATAACCGGTTGCGGTAATCATTCTTCAATCCGTAAACAATTACCGGTATATTGAGCTTGTCCACTACCCGGGTCAACGCGATCACCTGATCCCGTGTCAGAAATTGTCCCTCATCCACCAGGATACAATCCGGTTTATGCTCTTCCGCGATCTTAAACACATCCGTTTTATTCGCAAGAATGATCGCTTCCCTTTGCAAACCCATCCGGGACGTTACTTTCCCTTTACCGTACCGGTCGTCGATCGACGGCGATAAAAGCAGGACCCTCTTGTTCTGCTCCTCGTAATTGTGCGCGATCTTCAACACTTCAGTCGATTTTCCCGCGTTCATCGTGGAATACCGGAAATATAACTGTGCCATTTATTTGGTCTCCTCTCTTTTATGTGTCCGCACCTTCTCAATATCTTTGCATATATCCCCGCCCTTCCCGAGATAATCGATCAACGTCTGGGCAATCGTCGTCAAAAGCGATTTACCCGGGTCCCGGTGCGAAAACGTGTAAGAACTGGCCATGTAACTGTTAAAACCCACACTGTAGGTTTTACTATCATCCAACAACGCGCCGGATGCGCCGCGCAATTCCACCGCCGTTACCTCTACCTCTCCCCCTGCCGCGGGCCTGACCACCACCGTGTACTCCATACCCGACACCTTGAGGTCGAAATCTTTGTATTTTTCATAATCGTTGGTGATAAATTCCCTGATCTCCGCCGTAGACATTTCATACCGGATAACATCGTTTCCAAAGGGCAGCAACTTATAGACATCTTTCATCCGTACCTCTTTACCCAGTTCCGGGGCCCGGATGCCCCCCTCGTTATGAAACGTAATGTCCAACCCGTGAACGATCCGGATGGCATCCGTAATAAGGTTTCCCAACGGGTCTTTTCCTTCCACCACCATCGGCAGTGCTGCAATCGTTTTATCCAATTCCGGGTTATTATTAAACGTGTCGATCTTTTCTCTTATTTCCGGGATTTCGTTTTCCAGGGTCTTCACATCCACCAGGTCCCCGGATTTACCGGCCACCTTCCCGTCTTTTACCGTCAGCCGGATACGCCCGATGTATTTTGCATAAGAACCCGCCTGCGTTACCAGGACACCGTTGATCTCCTTCGGCTCCTTGACCACCGTATGACTGTGCCCGCCCACGATCACGTCCAGTTCCCCCATCTCGGCGGCCAACCGTTCATCCGAATCGAACCCCATGTGAGTGAGGGCGATAAACACGTTGTTTTCCTTCTTTAAATCCCTGTAAGCTTTAGCCGCCTCCATACCCCATGAGAAACGAATGCCCGTCAGGTTTTTTGGATGCGTGGCCGGTATCCCGCTGTCCTTTCCCGTCTGGATAATACTCAGCACTGCGATCTTAATACCGTTCGCCGTCTTTAATACCGTGTAAGGTTTGAGTTGAGGAATAACCGCGCCTTGTTCCGCATCCACCTTAATATTGGCGCAGAGAGTAGGATAAACCGCTTGTTCCATTGCCTCTTTGAGCCGTTCCTGTCCGTAATCGAAATCATGGTTCCCCAGTGCCGCAGCATCCACCTTGATATCGTTCAGCAGCGTCAATATCGGTTCGCCTTTGGGTTTGTACTGGTCGACCACCGGGTTACCGCTGAAATTATCACCCGCGTTTAACAGGAACACATTGGGATTTTTTTCTCTCTCCTGCTTAATAAACCAGGCGATCTTTGCAAAATTATCGATCTGGGCGTGGATATCGTTCAGGTGCAAAATAACGATCTCCGTTTCCGTATTATTCGCCGTATCGACCCTGCCGTTGTCCCCTCCGCAGGAAAGCAGCAAACCCAGGAAAACCAGAACGACCAGACCTTTTAAAATTGTTTTATTTGTTGTCATCTGAGATACTCCTTATTTTTTTTGAGATACAAACGTTGATCGTCCGAGAGTTCGCCTTCCGGGTCTATTGCGTTATCGTATTTATCCGTGACAATGGTTTCGCCCGCGCGGGTGGAGCGGTATTTTTCTTTCGAGTATTTTAATACCGCGTCCTTTACCCTGGCACCTTCAAAAAGTTCCAGTTGCCGGTCATTTAAAAAAACGATCACTTTACTTTGAATCTCCGTTTAATGAATATATACTAATGGAATATATATTATAAATGCCCTTCTTAAAAAAGTCAAAATAAAAGTATGTCGATCCTGAGTTTAGCCGTTCGTTATTTGACATTTCAGGTGTATTATGTTACATTCGTTGACATGGCGAAAAAGAACAGTTTGAGTTCAGGTAATGGTAATAATATTCTCCAGGCTATTGGGAACACATCGTTGGTACAACTGCGTCATGTTGTTCCTCCAGGCTGCGCGAAAATTTTTGTGAAACTTGAATGGGAAAATCCCACCGGCAGTATGAAAGATCGAATGGCACAGGCCATGATCTCGAGGGCCGAGGAAGACGGCCGGTTGAAACCCGGGGACACTATTGTCGAGTACACAGGCGGCAGCACCGGCATATCGCTCGCATTGATCTGTGTTGCAAAGGGGTACCGGCTTCATATCGTTACTTCCGATGCATTTAGCCGGGACAAGTTGACTCAAATGTCGGCTTTCGGTGCGGAACTTACAATGGTACCCAGTGAGGGGGGCCTGACTACAAAGAAATTGATTCTGGATATGATCGAAGTCGCCAGGACATTTAGCCAACGACCGAATACTTACTGGACCGATCAGCTCAATAATTTCGACAGTATTTCAGGCTACTATCCATTGGCCGAGGAAATCTGGGCGCAAACAAACGGGGAGGTCGATGCATTTGTTCAATGTGTCGGCAGCGGGGCTTCATCGCGGGGTGTTGCCGTTGTATTGAAGCGTTACAATCCCGGGATACGGATAATCGCCGTCGAGCCGGGCGAATCCCCGGTCCTGTCTGGTGGTCAGGCCGGACCTCATAAAATTGAAGGGGTCGGAATCGGTTATATTCCGCCACTCTGGAAGCCGGACCTGGTGGATGAAATTGCCGCGGTTAAAACCGATGACGCGAAAGCCATGGTCAGACGTTTGGCCCGGGAGGAGGGTCTGTTTGCCGGAACGTCCTCGGGAGCAAATGTCATCGCGGCGATTCGAGCAGCG
>Ga0210082_1000241_pt1 | contig 11398 bp, 11 predicted proteins | sample White_ThreeSqA_D_2_FD_185592 | JGI IMG/M metagenome (GOLD analysis project Ga0210082, IMG submission 185592) | Wetland microbial communities from the San Francisco Bay, California, USA, that impact long-term carbon sequestration -... | ecosystem: Environmental > Aquatic > Marine > Wetlands ... | reverse complement strand
TCAACCTGACAACATACTTGATTTTTGCATTATTTTTATTTTCCATATGAAATTATAACATATATACATCCGCCATAGCAAGGCGGTCACGACACTAGTATCAAATAAATGGCGCCACCCAGGATAAGCGGTGCAGCAATATAGATTACCGCCCAACGAAACAGCCTGCCCGAATAATAACGCCATGACCGGTAGAAAATATAAATAATCACTGCTGTCCCTATTAGCGACATTAAAATAGTCAGCCCTACGGACATCGTCCAGGCAATCCTACCGGCAAAGGCTTGCGTACGCATCGCTTCAATGAATTGGGGGCTAACAGCATCGATTAATTGCGGAAGATTGTACTTTAGTTGGCTGAATGCATTGCAAATGCCTTTGGGATGCCCGCAAAGGGTCAGCAAATTGTACAATGCTCCATATAAACCTAAAACAAGCACAGCAATTATAAGAGGGGAAAACCGAATATATTCAGACCATCCAGATTTTTTTTTAGACATAAATTTATTCTACTGGTTAGGAACAAAGAAATCAAGAGGAACTGGGCATTTTTTTGCCTGTCCGGCCCCAAGTTTACGCTTTGTTCCTCGCCTCGCGAAAATTAGCCAGTAAATCATCCGAATTTTTGGGCGCGAATTCCACTCGCACGCCGATAGGTACATCCCTCCAGTTCAGACTGGGTAAAAGTTTGATGACACGATGAAGGTCACTTTTTTCGAGTTCAAACCAGAGATCAAGCCCAATGGTCGGAAGTGATTTTTCTACCGACAAATCGCTTAAGCCAATTTCATCAAAAATGACCCAGCAGTCTGCGCTGAAGTCATATACAGAGAGTCGTTCTTTTGATGAACCAAGAAAAAACTGGAATATATGCGTTGCTGATGTCTTTCCACTGTTGTTTGGACCAACAAATATCGACGTTTTGGGGTCAAGATCAATGTGTACATCTTTAAGGCGTCGAAAGTTGCTGATACGAAATGAATGAAGAAGCATGTTCCCTCCTCTAAAAACTAATAGTTAATATATCCCGCACTATAATATTATAGTGACCCAACTATTATTATACAAAATTCACATTTTTTTTATTCACGTGTTATTTTAACCTAAAAAATGAGTTTTGCAATCTTTTTTTAATCGTAATATCAAAGAAAAATCCACACTACCGACCTGAAGCCAGGTTTTTTTGATCTTCCGCCACCCCTTCCGGATCCGCTGCCTACCTTTTTATTTAGGCCGGACCAATTAGTGCGTTTACATCGCCCCTTCAAGTGCTGCAAACGGCATCTCAACCGCTTCAAACGATGTTTCAAGAGTTACATACCCGGGGTCACAGGTTTTTCAGCCTGGATTTTTTTCACAAAGCCATTGTTTTCAGGTTGGACTTTTTTCGTAAAGCATGCGTTTTCAGCCTTGACTTTTTGCACAAAAGAATTTATATTTATTTTTTAATATGACTTTTTTGGGTGTGACTATTTGGAGGAAAATAATGGAGCGTTTAATCGATAAGGAATTGAAACAATGGAAAGAAAAAAAAGAGAGGAAAGTTTTATTGCTAAGAGGAGCACGCCAGGTAGGAAAGACCTACTCGATGCGAGAATTGGGTAAATCCTTTAAAAAATTCCTGGAAATCAATTTCGAAGAGACCCCGGCAGCCTGTCGTTTTTTTGAGGACTCGTTAACCCCACGCGAAATTTGTGAGAAATTAGCTGTATATTTTAACACCACCATAATCCCCGGGGAATCATTTCTTTTCTTCGATGAAATACAGGCATGCCCCAGGGCATTGCAGGCGCTCCGTTTTTTTTATGAAAAAATGCCTGATCTTCATGTTGCTGCTGCCGGGTCCTTATTAGAATTTGCTTTATCCGAGATTCCTTCTTTTGGAGTCGGGAGAATTCATTCGTTATACATGTATCCGATGACCTTTAAAGAGTATCTGCATGCATCAGGAAATGATATGTTGAACCAGGTTGTCTCCGGTTCTTCCTTCCAACAGCCGGTAGACCCGGTCATTCATGAAAAAATACTCGATAAGATCAAAATATTTCTTATTATCGGTGGTATGCCGAAAGTTGTGGATACCTATATAAAAGAAAACGATTTTCATGCATGCCAGGTTGAAATCGACAGCATTATAAACTCATTGATAGATGACTTTGCCAAATATAAAGAAAAAGTCCCGTCGCTTCGCCTGGAGGAGACGTTTTACGCCACAGCACAGCAGGCGGGGAAAAAATTTGTCTATGTGAAAATTGGGGAAGGAATTGAAAGCAGTAGGTTATATAAAGAAGCCCTGGAACTACTAGTAAAAACTGGTATTGCATATAAAGTTTATCATACCTCAGCGAGGGGAATCCCCCTGGGGGCCCAGGTAAACCGGAAAAGATTTAAGGTAATTCCTTATGATACCGGGATTTACCAGAGATTGCTGGGACTGGATATCTCCAACTATATACTCACGGATTTTCCTTCCCTGGTGAACCGTGGTGGTTTGTCTGAGATATTTGTCGGCCTGGAACTACTTGCCAATCGTCCACCGCATATGCGGCCTGAAATTTTTTATTGGCATCGCGAAGCACGTACCAGCAATGCGGAAATAGACTTTGTGACGGCCATCGGACCCCGTATTTTTCCCATAGAGGTAAAAGCGGGTACTCGCGGCCAGATGCAAAGTCTCCATCTCTTTCTAAATGAACGAAATCTTGACTGCGGTCTGCGCATCTCCCATGAAAATTTCTCCCATTATGACAAAATCAAAACAATTCCAATTTACGCAACAAGCCGCATCTCAAAATTGTTTTAACCCTATCCACATATTTCCGTTTCGGGATATTTCGGTGCCGGACCGATTGTTCATGCCGCCATTAAACAATAAAAATATCGGACAGATCAGTTGCCGCCGCTACCGCAACAGTCGAATCGGGGATTTTTTCAAGGAACTGCACCTGACGGAAGGCAAAAACACGGGAATTCCGAAAATACGAAGAGCATTAAAGAATAACGGTTCACCCGAAGCGGCTTTTGACACGGACGATGGACGTTCATACTTTATAACGACCATCTACATTCACCCTGAATTTAAAAAAACTTCAGTCACCCCCATGTAACACCCCCAGTTACACCCCCAGTCGAAAAACTCCTGAAACTGTTTCCAGAAAATGAACTTCTTGGAAATCAGCAGATTCGTGAGTTATTAGGGATAAGGGATAGAAAACGTGTGCGAAAATATTATATTACCCCGGCCATGGAACTCGGTGTTATAGAATACACCATCCCCGGTAAACCGAAAAGCCGAAATCAGAAGTACAGGCTCACGAGTTTAGGTAGAAAAATTTCGATGAAAATCAGTCGGGATTAAAAGAAAAAGAGCCTCACCCTTAGTTTTTCTTTATTACGACGAAACTGATGTCGTCTTCCGGGGGGGCAAAGGCCAAAAGGTCTTCCTTGAGCGTGAAATATATCTCCCGGGCATTTTTGTCTTTGATACGCCTCAGGGTGTCTTCCAAACGGTCGGTAAAATAAAAGGTGGTCATGTCGATGCGGTGCTCGGAAAAACCGTCGGTATATAACAATAATATATCGCCATCCCCCATCAAATTGATCTCTTGAACGGAATACCGCTTCTTATAACCCAGACGACTGAAATTGCGGTCGGAATCGATGTCCTCACCGGAAGGAAGCGTACCGATGGGAGGAAACCGGAACACCCGGTCGAAACATACTTTCACCAACCGGTCATACTTGTTGGAAAAGACAATGGGCAGCGGATGACCGGCACTGATAAACCTGAATTTCCCGGTATCGGAAATCTCGCCGTATATAAGGGTGATAAACTTGGATATCCGGGACGAATTAAAAAAACGCGTATTCAGGATTTCAAACAATTCGGTGGTGACTTCCCCATTGTCCTTTAATTCGTATTGAATACCGGTGAGGAACGCCTGGTGAAGCATGGCCACCAACAACGCGTCGGTAATATTATGACCGGCGGCGTCGGCCAACAAAATACCGGCACGGTGTTTGTTCAATTCCAATTTTTCCGCCACCCCGGACCGGCCGGCGTCCATGGCTTTCCGGATACGCTGCTCCAGGTTGTAACGTTTATTAAAATCCACGAAAACAATATGATCTCCACCGGCGACACAGTTCAGGGGAATCGTTTCCCCATAGATATCGATGCCCGGTATTCCCGGGATTTCACCGGAACAGGGTTTCAACTGTTCGGCCATGTCCTCGAAATTTTCCATTTCATGTTTTAAATGGCTCAGCGTTTTATAAACATCGGTATATTCGTTCATTTTCTCAATTTTCCCTATACACTTATTACGGGTATTATATACCAAAACAACGATTTTGAAAAGCACCCTTTTGTTTTTTCGCGGTTTTCTGGTATACTATGGCTCTAATTTTTTTATAGGAAAAGTGAATACGATGACTAGAATGAGGAAAAAATCTTTAAAAGACCAACTCCGGGAGAATACGGACTCCTATTCAAGGATACAAAAAAAACTGGCCACCTTCCTCCTGGAAAACTGGAACGAAATCCCCCTGATGTCCATCGAACATATTTCCAAAGAAACCGGGGTCAGTACGGCAACGATCTCACGATTCGCCCGGATATTCGCTTTCAAAGGGTTTTACGACTTTAAAGACAGGCTCAAGGATGAGATAAGGGTAACGGTCAACCCGGTGGACCGGTTCCGCCAGTTGAAAGCGGATCTCAGCGGTAAAAAACCGCTGGTAACGGTGGCCCGCCAGGATGTGAAAAATATCAATAAACTGATCGCCATGGTAAAGGAAGAAAACTTTTTGAACCTGGTGGAAATGATCGAAAAGGCACCGCGAGTATACAGTTTCGGCGCCAGTATATCATCGATCTTCTCCAACCTGATACGCTATATTTTTAACCAGGTGCAAAAGGAAGCCCACTGCCTGGACGAAGGCAATATGTCGGTGGAAGAAAAAATTGTGACGCTGCGAAAAGACGACCTGATCATCTTCTGCTCCTTTTACCCCTATTCCAAGTCCACGATCAGCTTTGCGCAGTTGGCCGGTGAACTGGGGCTGCAAGTGGTGGCGATCTCGGACAGCGAATTTTCCCCGATTTCGGAATACGCCGCACTGGTACTACCCATCCCCAGGGAAAACGTGCTCTTTACGACATCTGTTTCGGCTTTCTCGGTGCTGATCAACGCCATCGCCACTGAAATCGCTTATAAAAAGAAAGAAGAACTGACGGAATCGATCAACCGTACCGATAAGATATTGAAAAAATACTATTTCTTAAGCTAAAAACCTTTCCATTGGAAGAGGACGGCGGGGAGCAGGAACAGTAACGAAAAGATGATGAAAATGATTTCCAATGGAAGAAGCCACTTGAACCATTTTTCAAAGGGGACCTTTGCCATTGCCAGGGTACCGACGGTGACACCGGAGGTGGGGATGATCATGTTGGTAAAACCGTCGCCGAACTGGTAAGCAAGAACGGCCACCTGCCGCGTGATACCGGTCAGGTCGGCAAGGGGTGCAAACAACGGCATGGTCAACGCCGCTTTGGTGGTCCCCGAAGGGATAAAGAAATTAAGTACCATCTGGATGCCGTACATCAGGTACGAGGAAAGAAGGGGCAGCGATTCCCCTGTAATTCTCGACATGCCGTACAAGATGGTGTCCATGATGTTGCCGTCTTCAAGGATAATGATGATACCCCCGGCAAGACCGATGATCAACGCGGCACCGGCAATGTCTTTGGCACCCTCGATAAAGGCTTTGGCAACCTCGCTGGGGCTTAATTTACCCAAAAGGCCACCGACAATACCCATGGCTATAAACAATGCGGCCAATTCGGTTATGTACCATTTAAGTACGATCACTCCAAAAAATAAAAACCCAATCCCCAGGAGAAGAACCATCAGGACAAGGCCATGAAAGATGTTGAATCGCCCGGTATCCTCGGTTTCCTTCTCCAACTGTGCCCTTCGCTTTTTGTCGAACTCGTAGGTAAGACTTAACTCCGGGTTTTTTTTCACTTTCTCGGCGTACCGGACGACCCAGAAGATGGTGAATGCGGTAACGAAAATCCAGATTCCCACGCGGTACTCCCACCCGGAGAGCGGCGGAATCTCGGCGAATTTCTGCGCGATCTGCACGGTAAACGGATTGAAAAAAGCCGTGGCAAAACCGACACCCGCGGCAAGGAACGAAAGGCATAAACCGGTAATGGAATCGTACCCAAGGGCCAACGCCAACGGTACGAACATAAGAACAAAGGGCATGGCCTCCTCGCACATGCCGAAAAACGCTCCGAAGAATGAAAAAATGACCATCACGATCACAATGATCAGTTTCTCCTTACCTTTCATCCCCCGGACAATGGAGGCAATGGCGGCATTGATGGCACCGGTCTCCTGGAAAACAAAAAACGCCCCCCCTACGAAAAATACAAAACCGATAATATCGGCCATCCGGATGAATCCCTTTAACGGCGCCTCGAATACGGCGAAATGCTGGGGCTTGTTCTCCTGGAATTGAAAGGAATCTTTAACGATAACGTTTCGCGTGCCTCCATCCTCCTTTATCTCCTCCCGGGCGAACTGACCGCCCGGGACAAACCAGGTGGCCGCGGCGGCAATGATGATAAGGGAAAAAACGATAACAAAGGTATGCGGTATCTTAAATTTCTTTTTCATTATAACTCCTATTAAAAGATAGCCCACAGAACCCCGCGGCGCGGGGACCCTCTTATCTTTCTGTGTATTCTATGGGTTCGCAGGTAACGTGGGCATTATTTTATTAAAATATATTTTAATGGAAAAGGGTTTATATTTCAACCGGTGCAGGGACTTTTTTTAATCATTAATCTTCTTAATAATTTCTTTTGCCCGGGCTGCGTGGGGGCTGAACATGGCGGCGACGTTTTTTAATTGTTCCAGGGCGGCGTCTTTTTTATTCAGACGCAGGAGTGCAATCCCTTTATAAAAGATCGCTTCGTCGTAATAAGAGGGGTTCATTTCCCCGATGATCTCGTCGAAGTGCCGGATGGCGGCTTTGGGTTGATTCAATTGGAGCCGGCAGATGCCTTTAAAAAACACGATTTGCGGATTCGATGCTTCGGGGGCGGAATCCGTACCGGCGGTTTCGAGTAGTTCGAGGGCCTGTTCGTATCGACGGTTATCGTACATGGTCATGGCTTTGGAGAGGGTTTGATCTTGAAACGTGTTTCGTGTTTCGCTTTGGACATAGACGGGGGGTTCCACACCGGATATTTCAAGCAGGAATTTTGCCCGGTTGTAATTATCGATGACGAGGAAGGAGGAGACCACCACGACCAGCAGGGACGCCAGGGCCAGGACGGGTTTGAATCCCCACGCCCAAAAAGGTTTAGTACCTTTGAGTACGATAGGTACTTCTTTGGAGTACAACCGTTCGCGCAGTTTAAGTTCATGGAAACAGGCATCGCACTCGAAGAAGTGTGCTTCGAAGGTTTCACTTTTTTCTTCGGGGACATCCCCCTTCAGATAGCCGTCGATCAAAGAAGTGAATTCGCTGCATGCCATAGTCATTGTACTTACCTCTGCACTATATATAAATCTTTTCTCTTTAATATCTCATTTTTTATTTTTTTTAATGCCCGTTCTTTCCTGACGCTGACATAATGTTTTGATTTCCCGAGGATATCGGCGACCTCGCCCAGGTTATTTTCCTTGAGATAGAATTCTTTCAGGATAATTTTATCCACTTCCGGCAGTTTCAGCATGGTTTGTCGGATAATGGCGTTCATGTCTTCGTTTTCGAGGCGTTCTTCTTCCTCGAAATCACAAGAGAGGTCGAAATGTTCTTCGCCTTTCTTTTGTATATTATCGTCTCTTTTTTTCTTGTAGAAAAAATTGAACATGACCCGTTTGGCAATGCCGAACATAAAGGGAGCGATAAGGGCATCTTCGGGGATTTTATCATTGGCGACCCCGACGAAAAAGGAGGCGAAGACTTCCTGTGCCAGGTCTTCATAGCTATCTTCTCCTTTTATTCTCATCCGGAAATAGAGAAGGATACGTGAATTGAATTTTTTTACCAGTTCGGTTTGGGCGTCTTTTTCATTTCGTTTTAAGCGTTCGATAAGGCTGTCGTCGTTTTTGTCGGTCATTTTTTGCCCGGTTGTATCTTTTTTTCCAGGGTGTTATTGAAGAAATTGGTTTCCCCGATTATTTTTAAGGGGTTGACATGGGCCTTTACATTCAATTCCAAACCTTTCTGCAAACGGAAGTTGGTCCTGAAAAGGATGGTGCTTTTCCCCCCGAGAAGTTTTGTATCCATGTATTTCAGTTTGTATTCGGAGCGTTTGACGTTATCGATGAAGATAGTGAGGAAAATTTTTTCTTTGATAGCGGGGGTGACCATGGCCTGGTCAACGCCGTGGGGTGAGAGGTTTTGGATTTTGATGTAAATGAAATTGTCGGTTTCGGCAAGGATATCGGTAACGGTAAAGTCGGGTTGAGTATCCGCGGAAAGTCCCGCGCCGCCGATAAAGAACAAAAATAACAGGATTATTTTTCTCATGGTTTTTGTACACCATATTGTACAAGAAAAAATTCCAAATTACAAACAAAAAAAAATCCTGGATTTAAGCCCCTGTCCGGGGATTTTGTTTGCAATTCGTGATTCGCCGTCTATAAAAAAAATTTAGAGTTTGAGTGAGTCGGACGTGTAAATTATTCTATAAACTGCTTTTTGCAGGATTTTGACTTGATATCTCGATGACTTTATGGTATAATCACCCTTAAACGGTTGGAAATTTTTTTTAACAATCGATGGGCGTCGACACACAACCTTTTAACGCGAGAAGTATTCATATTTCTTTGAACGCATTTTTTACACGGTTTGCGAATACTCGATCCATTGCATCGTGACCTCCATATTCCAGGGTGTCCATAGGTGTTAGTTGTTTCGTATAGGCGAAAAACAGAGGATAAGAGTAAAGATTAAGAAAGGAGATATGAACGACGACATGTGTAACAAAACGACAGATCAGGTAATATTGATTGTAGACGACGTATCTGAGAATCTTCAATTGCTGGTTAGAATGTTACGGGCGGATTTCAGGATCAGTATCGCTTCAAACGGGAAAAAGGCACTTGAAATCGCGAGATCGGGTCAGCCCCCGGACTTGATCCTGCTGGACATCATGATGCCCGAAATGGACGGATACGAGGTCTGCCGGCAATTAAAGGCCGACGATAGGACCAAAGACATCCCGATCATTTTCCTGACGGCGCAGGACGATGCAAATGCCGAGACCAAAGGATTTGAAATAGGCGCGGTGGATTATATAAAAAAACCCTTCAGTATGCCGATCATAAAATCCAGGATCCATACCCACCTGGAGTTGAAGAACCAACGGAAACACTTCGAGTCGCGTAACCGCGAGTTGAAAAAGGTATTAAACGAGTTGGATATCCGTAACCGTTTCATCCGGCAGACCTTCGGACGTTACCTCTCCGACGACATTGTAAAAAATATTCTCGAAACACCCGAAGGGTTGAACCTGGGAGGCGAGAAGCGTGAAATCACTATTTTGATGAGCGATCTCCGGGGTTTCTCCGCCATCGCGGAACGTCTTCCCGCCGAGGATACGGTGAATATGATCAATATTTACCTGGAAGTGATGACCGAGATCATCCTGGAATACCACGGCACCATCGATGAGTTTATCGGGGATGCCATCCTGGTGTTGTTCGGTGCCCCTGTTTCCCGGGCCGGCGATGCCGCGCGCGCAGTTGCCTGCGCCCTGGAGATGCAGTTGGCCATGCCCGAGGTGAACCGGCGGTGCAAAGCAAAAGGATACCCCGAGATTACCCAGGGAATCGGTATCAATACCGGGCAGGTGGTGGTCGGGAACATCGGTTCCAAGAAGAGGGTCAAATATGCCGTGGTGGGCAGTAATGTGAATCTCGCCTCACGTATCCAATCGCACGCCCTGGGAGGACAGGTCTTCGTTTCGGAAAATACGGCCAATGCCTGCGGCCCCATCCTGAGGATAGACGACCGGTTGGAAGTCCGGCCGAAAGGTATCAAAAAATCCGTTTCGGTGTATGAGATCGGGGGCATCGGCGGTAAGTTCGATATCTCGCTCCCGAAGAGAACCTATGGGAAAAAAATGAAACCGCTGGGGCAGCCGCTGACCATCCGCTACGATCTCCTCATCGAGAACATACTGGTGGGCGATGCCCATTACGGGAAACTGGTCAACCTCGATCATATGGTGGCCGATATTCAAACACACCGGTGTTTTCGCAGGCTCACAGACCTTAAGATCGCTGTTATCGATGAACAGGGAAACGAAATTGTCGAGGACATCTACGCCAGGGTTATCGAAACGTTCTCCGAATCCCCTCCCCTATCCCGGATCAGTTTCACTTCGCTCCCCCCGGAAGCCCAAACGTTCATAAACGACCTCCTGTCTTCACAGAATTAAATTTTCTCCTTGAAATAGAAGGGGAATTGGTTTAAAATAGGACCGATGAGAATCTCTTTCCTGGTTCTATTTTGGGCAAGTATACTTTTTCCGCAAGGCGGACCGGTCAAAAAATGTCCGGTTGAAAAAGAATTGGTCCACTCACTCAATATCGCGCAAAACCCGGTAGACCGCCAAACCGCACTCCAACACCTCTACGACTATTATAAAGAAGCAAAAATCACCTCCCTGGCCTTCTCCTATCTCGAACAATTGATCGGTATCCAAAAGGAAAACAATGACCTCCCGGGCCTGGAGACGGCCTATACGGAACTGGCGCATATCTACGAAAATAAAAAAAATTACCCCGCCGCACTGAACCACTACTTCGACGCCCTGAACTATTCGACTTCCCTGGAAAAAAACAAAAGCGGGTATCTCTTCCTCGATGTGGCCAACCTCTTCCAGGTAATGAACCGCCGACAACTGGCGGCAAAATATCTGAAAAAAGCACTGGACTATACGATAAAACATAAGACTCCCTGCCTCAAGATACAGGTTTTAAACGCCTACAGCAGTCTCGCCTACCAGGTAGGTGATTATGACGAGGCACTCAAACATATCGACCTTAGCCTGAATACGGAAAAAAAAATAAAAAAATACGTTTGCGGCACCGATTCCCTCTACAGGAAAGCCCTTATCCTGGCACAAAAGGGAGGAGAAAAAAATACCGCCGAGGCGACATCGCTGCTGAAGAGAGCGGTTGAAAACGGGTTGAAATTGCAGAGTTATGAACACCTACTGCCGGTGATGAATGCCTATATCCAGCGATTGGTCGACAAAGGGGAACTGGTGGAAGCCGGGATGTACCTGGACAAGATCGACGATATCTATGCGCCTTTCCACCCCCAATTCTTCTTTTACTATTACCTCCGGTCCATCCTCCTC
>Ga0210082_1000240_pt1 | contig 11424 bp, 6 predicted proteins | sample White_ThreeSqA_D_2_FD_185592 | JGI IMG/M metagenome (GOLD analysis project Ga0210082, IMG submission 185592) | Wetland microbial communities from the San Francisco Bay, California, USA, that impact long-term carbon sequestration -... | ecosystem: Environmental > Aquatic > Marine > Wetlands ... | reverse complement strand
TCGAAACCCTTTTGGAAATCGTCCACGGACAGCCGGTGGGTGATGACCGGGGAAATATCCAATCCCGACATGACCATCTGTTCCATATGATACCAGGTCTCGAACATCTCTCTTCCGTAGATGCCTTTCAACTGGATGGCCTTGAAAATGATCCTGTCCCATTGAATGGTAGTGGTGTTGGGCAGGATGCCCAGCAGCGCGATCTTCGAACCGTTGTACATGTTATCGATCATTTCATTGAACGCCGAAGGCACGCCCGACATCTCGAGTCCCACATCGAACCCCACCATACCTAATTCTTTGACTACATCCGCTATCCTCTCTTTTTGGGGATTGACGGCCCGGGTGACCCCGAACTTCCGGGCCAGGTCCAGGCGGTATTCGCTGATATCCGTGATCACAATGTACCGGGCACCGGCAAACCGGCACACGGCGGCGGCCATACAACCGATAGGACCCGCGCCGGTGATCAGGACATCCTCTCCCACCAGGGGGAAAGAGAGGGCCGTATGGGTGGCATTTCCAAAGGGATCGAAAATAGAGAGTTCCTCGTCGCCGATCTTTTTATTGATCTTTACGATGTTGGAGGCCGGGATGGAAGCATATTCGGCAAAAATGCCGTCGCGGTTGACCCCGATACCGACGATGTTTTGACAAACATGCTCTTTGCCCCGGTGGCAGTTCCGGCAGTGTCCGCAGGCAATGTGGCCTTCGGAGGTGACCCGTTCGCCGATCTCGAGGTTCTTTACCCCGGAACCCATTTCCGCCACCGTACCCACGTATTCATGACCGATGGTCATGGGGGTTTTGATCGTCCTCTGGGACCATTCGTCCCAATTGTATATATGAAGGTCCGTTCCGCAGATCGACGTTTTCCTGATCTTTACCAGTACATCGTTGATACCGATCCCGGGTACCGGGACCTCTTCCATCCATATGCCTTGCTCGGGCAATTTCTTAACCAATGCTTTCATTTTTTTCATCTATAACCTCGATTCCTTATTGTCTAAAATATGAACCTTTATTGTATAAAAAAAGCATTTAAATTTCAATGGAGAAATGAAATAAATATTACTTATCGGATTGTTTCTTTTTGGTTCCCGGTTTTTCTACTTTTTCAAGGGTTTCGATTTCGAGAAGCAGAAGACGGATATTTTCCCCGTATTTTTCACGGAGGTCGTGTCTTTGGCTGAGGGTACAGGCATTACGGGCGAGAAAAAGGTGAGACCGCCTGTCGTTTTTTTTTGTGGCTTCGGCGGCGCACTGCCGGTGAACTTCCGCCAGCCTGAGATAAATCCTGGCGTTGGCGCGATTGTCTACGGCTTGTTCGAGTTCGGAAACCGCTTCGAGACGGTCTCCCTTTTTGAAAAATAAAAGTCCCCGGCATTCGTGGTACATGGCCCGTGCCAGGGATATGAATTCCCGGTCTTTTTCTTTCAACTCCTCTATCCGGATTTTAACAGAATCCAACCGTTTGTTTGCGTTAATATAATTTTCACGATTTTCATCCCGGATACTCACCGCACCTTCGACAAATGCCGCAACTTGCGCCAGCTTCAATTCGATAAGGTGCTTTTTATTTGTTTCCGAACGTCTTTTATAGACGTTTTCCGCCTCATCCAGTGCCTGTCCGGCCTGGAAGAAGGAACCGGCATTAATATAACTCCAACCCGCTTTCACCAGGGAGTGCATCGGTTTATAACCCATCCGGGCGGCGGTTCGGAAGTGAGCGGCGGAAGCGTCGTACGCAACCAGTTCATAATGAAACGTTCCCAGGTAATAATGGATTAAACCGATGAAATTTGCATATATTTTTGATTCCTTTTCGCTTTCGCAATAGGAGGAACTTCCTACTATCTTCAGTGCCTGTTCAAAGATTTTAAGGGCGGAATTGAACGCTCTTTTAATTTCTTCCGGTTCGCAAGCATTTTCGCCTCTTTCTTTATACGTCTCTCCCAGTTCGGTTAATATCTCCAGGTTACCGGGTTCCAGTCGAAAACTGTACTCCAGTTCCACCAGGGCTTTCTCATAATTTTTAAGGCTGCAATACACTCTTCCCAGCAGAAGACGTTCCCCCGCTTTGAACGGATTCAATCGTACCGCCTGCCTGGCATGGGATAACGCACTTTTGAATGCTTTTTTGTTTAGATAAGCCTCTGCCAGGTACTTGTGGAGTCTCAATCTTTTGATTTGTCTCCGATAGTCGTGGTTCAATTTTTCAATGGCTTCTATCAATAACCGGATGGATATGTCGTTATTGGATTCTATTTCCAACGCCCGTTTAGCAGCGGCAATATTAAACTGGGACCCGGCCCAGATCATATCTTTTGAAATGTTTTTGCTCGTCATGTCGTAAATGTTTTTCATTTTATTGATATCGTCGATGTTTTTCAACTCCGCCAGATTTTCTCTAAGTCTGGAAATATAATCGATATCTTTTTCTTTTACCCTTTCATTCGACGGGATGAAATTTAATGCCGCTCTCATTTTTCGGATACATTGTTTGAATCTATGATCATTTATTTCATCTTCCAACGGAGAGTCCTCGTCCTGGAGCATATCGGCGGCAATATCGAGGAAGTGAGTGATACCGTCTTTTATGATTCCCTGGTATCCGGGGGCCTTTTGTTCGGTGTTGGCATGAGTGTAACAGGCCCAAAAGCGCAGGGCATCCTCGACATCCAGCGCGTCTTCGTATATCTTAAAAAACGCTTTCCGGGCTTGCGGGTATCTTTTCTTCCGATAATAATATCTCCCCAGTTCAAAATAGAGGTCGTTGTTATCCGGGTTGTCCGGGGATAAAAAAAATGCCTGACGAAAAATCCTGCCTGAAAACCGTTCGCATTTAAGCCCTTTGAGTGCGGCAAGATTGCGAATACACAGTGCGGCATTATTTCTATGTATTTTCGTCACCCGGTTCTTTGTTAGTGCATGGGTCAATTCCTTCCAGGAGAGCGCGGCGGCAGCCCTAACTTTTTCGATTATTTCATTATTAAAATCGAGTCTTTCATCGAAGGTATCCTCTTTATAATGTCCTTCTTTTTTATACCATTTTTCATAAAGGATAACCGCCATTAAGTTCCAGGCCTTCGGGTTATAAGGCTGCAGGTTGACGGTTTGCTCACAAAACCATCCGGCATTTGCATAATCACCGTCTGCTCGAAAATAGCGGGCCAATTCAAAATAGGAATTGTAATCGTCCGGTTTTTCTTCCAGGGCTTTTCGAAAAGCGGCTTCAGCCGATTTTTTATTCCCCAGTTTATTATAAATAATTCCCAGGTTATAGTAGCATTCGGCAAACCGGTCATCTTTTGAAAGTGCCTCGTTAAAAGCCGCTTTTGCCTCGTTGAGCAGTATCATCCGGTTTACTTCCGTTCGTTCCGTGTCGCGGTATTTACGGAGACCCTCGGAATAACGTTTAACCACCTCCCACCGGGGTGTGCCGATCTTGTTCAGGTCGGTAAACATCCGGTAGGTTATCTCCTCGATCATCCCGGATATTTCCCCGGTGATCGACTGCAAGGTGAAATCATCGCTGCCACCGCCGCGTGCTCTCCAATTCCCGTGCATCCGGCCGCCGGTGACCCAGGCGGTGAGTACCAGGCCGTTGTCCTCCCGTTGAAGGCTGCCGCACAACTTTGGTCCCCGGGTGATTCGCCCCAGGAGTTTCAGGAGGGAACCCACGTTAATATTTACCCCCGGTCCGACCTTTACTTCAAATTTTCCCCCCAGCGCATCTTCCAGGTCCTTGTCGATGGCGGCGACCGACAGCGTGGCTTTCAGAAGATCATTTTCAGCTTTGGGACGGATTTCATCGATGGTTTTATACAGGTTGACGAGCCGGACGATTTCGCTGACCACGGCGGGTGCAATGCCTTTTACCGGGTTATCCAGGGCCTCGAATCCCGTGTGGTTGCTAAAGTCGGAAATAACAATGAGTTTCCTGGCTTTGAACAACCCGATGAATAATAGTATGATAAGGGTCAACGATAAGGAGGTTATTATAAAGGACAGGTGCAGGAGTTCGCCGGGATCGAATATCGAAATCCGCCCCGGGGTATCCGACATCAAATAACTACGCCACCGTTGTACCGATACCACGATAAAAAGAAGAATAAGAAAACGGACCAGTCCGTTTGCCAGGAACCTGCGAATCAACGACAGGAGCCGGGCGGTGAAATAGAGGATATACCGAAATGTGACAAAATACCACCCCCAGACCGCCATCCAGGCCAATCCCAATATTATTAAAATACCGACCGGGACAATATGCGGGACTTTGGCACCGGGGGGTAAAGGATTAAGGAAAATGAAAAAAGCCAACCCGGCGATAATGATGACTCCCAACGGGAAACCGATACCCCGGATATGCTTACCCGGGAATTTGGTCACTCCCGTTTTAATGCTTTTGTTACTCATACCTTCTCCTCTTCTTTCAACGAATTTCTCTCTATCCTGGAAGGGATTTTCGCCTTTCTCAAAATATCGCCGAAATGACTGGTAATACCGACATCTCCCACAAGGACAATCCCCACGGATGTATCTTTTATTTCCGATATCATTTTGCGAAGGGCGTCGAGACCGTCCGTAACCTCGAATCTTACAACGTCTCCCGGTTCTCCGGGATAGATCACATCGCCCACCGTCGATGCACGGCTCTTGTGCAACTGGACCACCCAGGCTTTACCGCCGTCGTAAACCCATTCCATTTCCACCGGCCCCAGGCGGTCGAAAGCCGTGTAATAAAGGTCCCGGACCGCGTTTTCCACTTCCGTGGGGAGCGTTTCCGGGGGAGCACCGCCCAGCATGAACGTGTCGCCGCGCCCGCGGACACCCTCGATATACGGTTCCTTACCCCCATCTCCACCGGGCAATAACGAACCGGAAAAACCGGGCTCCACCGCCTGCTGGGAAAGCACCGACGCAATGCCCACCCATTCGGGGTTCTCCCTCTGTTTCAACTCTTCCTCCGCTATCAACTTGAAGGGATCACGCCAGCCGAAATAAGTGGGGTATTTACCGGGGAATCGTGCTTCCGGGCATGTCCGTATCCAGGTTTCCGATGTCCCGGTGCTCCTGCCGAAGGTAAACGGGGCCGTGGTACGGGTGATTACCACAGTCAAGGGGACCGGCAGACCGATGGTATCGGCGATCAAGAGGCCGAAGGCCTTGTCCCCCAGCATACGGCTGAAATTGTCCGGCCAGTCGATCTCCGGTACCGTGTCCGGTGCATTCACATGCTCGATCTCCCATATGATGGTATGACCGTGACGGATGCCGCGTTTCCCGGGGTGAATACTGAACTCCACCCGGTAAACGGGCGGGTAGTTGACCGCGGGCCGGAACCCGTATACTTTCTCCAACAGGTTCAATCCCAGGGCCCGGGGAAGCCTGCACACACCGGGTTTATCCACGCATTTGGGCGTATCCCCCGGTGAAAATTCAAGGATTTGGCCCATCACCACGCCGGAGACACCGCCGTCGTGGATATCCACGGTCTCGTTTACAATGGTGATCTTGTTTTCCGATGCCTTCCGGCGGACGATCTCCATTACCTTTTCAACACTGTCGAGACCGTAGTGCAGCGGTTCGCCTTTAGCAAGACCGGGTAAAAAACTCCGGACGTTTACCGTCCCGTCGGGGGCGTTTTCCAGCAGGTGACGGACGGCCTGTTCCGGTGAGGGAAAACGGTAATTGGGTGGGAAACCGGCTACCCTTGAAAACCGCTGCGACAGTTCGCTGTCGGCGGCGAAACTGACGAATTGGGCTACATTGCCCGTTTTGGCCAGTCGGTTTAATACCTCGTCTTTGAAGTGATCGCCCGGGACTTCCGGCGAAGGGGAGGTGAGGTTTTCCACCGCGTCCACCGGCAGCTCGTATACTCCCCTTTTTCTTGCGTTTTCCCCGGCAATATCCACCGCCAGTTCGTCCATGACCCGTTCCAGGTAAGCCGCGGGGATTGCGCTTTGTTTATAGTCTTCCACCGCTTCTTTGATCAATCCGTACCCTGTTTCCATGTCCAGTTTACTCCGGTCTTCCTTCCAGGTTTCGGCGCCGGAGCGGACGGCGGTAAGAAACTCGAAGGCACATCCGCTGCTGTATTGCCATCCGTCGAGGAAAATGACCGTATCGGCATAATTTTCGATCACTTTTCCCCAGAAGTGGCGGTAATCGTCCTGTGTCCATTCGGTCCAGTCGAATTTCGTGGGGTTTACCAGGACCGTATCCAAATGGCGGCGAAGGATGTTCATTTTCTTTTCCACCTCTTCCGTATTCGGCCGGATAACGGCGCGGTAGTGTTCGTCTTTATAGCGGATGTCGTCGGGGTCGAGTTTGTGCCCCGTCTCCCTGTACCATTCGAGGAAGCGCCGGCCCGTGGTGATAGGTGTGGAAAGGTATGCGGCGGTCCTGCCTTCCAGGATACAGTTGAACAGTGCCATGATGTTATCGATAGAGCCGGTATCTTTGGGATTATTCAGTGAATCGTCGGTCATTCGAGTACTCCTGTTCGCGAGATTTACAGGGTAATATTATAAGGTAAATTTAATGACGGTTCAATACCTTTTTTTCCTATTTTCATAAAAAGCGCTTGACAACGGACCTTAAAAACGATATGATTTGATTTGGAATTAATTAAAATTGGAGGAGATGGATGACACAAAAGAATCATTTAACAGTGTTTTTAACCCTATTTTTTCTATTGTTTTCAGCGGCTTTGTTTTCGGCCGAGAGGTCGTGTACCCCATGCCAGAATAAGATGGCGGCATGGTTCCCTTTTGATGAAACCGGTGGGAACATTACCGAAAACCTGTTCGGTCCGTATCCCGGATATTTGATGAACGGCCCGGAATTCGTGGCCGATGGAATGGTTGGCAATGCGTTACGTTTTGACGGGAGCGGTGACTATGTCGAGGTTGCCCACCATTCCCGCATCGATTTCGGTATCGGTGATTTTACTGTCGAGGCCTGGATTAAAACCGCGGGCGCCTATGGTAATATCGTATCCAAACGGCATCAACACAACAGCCCCGGGTATCTGTTCATGGTCTATCGAGGAACGCTGCTCCTGCAGATGACCGATGATGAAAAGGGATGGTTCAACTATATCGATCCCAGGTATATTACCGGTGAAACGTACCCGCGAGTGGATGACGGTTTATGGCACCATGTCGCCGTCACCGTGAACAGGGACAATACCGCGGGCGGTAAGATGTACATGGATGGGGTGGCGGTTTATGTATTTAATCCCACCAATCGCCAGGGCAGCCTGGACACGGGAGCCAACCTGTGGATTGGACGGGAGGGCGGCGGCAGTCAATATTTCAACGGTATTATCGACGAATTAAGCCTTTACCCAAAAGCCCTGAATCGCAAGAAGATCAACCGTATTTACCTTGCCGGTGCCGACGGGAAGTGTAAACCCGGTCCATTATCCGTTTCGCTGGACGTTTTCGATAAAGGTAACCGGGTCAGGGCCGATGCCGTCCCGGAGGGTGGTACCGGGAAATACCTTTATACATGGGATTGCAGCCTGAACCTCAAATTGGCGCATGTGATGATCAACACCAGACGGTCCAATGCGAAATTCAAGAAGATCGATCCGTCGCAGCCCCAGGCATGGATAAAGGTCATTGTTACCGACGCTTATACCGAAAAAAGTATCGAGAAAACAGTGGAATTTTCTTTGTAGCAATCCTTAAATAAGGGGGCCCTTTGCCCGGCCCCCTTTTTCCTTCTTCTCTTATTTATGGGGGGCCATTGCTTTTAATAATGCCAATACCCGTTCCGGGTCGTGCCCTTTACCCTTTTCCAATATCCCGGTGGTAAAACTGCCGAGCAATTGTCCCTTGTTGTTATCCAACATCGAGAGGCAGGGGTAGCCGAAATTATTTACCCGGTAATAATCCACCAGGTCCCGGTTTAAGGGCTCATCGGTTTTCTCTCCCACATCCACCATTATCAGGATATAGTTTTCCGCCAGGAATGTTTTGATCGCCGCGTCCGAATTAAGAAGTTTATGGAGCCTGTGGCACCAGGGACACCAATTGCCCCCGAACATCAATAGTATATGTTTGTTTTCCTTTTTTGCCGTTACTAACGCGGATGTAATGGCGGCTTTGACATCCAGGCCCGGATCGTAAATATCTTTTTTAGGCGAATCTTTCGGGGCTGCCGCATAGACCGGGCTAAAGAGCCCCACGCCAGGCAGCAGTGTTATGGAACATACAATTATGGAACATACGATGAAATTTCCAATTGTGGTTTGTCTTCTCATTTGTTCTCCTTTCAGAAAAATTGAAATCAATGGTTGAAACAAGATTTTAAAACAGATTTCACCGGAAATCAAGGAAATTTGAAAGATATAGTGGAAAAAGTCCGCTTTACTCCCTCGGCGGCCAATAAACAACCGTTGAAAGTTATCATCGTTATTGATAAATCCATGAACGAAAAAATATTCTCCCATCTCAAATGGGCCGGTTACCTGAGAGCGTGAGGCGGCGGATGCCTCGTCGGTGCTTGTGATAAAACAGACGGATTAACTCATGGCGCTGGTGACTTAATACCGGGGGCAGATGAATTTTGGCTGGATTCACGTGCCTCTGTTATAGAGGCAGATGGATTTAGACGAGATACACGTGCCTCAGTTGCCGGGGCAGATGGATTTAGGTGAGATGCACGTGCCTTTGTTATCGAGGCAGGTGGATTCAAGAGAGATGCACGTGCCTTTGTTACTGAGGCAGATGGATTTAGGCCAGATACACGTGCCTTTGTTGCCGAGGCAGATGGATTTAGACAAGATGTACGTGCCCCTGCTGTCGAGGCACATGCCTGAAGGCCGGATGCAGGTGTATTTAGTCCCGGTACAGGTCACTCTGCTTCTTATTCATCTGCATGAAGCCCTTATGTCGGTGCATCTTTCGGAGATACCGTGGTTTTCGTTCTCGCTGTTTCAGTTTGACCCCCCATTTCAATGGTTTCCTTGAAGTTGCAAACGATTTCTCAGAGCGTGTAAACGGTTTCACTACTCACGTCTTTTCGCGTGTTTCGTGTATCCACGAAGCGGTTGCATGAAATTGTGCGTCCCGATTTGAGATGCGGGTTATAGTGTGAGAAATTCCCATGGCCGTGCAAGGAGGGTCCCCGCGCCGCGGGGGAATAGTGCGGCACCGGGAAGTTCTTCCCGATGCCGCGGCCCGGCGTACATCACCGGTTAATCTATTAATGTACCCGGGAATTTACAATTGGCTTAATTTTTTATAATATTCGTGTTTATCTTTTTTGTCCTGGACCGCCTGCTCGAATAACCGTTTGGCCACCTCCGGGAACTGGTGCTTCAACGTCGTGTACCTGACCTCGCCCATTAAGAAGTCCATCATGTCTCCTTTGGGGTCTTTGGTCTCATAAACGAAGGGGTTCTTACCTTCGTCCGCCAGGGCGGGGTTGTACCGGTAAAGGGACCAGTAGCCCGCTTCCACCGCTTTCTTTTCCTCTTCGATGGAGCGTCCCATATCGATACCGTGAGCGATACAGGGCGAATAGGCGATAATAAGGGAGGGACCGTTATGGGCTTCCGCTTCCAACATGGCCTTGACCACCTGGTTCATGTTGGCGCCCAGGCTGACCGACGCCACGTAAATATGACCGTAGCTCATGGAAATAAGACCCAGGTCTTTCTTACCCGTGCGTTTCCCCGAGGTGGCGAACTTGGCCACCGATGCCCGCGGCGTCGCCTTGGATGCCTGACCGCCGGTGTTGGAGTAAACCTCGGTGTCCAGCACCAGCACGTTGAAGTTCCGCGTGGATGCCAGAACGTGGTCCAGGCCGCCGTAACCGATATCATAGGCCCAACCGTCACCGCCGATACACCAGACCGATTTATCCACGAAATAACTCTCCAACTCGATGATCTTTTTCACAACGGCTTTGGTGTCTTCCGACGCTTTTCCCAATGCTTCCGGGAGCAGTTCTCGCGATGCAACCGCGGCTGCCTGCGCCTCGTCACCCGTGTCCGTCCACATCTCGAGGTTCTTCTTCAACGCTTCCGTCAATCCCGGGGTGGTCCCTTTTTCCAATAATTGCTCCACATTCCATTTCAACTGTTTCCGGTTGGCGTCGATGGCCAGTCTCATACCGAAACCGTATTCCGCATTATCCTCGAACAGGGAGTTGGCCCAGGTGGGACCGCGGCCGTCTTTGGTCCTGGTAAACGGCGTGGTGGGAAATGTCCCGCTGTAAATCGAGGAACAACCCGTGGCATTGGCCACCACCATTCGCTCGCCGAATAACTGGGAGAGCAGTTTCACATAAGGTGTTTCACCGCATCCCGCGCATGCGCCGGAAAACTCGAACAACGGTGTCCGCAACTGCGCGCCTTTGAACATCGATATCTTCGTACCGTCCAGGATGTTGTCGGGCAGGTTGTCGAAGAATTCCGCGTTTTCCCTTTCGCCGGCTTCCCACTCTTCCGCGATGGGTTTGAATTCCAGCGCTTTCTTATCCGTTCCCTTGCGATTGACCGGGCAGATATCCACGCAGTTTCCGCAGCCGGTGCAATCTTCTGTAAATACCTGGATTTTGAACCGGAGGTCGCGGTCGTTTTTGGTGTTGGACGTGATGGCCTTGAAAGTAGCCGGTGCGTCTTCCAGTTTCCCCGGTTCTATTTGCTTGGCACGAATAGCCGCGTGAGGGCATACCAATGAACACTGGTTGCACTGGATACAGTTATCGGAAATCCAGTGGGGGACTTCAGGCGCAATGGCCCGTTTTTCCAGCTTCGTGGTACCCGTGGGTACTTTACCGTCCAACGGCATGTGGGACACCGGTATGTCGTCGCCCTTCAGGTGCATGACTTTTTCGATCACGTTCCTTGCAAAATCGGGGGCGTTAGCCGCGATGAGTTTCTTCGGCTCGAAGGACTCCCCGATGGCATCGGTAGTGGCCGGGGTTTTTACCTGTTCCAGCGCGGCCTTGGTTTTATCCACCGCTTCCCAGTTCATTTTCACGATATCCATGCCTTTTCTCTCAAAGGTTTTCTTGATCGAATTCTTGATCAACTGGATGGCTTCGTTTTCCTCCAGGATACCCGAGATGATGAAGAACGCCGCTTGCATAACCGTACTGATCCGGTTGCCCAGTCCCACGGATTTGGCGATTTTCAATGCATCGATATTAAAGAATTTGATTTTTTTCTTTATAATGGTTTCCTGCAGATCGCGGGTCAAACGGCCGAAAACCTCTTCGTTGTCCCATTCCGAGTTCAGCAGGAAGGTGCCGCCGTCTCTCAGTTCCTTTAACATATCGTACCGCCCGATATAAGCCGGGTTGTGGCACGCGACAAAGTCGGCCCGGGTAATGAAATAGGGTGACTGGATTTCGCTCTTTCCGAATCGTAAATGCGAAATCGTAATACCGCCGGATTTCTTG
>Ga0210082_1000239_pt1 | contig 11436 bp, 7 predicted proteins | sample White_ThreeSqA_D_2_FD_185592 | JGI IMG/M metagenome (GOLD analysis project Ga0210082, IMG submission 185592) | Wetland microbial communities from the San Francisco Bay, California, USA, that impact long-term carbon sequestration -... | ecosystem: Environmental > Aquatic > Marine > Wetlands ... | reverse complement strand
CCGATTATTTCACCCACGATCTCTTTGGTTAAAGAGGTCTTTAAATCCTGTACGATATCTTTGGCGAGCCGGTCTTTGAGCCGGGTGATCAAGTCCTCCGTTAACGCCTGGACTGCCGGTTCGGTATCGATGACTTTTTCCGGCTCCGGTTCCGCCGGGGGTTCAGCGGCCCTGGGTTCGGGGGTCTCGATTTCAGGGCTTTCCGGCTGAGGCCGGGGTTGGGTTTCGACTTCGGGACGCGGCGCGGACTCGGCATAGGTGGCCATGTCTTCCATTTCAATTGCCGGGTGACCGACTTTTTTCAGGTATTCCAATACATCGTGGGCTTCGGTGGCAGCGGTCTCGTCGGCGATTTTATCCATTAAATCCGGTGCGCCCTGTTCCCGGAACCGCTTGTTAAGATCGTCGGCGAGTAATTCCTTGAGCTCTTTGGGCATCCAGACAAGCCGTTTATGACCGCCTTCGGCAAAGAGGAATTTCCGGGACGTAAGGAACACTTTACCACAGCCCATGAAACCGGGGGTCTGCTGCCCGCCGCCCACGCTCCCGGCCAAAGTAGAGAATTTCATGCCCACGGGCGTGTCGCCCTGGAACTCTCGGTTAACGACCATAACGCCGTTACACTCGGGAATGTACGCGCAAATCGCTTCAAAACACCCGCAGCTTGTCATGGGACGGTCCATGATGGAATAGGCGCTGAAACTCTCGACGGATTTGTGACTGTTGCTGTAAACGTATTCGTCCACGCCTTTCCAGACACCTCTTACGGGATCGAGACACTCGCCTTTCTTTACGGGCTGGTTGGGGCCGGTTTCATTGATCTCGAAAGCGGCTTTACCGTCCAACCAGTTGTACGCCCCGCACAACCCGAGACGTTCGGGGGTGATGATGCATACATGATCGGGGGCGAAGGATTGGCACAGTAAACAGGAATAAAAGGTCTCGACGGATTCGTCGGTCATGGATTCGAGACGCCGGTTGCGTTCGTCGTATACTTTTAAGGCCACGGCAATTCGTTTTTCGACTTCTTCGGGGTCGGTAATGAGGGTGACTTTGACTTTATCGACGATGGCGGGGTATTCGGACAGGAACTTGGCATGGATGATCTCGCCGTAATCTTTCAACCGAAGCCCCCGGGCAAAGCCGCTTTTGGAAACCCGGGTCCAGATGATATCGCGCTGTCCCATGTGCCAGATACCTTCGGCGCCGTTTACTAAATGATGGATCTGCCGTTCGAGGATGGGTTCGAAATCGGGCTGCATTTTCCGCCCGGCCACTTCGACCCAGATGGCCAACGGTAAGGCACTGCCCTCTTCGACGGTATCGATATCCGGGCCGATTATCTCGATTTCTCCGTCGTTGATCTGGTCGAGACCGACGGAGGTGACGAATTCGAAACCGGTGGTCTTGCTGCCCCCGAACTCGACATGCATGTCGCTTTTACGGATTCGTTCGCCTTCAAAGGCAGGACCGTAGGGGACGGGGATGGGGACCTTGGTGATATTGATCTTGCAGCCCCGGACTTCCAGTGCTTTCTCGATCATGCTCGAGATGGGCACGCCGGAAACGACGTGTTCGTAGGTGCAGATACCGGTGGGCAGTATCTGGTCGATGTCGGTTTCGGAGATGGCGGGGAAACCGAAATTAATGGCGCCGGCGGCCTGGGCGTGTTTTTCATCGTCCACGGGGCCGAAGGCAAGGACAAAGGCAAAAACCCTGTTTTTATTGTAGCCCAGGATTTTCCGGTAGTCGCCGGGTTTGGCGCCGCCGAAGGAGAGCGCGGCGCGGGTGGCGAAACCCAGGGCATGGATACAGGCGGTGACATCGTCGCCGAAAGGCACGAGCCGGGTGTCCCAACCGAGCTGCACGCCTTCTTCCCGGAGTTGTTGTGCCATGGATTTCCCATCGGTACCTGCGGCGAGGAAGACATAAAGATTCTTTTCCTGGAGGTCGCGGGCGATTTTTACGGCGATCTCGTTGGTGGGGCAGTAGCCGACGCAGGCGGCGAAACCGGGGGCGGTGCCGTCGACGAATTCGATGCCCCGTTCACGCATGATGACATCATTTGCGGCGCCCAGCCAGGGGTTACCGTTGGACGGGTTGGTCTCGGGGAGATAAGGTAACGGGTCTTGTGTGTACTTGATGGCTTCGATGATCTCGTCGGCGAACAAAGCGGCCATGCCCGCATCGAGGGTATGGCCGAGGTAGGGAAGCCACAGGTCGTCGCCGGGGATGGGGGGAAGGAGTCTTGTGGCTTCTTGTAAGAGTTCTTTGAGGCCGTCGAGGGTCTCGATTTTCATTCCCAGCATCCCGTAGGAGATGGGGAGGTAGTAGGCGGTATTTGGAAATTTAACCTCGGTATGGGGAGGTTTTTGTTCCAATGCTTGTAATAGTTCTTGTTCCGCGCGGGCAACGAGTTTATGTGCCCCGCGAATGGCTCGTGTAGCAATTATTTTTGACATATGTAGTACCTCTCTATTACGACATAACTTGTATTAATTTTACCACGAAGAACACGAAGGTCACGAAGGGAAAATATAAAAAAATCTTCGTGTCCTTCGTGTTCTTCGTGGTTAATTAAACTTCTAGTTCTCTTCTCATTTCCATGTCATAGAGAACACGTTCTTTTCCTTTTTCGATACCTAATTTTTTACGTTTATTATTAATATGATCGATCATCAACCCCGCCATCTTACCGGGGTCCGGCTCAACGGCCCACATCCCGCCCAACACGGATTCCAATTCTTTGAAAATATAATCGGAAAACACCTCGCTGCCATGGACGGGCAGACCGACGCCAAACACCGTATATACACCGGAAGCGACAAAATACTGACCGATGGCAATGGCTTTCTCACTCATCCACTCGGGCGCGGCACCGGCAACGGGAAGATCGGAAATATCTTTGCCTAACCCACCGGTCTTGACCATCTCGGCCAGTGCGATAAGAATCCGGCTGTTATCTACACAGGACCCGGAATGAAGGACCGGCGGAATACCCACCGTCCGGCACACTTCGGCGAGACCTTTCCCGGCATACTTGTCCGCGGCCTCGGGGGTCAGGAACCCGGCCTTGGCGCAGGCAATGGCGGAACAACCGGTCTGTACGACGAGGATATCGTTGGCGATCAGTTCTTGTACGAGGTTCACATGGCTCTCATCGTGCGTTACTTTCGGGTTCCCGCAGCCCACGACACCGGCGACACCTTTGATACGGCCGTTGATGATATTGTCGTTAAGGGGCGCGTAAGACCCGCGGAAAGACCCGCCCAACATATAATTAATGGCCTCGTGACTGAACCCGGCGATGAGGTCCATTTTCTCGTTGGGGATATCGACATTCTCGCGGTTGGGGAAATTCAATATGGCTTCCCTGATGATCTCTTTGGCGGTTTTGTACGCGGTCTCCTCGGAAAACGCAAAATGTTTGGCCCCCGGGATGCGCCCTTTGGGCGAAGTGGTCACGAGGTCGGTATGGTAACATTTGCACAACTCGGGCAGCGACGGCATGATACATTGAACATCCACGACCATGGCTTCCACGGCCCCGGTGGTGACGGCCAGTTCCTGCTGCAAGATATTACCGGCAATGGGCAGCCCGTGACGGAGTAAAATCTCGTTGGCGGTACAACAAATACCGGCAAGATTGATTCCGTCGGCACCTTTGGATTTGGCTAAATCCAACAACTCTTTGTCTTTGGAAGCCACGGCCAACATCTCGGAAAGCACGGGTTCATGACCGTGAACGACGATATTAACACCGGTTTTGGAAAGCACGCCCAGGTTGACCTGCCCCCTGATAGGCGAAGGCGTACCGAAAAGAATGTCCTGCAATTCGGTGGCGATCATGGAACCGCCCCAACCGTCGGCCAACGCGGCCCTGGCACCGTGAAGCATGATGTTACGGTGGTCCTGGTCCACACCCATGGCGGTACGGTGCAGCATCTCGACGATCTCACGGTCGATACCCCGGGGCACGATGTCCAACTTACGCCACAAGGCCTGACGCGCCTCGGGAGCCAGCTTGATAAACGGGATTTCACCGTTCTGCCGTCCGAAATTCTCCAATGCCTTTTCGGCGACTTCACGGGCAATGTCTCCTGTTGTCTTGCCGTCGATGGATACCCCAAGCACCCCGGCAACTTTGCGAAGCTTATTGACGTCTTTAACGGCATACCCGGCATCGGGATGTGTGGCGGCCAATAACAAGGCATTGGCAACGTCACGGCCATGGTCGGAATGAGCGGCCGCCCCGGCGGCGATCATACGCGCGAAATTACGGGCAACGATTACCTCGGCGGTAGCACCACATACACCTTTCTGGGGACCATTGCCAAAGGGGTCGATTCGACACGGCCCCATGTAACAATTCCGGCAGCATATACCCAACTCACCGAACCCACAACGCGGCTCCTGCTGCTCCGACCGGTCCCATGTGGTCTCTACTCCCGACCGACCGGCCTTCTCAAGCATATAATTAACTGAACTGTCTAAACTTTTTTTTCTCATACTGCCTCCGGCGGCCAACTTTTTGAAAAAAGTTGGACAAAAACTTTTGACTATAAACTCCTGCCTTTGTAATATCGTTCTAACTCAGAGACGCCGCCGTGCTTTAATAACGTTCCGAGATTAAATCGATCACTTAGTAACTCATCTTCAAATACCGAGACATCCACTTTCCGCTGGATTAACGACAATAACACACCGGCATTATTGGTCTTTCCCACGAGGATGATACCCTTGACGTGATTTTCACTATCGATGACGATCTTTTTGTAAATATTGCGCTCGGGCCGGTTCAAGACCAACGTCCTGAACGATGAACCCTCTTTCGGCGATGTGATCCCAAAGGACATAAGGGAAACATTACATACATTTAAGGAATTCATGCCCACGGCACCACTATAAGAGGCATTTTTATCGACGATGTTCAACCCGGCAATCCGCCCCTGCTGTACGGCACATGTCCATAATGCGTTCACGGTGTGCGCCTCGATGGCAATGTCGTAAGCCTCGGCCACATCCCCGGCGGCAAAGACGTTTTCATCATTGGTCTGCATGTACGAATTGGTCTTTATTCCCCAATCCGCCTCGATACCGGTGGCTTGCACCATCCCGGTATTGGGCGTCACTCCCTTTGCCACGACAAGAAGATCACAGTCGATGACTTTCCCTTCACCGGTCTCTACTCCCACGAGACGATTGTCACCGGTCCTGACTTCGGAGATATCGGCCCCGTGCAATATGTCGATGCCGCTTTGGTGCAATTGTTCGGATAAAATTTGCCCGGCATCGTAATCGATCATCTGCGATAAGACACGGTTGGAACGAATGACGATGGTGGTTTTCAACCCACACGCATTTAATGCGGTGGCGGCTTTGACACCGATCAACCCGCCGCCATACACGACTGCCCGTTCGGCACCCTGAAGACGATTTTTTATGGCCTCGACATCATCTAAATTACGCAGTACGAAAATACCGTCTATTCCCCCGGGAATATTGTCCGGCAACTTGGCGGAAGCACCGGTGGCAATGAGTACACGGTCGTAATCAAAGGTGCTCCCATCGGCACAGGCGACCTGCTGCTTCGCGGTATCCATCCCCACTACCCGGAGACCGCTCCCGGCATGTAAGGTTACATCCATTTCCCGGTGGAAACCCTCCGCCCGGTAAAGCAATTTCTCCCTGTCGATGGAACCGCCCAGGTAATAGGAAAGAAGACACCTGGAATAAAGGGGATGCGCCTCATCGGTCAACTGCACGATTTTACTCTTTTGGTCATGGGCGCGAATGGACTCGATGGCGGCGGTACCCGCGGCACTGTTTCCAATGATCAAAATATTCATGGCTGCTCCCTTTCTTTTCCCGTATTCTCCGGCTCATCGAAAACAAGCGCGCCGGTAGGACAGGCAACGATACAAGCGGGCGTGTCAAGTTCGGGACAATGATCGCATTTTAAGATTTGGTGTTTCTCTTCGTTTTTTATTATGGCCCCCACGGGACACACCATGATACACGACCAGCACCCGACACATTTATCCAGGCTGACAACAATATCGCCGGTCTCCTTGTCCCTCCGGATACCACCGGCAATACAAGCCTGCTCACATACGGCGTCCTCACAGTGACGGCACTGGACGGCAATGGCCCGCACGCGGTTGAGCGTTCCCTTTTCATCGATGAACTCGACATGAATACGGGGACGGGATAATTGTTTCTCTTTTACGGCCCGAACCAGGTCCTTCGATTCCGAATGCGCGGCCGCACAGGCCAACTCACACGCCCGGCACGCTAAACAATTCTGTATTTTACAATATATTTTTTTCATGAATTGACTTCCTTATTTTATGCAATGCAATAATTTATTTTTTTTTACCACGAAGGACACGAAGGTCACGAAGGGGACAATTTTTATAAAATAATTCTTCGTGTCCTTCGTGTTCTTCGTGGTTCAAATTTTTATATTACTCCTGCCTTAGCAAGAAATTCATCCAGGTGCCTGATTACCGGATTATTTGATGAGAGCGCTTCTATACTTTGACCGGTTTCGGCGAGTTCGGCCAACTCGGTGTCCTCGGGTAAACCGATGACCATGTCGGCACCGGTTTCGGTTTTTATTTGGGATACATATTCGGGTAATTCGTTCTTTCGGAGCCGGTTGACGAAAATGGCGAGGCGGTTGTATTTCAGTTCCATTTCTTTTGCCAAAGAGTGGAGACGGGCAACGGTTTCGAGACCGCGGCGGGAAGGGTCGGTTACCATTATCAATGTATCGACGTTTTGAACGATTCTACGGGAGAGGTTTTCGAGACCGGCTTCGTTATCGAGGACCACATAGGGGTAATGGGAGGAGATTTCGGTGAGTACGGACTTTAGTACATTATTGGCATAACAATAGCATCCGGGGCCTTCGGGGCGGCCCATGGCAATGAGGTCGAAGTTTTCGGCTTCGACGAGACATTCGGCGATTTTCATTTCCAATAGTTCTTGTTTTGAGATACCTGTGCTCATGCCTTTCCCTGCGATTTCGCGTGCTTCTTCGCGGATGCCGCCGACGGTTTGGCGGGCGACGACACCGAGCAGGGCGTCGAGACAGGTGTTGGGGTCTGCGTCCACGGCAAGCACAGGTTTAAAATTGCGTTTAATCAAACGATCAATAAGTAAAGCGGAGACAGTGGTTTTCCCAACACCCCCTTTCCCTGTAACCGCAATCAAGTAGCTCATAATCAAAAGTTTTTCGGGGGTCCAGGGGGCGGTTTTTCAAAAAAGCCCCCTGGTCGCCGAAGGCACCTATAATAGTTTTGCTAAAATATCCTCAAATCGTTTAATCATCTCATTGCTCATACCGTCCAATATGGACAGTCCGTTTCTATCGTTCCGGCGGATTTCTTCGGAGTAAGGAATCATCCCCAGGAAATTATGGTTGGGGAACGCCTCGCGAATAAATTGTTCATCGGCTGGGTTTTCGATCTTATTCGCGACGAATCGGAGGTTTTCCAGGCCGATTTCGCGGGCCATGCGGATGACCCGGTTTGCCGAATCGACGGAGCGTTGACCGGGTTCGATGACGACGATCATGGTATCCACGCCTTTGGTGGTGGCGCGGCCCAGGTGTTCGACCCCGGCTTCCATATCCATGACCAGGGCATCGTCTTTGTACAGGATCAAATCCGTGACCAGGGCGCGTATCAGTACGTTTTCGGGACAGGCGCAGCCGCTGCCGCCCTGCTCGACGGCGCCCAGCACGAGCAGTGCGACGCCCTGGTGGAGGGTGGCGTAATTATCGGCGATATCGGAGACTTGCGGATTGAGTTTGAATATCTGGCCGTATTGTTTGACTTTGGCGCCGGTCCGTTCTTCGATCAACGCGGCTTGATGGGAGATGGGAATGATCTCCCGTTGTTTCTCGACGGGAATCCCCAGCGCCGCGGCCAGGTTGGCATCGGGATCGGCATCCACGGCCAGTACTTTCCCTCCGCGGCGTGCCATTAACAAGGCAAGGGCGGCGGCCAGGGTCGATTTCCCCACCCCGCCTTTCCCGGATATTGCAATTTTCATGTTTACCTTACCTTAATAGAGCCCACAGAACACACAGAATACACAGAACCCCGCGGCGCGGGGGCCCTTTTATTTTTCTGTGTATTCTGTGTGTTCTGTGGGCTCTATAAAATTCTTAAAATCCGTATTTTTCGCGCATGGCTTTGGATAACGAAGAGACCATGCCGAAGACTTTTTCGGCGTCGTCCGGGACCATGGAACCGGTGCCGCAGGAAGGCGTGATAACGGCCTGCTCGACGATGAGTTGTTTGTCGATATTTTTGGATGCCAGGTTGTCCATCATTTTCTCGAAATGGGCGACCATGTTTTCTACGGTTTGCTCGCGGATGGCTTTGGAAGTGGGAACGATTCCCCAGGCCAACATACCGCCGCGTTCGAGGTGGGCTTTAACCGCATCGGGGTACATGGCAATGGTCTCACCGAACTCGAAAGCATCGAAATTGACAAGATCGACACCGGCATCGATGAGGATACTCCACTCGGTGTTCCCGCAGCAGTGTACCCCGGCAATGCCGTTATCCATGTGAACGGCGTCGATGACTTCGGCAATGTGTGCCACCACATCTTCCCGTTTCACCGAGATATAAGTGGAACTACCGAAGCCGGAAAGAATGGGTTCATCGATGAAACAGATGACCTTTTCGGCGAAGGGTTGGAACTTTTGGATTTGCCAGCGGCATTTCATGGCCAGCGCCTTAATGACCACATCCCGGAACTCTTCGTTATAATAAATGGCCCGTTTGTTTTCATCCACGATAGTAAGGGCGAAACTGCAAGGGCCGGTAGTCTGGACTTTCACTATAGGGAGTTTATGCCCCGGGGTTTGCAAACGTTTCTCCATGGCGTAGATGCCTTTGGAAAAATCCGGGCCGATGGCCATGGCGGAACAGTCGCCGGTGCCTTCATCCGGGTCCATTGCGGCCATATAGGCTTCGTAGAATTCGGCGAAGGTTTCGGAATAATCGCCGGAGGTATCGAAATACATCCGTCCTTTCTCCCGGTCGATCTCGATACAGGGCATACCTTCGGAATACTGGATTTCCATTTGCTCGTTCAGCCCCAGTTTGGGTAACTGCGGCCAGAACGGGGCTTCCGGCAATTTTGATATAGATATTTCCACGGCATGCTCGACATCTTGAAACGGCATGCTGCCGATACCGGTAGCAAGAAATTTAGGTTTCATCGATATTACCTCCTCGTTTCAGACAGGCTTCCGCCCCGGGTCCCGGCAGACGGAAAAAAAACGTATGTTTTTCCCATTGTATGTTACTTTGCGTTAACGATTCCCGTTTTTTATTTTTGTAATTGTCTGATGGATTCGCATTTAATTCTTAAGAGTAAAAGTTACCACATACACAGGTAGAATGCAAGGGGAAGGCGTAATAAAAAGTTAAAATAACGCAGTATCTATAATCCCAGTTTTTCTTTTATACCGGCGGGAAGCGCGTCTTTGTGAATCATCATGGCCGTGGTTTTTAAACGGAAGAACGACCGGGAGAGATAGATATAACCGTCATACGTCCGGTCGAGGCCGCCGGAATTCTTGGTCAGGTAATACCTGGTGCCGTTTTGATCGTGGGCAATCCCCACGATATGCATAAGGTGGTCGTCGGTGGTGGTAAAATTATCGAGGGTCACCTGCCTCATTTCCTGGGTAATGTCTTTCTCTTTTTCGGGTTTGGTGATCTCTTCTTTCTTTTCGGCCTTTGTTTTATCTTCCCAATCCTTCTCGGGCACGACGGCGTAACCGGTCCCGAAGTCATCCCTGGAGGTACGGTGAGAAAAATCCCGTTCGCTGACATCGCCGTCCCAGACGAAGGAATACCCGTTTTTTATCGCATGGTCGGCGATGGCTTCGAGGTCGTCGATGGGGACATTGTAATAGTTGTCGTTATAGGTCCAGTTGTCGGGAAGTTCCAACCGGCACTGCTTATAGTACGGGTGATGGGAATAGGAGGTCAACTCGATGTAATCGTCGAGATCGAGCTGCAGGTGATCTTTCAAAAAGCTTTTGGGTGAATAGGTTTTATCTTTGTATGTAAAGGTTTCGGGTACTTTCCCCAGGTAGACATCCAAAACGGCTTCGTAAGCGTCCAGCCAGCGCGGGGTGACGCGGGTCCCTTTTTTATTTAAAACGCCCTCCACGATGCCGTTCAACACGGCGACCATTTCGCCGTGGTTATGGCGGTTTTCCCCGATATTCAAGCCGGGGTAGACATCGTCGGGTACGATACCGTACCGCCGGATCTGGTCGATCACATCATGGCTCTGACCGCCCTGGGAATGATTGGCGTTACCGTGCAGGCGGATATAATTCATTGCTTTATGGGGATAGGTATGACGCACGACGAACATTTCCGACAGGTCCATCTCTTCTTTTCCCATGCGCAGCAATTCGGATTCGAGGAACGACACGGTGGAAAAACACCAGCAGGTACCGGTGCGGTACTGGTCTTTCACCGGCGTCCGCTTGACTTCGGTTTCCACTTTAAACACATACACCGGTTTATCTTTTTTATCTTTCTTTTTTTTAGCTTCCCCACTGAGGGGAATCAATGTCAATATCATTAAAATCACAACCAACTTTACCAACATACGTTTCAACTTCATATTTCCTCCTTTTATAGAGCCCATCTTTTTTTCTGTGTATTCTGTGTGTTCTGTGGGCCCTCTTTATATTTAATTTTTAAATGATTTTCCGCTAAATTTTCTTAGCCAGAAATCCAGGTTTATTTTGGAATCGGCCAACCGTTTTTTCCTGAATCCGTGCCGTTCACCGGGGAAGAGCATCAGTTCGACGAATTTACCGGCATCCAGGATTTTATCCATAAATTGGATCGTATTCTGCATATGGACATTATCGTCCATGGTGCCGTGGGTAATGAGCAAAGTGCCGTCTTTATATTTATCGATATATTCCAGGACGGAGGATTTTTTATATCCTTCGGGATTATCCTTCGGGGTATCCATGTACCGCTCCGTGTACACGGAATCGTAAAGGGCCCAGTCGGTAACGGAAGAGCTCGCGATACCGCAGCTAAAATAATCGGAACCGTAGGTAAGGGCGAGGGCGGTGATATAACCGCCGTAACTGCCGCCGGTGATACCGATCTTTTGACTATCTACGAAGGGAAGGGTCCGTAAGTACTTGACGGCCTCGATATAATCGTGCATTTCCCATTTCCCGAGGTCCCGGTACATCAGGTCCATCCCTTTTTTACCGAAATGGCCGGACCCGCGATGATCCACGGTGAGGACGATGATGTCCTGCTGGGCAAGGAAATGCCGGTCCAATCGTCCGCGAAAGGCGGGAAAGGCATTCCTGACGGTGGACGCCCCGGGGCCGCCGTATATGGTAAACACCACGGGGTATTT